>OQVS01001031.1_pt1 | contig 19283 bp, 13 predicted proteins | sample 1691601 | NCBI WGS metagenome assembly OQVS01 (sample SAMN03418268, study PRJEB22391) | human gut metagenome | biome: human-gut; feature: organic feature; material: feces | host: Homo sapiens | place: Tanzania | collected 2013-01
CAACACGTACAAGCCATGATTTATGCCTTGTAAACGCAAGTAATTCCTTGGCGTCTTCGAGTTCTTGTTTAGCTTTTTCTGGATTTAATGAATGTGAGCCCCCATTCTTCGCCTCCTTTATTATAAGGCAGAAGATTATTATCACGAATAAAATCCAAAAACTTTCGGGAAGAGTTATCATATAGCAGGCGATGGATTAAGTATTGTTATTCGGGTAAAAAGAGGTGAAGAGGTGAAGGGGTGTTGAGGGGTGTTACAGTTGTTTGGCTACGATTGCTCTTGCCTTGGCTGTAGCTTTGTTGAGAGCAGTCTGTGCCTTCTGCTTCATTGCATCGCTCTTGGCATTCTGCACATTGTCGTAGAGCTGCCATAGCTTCAACTTAGCTGTTGCCTCTTTAGATGCCTTTGTGAAGGCTTGGGCGATAGCTTCTGTTGTTGCCTCTTCCTCAGGCGAAGCATAGGCGTGGCGGTAGCCTTGGTACTTGTTCCATAGTCCGCGAGTGAAGTCGGGGAAGGTGACTGGAGCGCAGTCGTTGTCCATTGACAATGCGCTGAGTTCGGCGATGGCGCACCACTCTGCCAAGTCGTACACGTCCATGTCGAGCGGCAGTCCGTTTTGCAGGCAGTAGACGAGACGTGCAGTCATAATGAAGTCCATGCCGCCATGTCCTCCAACCTCTTTTGCCAGTTTACCGAACTTCTTCAGAATTGGGTGTTCGTACTTATCTTCGAGTGCTTTTCTTTCGGCTTCTGGCATGAAGCTATGTGTAGAGAGGTTGTCCACCTGTGGTTGCACACCGCTTGCAGTGAGCTGTTTGCTGTCCAAAGCGTATCCTTCGATGGGGTATTTGTTGGCGAAGCCACGTGAACCGGTTAGCTGATATAGTCGATTGTAGGGTTGAGGGTTCATCACGTCGTGTTGCAGCTCTATAACCTTTTGGTTTGCGGTGCGGATAAGTGTTGTTGTGTGGTCGCCGTTGCGGAAGTCGTTGCACGGCTTACCCGTTTTCGCCTCCACCAACTCCTTTCCGTGTACGCTCTTTGTGTCCATTGCCACGAGTAGTGCCATGCGGTCGCCACGATGAATGTCGAGTGCCTGCGCTACTGGTCCTAAGCCATGCGTAGCGTATATGTCGCCACGATTTTCGCGATTGTATTTTAGTCGCCATCCTAATTGTTCGGGGTCGGAACCGTTAGGGTTTTTCCAATAATAGTCCCAGAACTCGTCGAGATTGTGGATGTATGCTCCTTGTGCACGTATTATCTCACCGAATACACCATGTTGTGCCATGTTCAGCGTTCGCATTTCGAACCAGTCGTAGCAGCAGTTTTCAAGAATCATGCAGTTGAGCTGTTTCTGCTCGGCGAGATTTACCAGTTCCCAACATTCTTCCAAGTTCATAGCCGACGGCACCTCGTCAGCCACATTCTTGCCGTTTTCGAGAGCGCACTTTGCTACAATGGCGTGGTGGTCCCAGTCGGTAGCGATGTACACGAGGTCGATATCGTTGCGTCTGCATAAGTCCTCGTATCCCTTTTCGCCCGAATATACAGCAGCTGGAGGCAGCCCGTGTTTGCGTAGTGTTGCGTTCTGTCGCTCGGCACGGTCGTGCTCATAGTCGCATAGTGCTACAATCTCTACGCCAGGGATGAGTGCGAAGTCAGCCACAGCACTTGGTCCGCGCATACCCAGACCGACGAAGCCCACACGTACAGTCTTCATCTTTGGCAGAGCTAACTGTAGCACGTCCTTCTGGCCGGCAGGTCGTTCGGGCGACTCAATCACGATTTTACCTTTATCCCACTGCCATTTGGTTGACGGCGAGAGCGACTGAGCGTCGGTTTGCATAGTGCCAAGCGACATGATTGCGGCGAAAGCCATACTGAGTATGGTGGTGTGTTTGTTTAGCGTCATATTATGATATAGGTTTTAGTTGTTTTTATGCAAAGAAAGTGCAAATCGAGTGCAATCAAGCTTGCTTGAATTGCCGAGATGCAGCCTTTCTTATGCAAAGATATGAAAATCTTTTAAACCTTCAAAGTATAACTTCTTTTATTTTAAGTCTGACGTACAATAGTGTTGTTGTAGGTTTTGGGCGGTCTGCATCGACCGACGCGGATGTCTGCATCGACCGACGCGGATGTCTGCATCGACCGGCGCGGATGTCTGCATCGACCGGCGCGGATGTCTGCATCGACCGGCGCGGATGTGGATATAAATGAAGAAATGCGGTATAAGTGAGCATATTAACGCCCATTTATTTGCTTTTTTGAAAATATTGCAGTACTTTTGCACATTGTTAGAGGGTGTGTGCAAATGCAACTCTCGTCCATTAAAGAGTGCTGCAACGCTCTGCTTATTCGTTTAAAATAAACAGGAAAGGGGTAATCTCAATATGTCAATATCCAAGACACGTCAGAAACTCATAGATATTGCGCGACAGCTGTTTGCAAAGAACGGCGTAGCGAACACCACGATGAACGACATCGCCGTGGCATCGGGCAAAGGTCGTCGCACTTTGTACACCTATTTCAATAGCAAGGAGGAGGTGTATTCGGCTGTGATAGAGTCTGAATTGGAGCGCTTGAGCGACAAACTCGACGAGGTGGCTGCTATGAAGATGCGTCCGTTGGACAAGGTTATAGAGCTTATCTACACCCATCTGATCATGATTAGAGAGACGGTAGTGCGCAATGGCAATCTGCGTGCCGAGTTCTTCCGCAATATTTGGATGGTGGAGAAGGTGCGCAAAAAGTTTGACGACTATGAGATAGATCTCTTTCGTAAGGTTTATCAGGAGGGCAAGGCGGACGGCGAGTTTGATATCGACGACGTAAACCTCGTAGCTGATATCACCCACTATTGTATAAAGGGTCTTGAGGTGCCGTTCATCTACGGACGCATCGGTCACGGACTCACCGAGGAAGCCAGCAAGCCGCTCGTGGCAAAGGTGGTGTATGGTGCGCTCGGAAAGAAATTGAACAATTAGAAACGTTTATATATTTAATAATTTAAGAAATGGGATTATTAACAGGTAAGACTGCCCTCGTCACGGGAGCAGCCCGCGGCATCGGAAAGGCTGTCGCAATGAAGTTCGCCTCTGAAGGCGCAAACATCGCATTCACCGACCTCGTGCTCAACGACGACATGGCTGCCGGACTTGAGGCTACACGTAAGGAGATTGAGGCTTTGGGCGTTACTTGTCGTGCATACGCAGGCAATGCTGCCGATTTTGAGGAGACAGAGAAAGTTGTAAAGCAGATACATGCCGATTTCGGTTCTATCGACGTGCTGGTGAACAACGCTGGTATCACAAAGGACGGACTTATGCTCCGTATGTCTGAGGCTCAGTGGGACGCAGTGCTCAACGTAAACCTCAAGTCAGCGTTCAACTTCATCCACGCTTGTTCGCCGATCATGCTTCGTCAGCGTAGCGGTTCAATCATCAATATGTCGTCAGTAGTAGGCGTTCATGGCAATGCTGGCCAGTGCAACTACTCGGCTTCTAAGGCAGGTATGATTGGCTTGGCAAAGTCAATCGCTCAGGAGCTTGGTCCGAAGGGCGTGCGTGCTAACGCTATCGCTCCTGGTTTCATCGAGACACCAATGACAGCACAGCTTCCAGAGGACGTACGCAAGGACTGGATGAAGAAGATTCCATTGCGTCGCGGAGGTCAGACAGAAGACATCGCAAACGTATGCGTATTCCTCGCTTCTGATATGTCTTCATACGTAAGCGGACAGGTTATTCAGGTAGATGGTGGCATGAACATGTAATTCTGTCTACAAGCAGATTTTTTACGATAATGAGGGTGTTTCAAAACTGAAATTATCGGGAGCCCCAACTTCCATAACTTCTATTTTGATACACCCTCTTTGTGTTTTTATTAACTGGCAAACAATGAAAGTAGTCTACGAAGACAACCACATAATCATAGTCAACAAGTGTAGCGGCGAAATCGTTCAAGGCGACAAAACCGGCGATAAACCGCTCAGCGACATCGTGAAGGAGTATATCAAAGAGAAGTACAACAAACCTGGCAACGTGTTCCTCGGTGTTGTGCATCGTCTTGACCGCCCCGTGAGCGGACTTGTTGTCTTCGCCAAGACCTCTAAAGCACTCTCGCGACTGAACGATATGTTCCGCACGGGCGATGTCCACAAAACGTATTGGGCTATAACGAAGCGCAGTGATATTGCCCCAGAGGGAACGCTAACCGACTGGCTCACACGCAACGAACGCCAAAACAAAAGCTACGCCCACTCCAAGGAGGTGCCTGGAGCGAAGAAGGCAGTTCTGAAGTATAAGGTGCACTCCGTGTCGGACAACTATATGCTGCTTGAGATTACACTACTCACGGGTAGACATCACCAGATACGCTGCCAGCTGGCGCACATGGGATGCCCAATAAAGGGCGACCTGAAGTATGGAGCACCACGCAGCAACCCCGACGGAAGCATCTCGCTCCACTCACGTCGCGTAGAGTTTGTACACCCCGTATCGAAAGAACCAATTTGCGTTGAGGCTGAAGTGCCGGCAGACAAACTTTGGCAGCTTTTAAAAGTAAAAGAGTAAAAAAGTAAAAAGCCCCTCCCAACCCTCCCCGTCGTGGAGGGCTTAGAAGGCATAAAGAGGCTTAGTTCGGCTTAAACGCCTAAAGGAGGCTTACCCTCTTTCCCTTTCCTAAAAGTCTGCTTAATCAGAAGGCTGCGTAGGTATGGCAAGATGCCATATCCTCCTGAATACCTCGAACATTACGAACTGCAATATAAAATAGAACGAAGATGAAGCCTATATATAAACGAAGTTTAAAGGTTGCGGCAGCCGTTCTTGCCACGCCGATAGTGCTCCTCGTGCTGTTGGCTGTGCTGCTCTACATACCGCCCGTGCAAAACTGGGTGGTAAAGAAGGCAGCTGCTTATGCTTCAGAGTCTACCGGCATGAGTGTGTCGGTGGAGCGTGTGCGCCTTAGCTTCCCACTCGATTTGAGCATACAAGGACTTCTTGCTACTCAGCCTAACGACTCGCTGCATAATAATATTGATACAATCGCTGCTGCCGACGAACTGATTGTAGGTGTGAAACTCATGCCGCTATTTGCAGGCAATGTGGAAGTTACCGACTTAGATTTCCGCCGCGTGAATATCAATACAGCGCATTTCGTGCCTGCTGCACGAGTGAAAGGTGGAGTAGGGCGTTTAAAGGTAGAACCGAGTAAGGTGGCACTTACTAAGGAGACAGTAGACCTTGGCCCCGTGCTTCTTACCGACGCTAACCTCGATATTGCGCTCAGCGACACTGTACCAGAAGACACAACCGAAACCGAAAACAACTGGCAGATAGCCTTCACCCACTTGTCGGTGAAGCGTTCAGCCGTCAAGATACACATGCCCGGCGACACCCTTGCTATCGGTGTCGGACTCGCTGATGTCAGTGCTGCAGATGGCGACATCAATCTTGGTACGGGCGTTTACAAGGTTGGCACGTTCGACTGGCGTGACGGCTTTGTGACATACGACAACAACTTCGCCCTGCGACAGAAAGGGCTTGATGTCAACCACATCGAGCTTAAAGGTGTGTCGTTGCGCATCGACTCGTTGCGTTTTGCACAAGAAGGTACTCAGCTTCAGCTTGCACTCAACCGTTGCGCCTTTCGTGAGCAGAGCGGCATAAGTGTGACCAGTGCTAAGGGACATGTGAGCCTTGACACGGCACACATCTCGCTGCCCGACTTCCGCCTTACCACGCCCGTGTCGTGGCTTAAAGCGAGTGCCGATATGGACTTCTCTACCTTTGCCGACACCAACCCCGGTGTGATGCGTCTGTATCTTGATGCTTCCGTAGGTAAGTCGGACATACTGCAAGTGCTCGGTATGATGCCTCTGCAGTTTATCCTGCGTCTACCAGAGCAACCGCTCTCCCTTCATGCCGACATCAACGGCAATATGCAGAACCTCAACATTCGTGAGGTGTCTGCCAAATTGCCAACGGCGTTCAATATAAAAGCCGAAGGCAAGGCTGGCAATCTAACCGACGTAGACCATCTTACAGCCAACATAAACCTCGACGCGCGTGCCGACAACATCAGCTTCCTGCTGCCTATGATGGGCTTGAATGCTAATTCGTCAGTGTGCATACCCAATGGCATTACGTTCAAAGGCAATTGCCGCGCGAATGGACCGCAGTATGCTACGGATTTCGTTGCTACTCAAGGCGGTGGTTCGCTACGCGGTAGGGGCGCGTTCAATATGCGTTCGTTGGCTTATCGTGCCAATATGGAAGCACACGCATTGCCACTTCAGAACTTTATGCCGGGTATGGGGTTGCATCCGTTCAGCGGTGAACTCGTGGCTGATGGTGCAGGCTTCGATTTTCTTTCGTCAAAGACACATCTCGATGCACGTGTGAAGGTGAACAATTTCAAATACACCGATTATGACCTCTCGAACATAAACCTAAAGGCAGAGGTGCACAACGGTGTGGGAAGGGCACTGCTCGATAGTCGCACACCGCTGCTCAATGGCATTATCGACCTACGTACGCTCCTCGACAATCGTCGCATAGATGCCAACGTAATATGCAATCTGCTCTACGCCGACTTCTACAAACTCGGTCTCACCGAGCGACCACTCAAAACGTCGATGACAGCACATTTGGACGTGAAGTCGGATTTGAAGGCGGCGCACAGTATGCAGGGCGTTGTCGGCAATATCGTGCTGCGCGACTCGGCTGCTACATATCGACCTGAAAACATTCTGATAGACATATTCACACGTAGCGACTCAACACATGCCAATGTGGCGTGTGGCGACTTCGTGTTGCGTGTTGATGGTGCTGGTTCAGTGGAGCACATACTCAACAACTTTAATGAGGTGAACATAGAGGCTGAGAAGCAGCGCAATGAACGATACATTGACCAGCTGCGTCTGCGCGAACGCCTGCCCGACCTTTCTGTCTACTTCAATGCCGGCAAGGAGAACATCCTCTCGCGCACTGCTCGACGTTTCGGCTACGAGTTCCGCGATGCTTATATTAATATGAACACGTCGCCCGTGCAGGGCATCAATGGTAATGTGCGCATCGATTCGCTCGTGACTGCAGGCATACAACTCGATACAATACGCGTCAACATCAGTTCCGACTCGACGAAGACGCTCTTCGATGGACAGATACGCAACAACCGCTACAACAAGCAATACGTGTTCAACGCCCTTTTCCGTGGCGCATTCTATCAACAGTCGCTCTTCTTCGGCACACGCATCTACGACGATCGCAACCGTCTTGGTGTGGCTCTTGGTGTGAAAGCAGACATGGAGCAGAACGGTATACGAGTGTCGCTCGGCGGTATCGACCCCGTGTTTGGCTACAAGAAGTTCAAGGTGAACAAGGGCAACTACGTGTTCTTTGCCGATGACGACCGCATTTCGGCTGATATGAGGTTGCTGGCTGATGACGGTATGGGTGTGAAGGTGTTTAGCAACGATAGCACCGAAGCCTTGCAAGACCTCACTATCGGACTCACTCGCTTCGACCTTGCTAAAGTGCTATCCGTTATACCGTATGCACCGAACGTGTCGGGTGTGATGAATGGCGACTTCCACTACATCAATAACGAAAGCGATATGTCGGTGTCATCATCTGTGCGTGTTGACAATTTGTCTTACGATGGTTGTAAGATTGGTAATGTGGCGAGCGAGTTTATCTATATGCCACGCGACGAAGGTAATGAGCATTGTGTTGACGGCACGCTATCGATAGACGACCAGGAGGTGTGCACGCTAAGCGGTACGTACATCACAAGTGGTTTCGGACATCTTAATGCCGACATTGAGTTGCAGCGCACACCATTGTTGATGCTCAACGGCTTCATCCCCGACCGTCTGCTCAATTTTGGTGGATATGCCGTCGGACGTGTAAAAGTGGACGGACAACTCGACCGCCTCGACGTAGATGGCGAGCTGATGTTCGAGTCGGCGTATATAGCGAGCGAGCCTTACGGCGTGAAGATGCGCTTGTGCGAAGACCCAGTGACGATAACCGATAGCAAGATGAAGTTTGAGAACTTCCAACTCTTCGCACGCAATGGTAATCCACTGACGCTCTACGGCAATGTCGACTTCAGCAATATGTCGAACATGACGATGTATATGCGTATGCGTGCAAACAACTACCTACTCATCGACTCGAAGGAGAAGGCACGCTCAGAAGCCTTCGGCAAGGCGTATGTCAACTTCCTCGGTCTTGCCGACGGTCCGCTTGACGCCTTGCGCTTCCGTGGTCGTCTTGACGTGCTCGGTTCGTCGGACATCACATACATACTGCGCGACTCTCCGCTCACCACCGACAACCAACTCGACGGACTTGTGAAGTTTGTCAACTTCAAAAATCCTGATGACGTGAAGGTGGAGCGTCCACCGCTTAGCGGCTTGACAATGGACCTCACGGTTAGCATCGACGAGGGTGCGCACGTGCTATGCGCCCTGAACGCTACAAAGTCGAACTATGTTGACATTGTCGGCGGAGGCGAGCTGCGCATGAAATACACCGAAGTGGACGGACTCGGACTCTACGGTCGCTACACGATAGGACAGGGTGAGATGAAGTATTCGTTGCCCGTTATCCCACTGAAGACTTTCACGATAAAGGATGGTAGCTACGTTGAGTTTATGGGCGATGCTATGAACCCGCGTTTGAACATCACGGCGACGGAGGAGAACAAGACTACCGTCACCAATGAGGCTGGCGTAGGTCGTAGCGTGACGTTCGAGTGTGGCGTGGAGATAACGAAGACACTCAACGATATGGGCTTACAGTTCACCATCGATGCCCCCGACGACCAGGAGATACACAACGAGCTGATGACGCAGTCGGTAGAGAACCGTGGCAAGCTCGCCGTGACGATGCTCACCACGGGTATGTATCTCTCCGACAACAGTATGGGCTCGTTCAATATGAACAGCGCGCTCAGCTCGTTCCTCAGTTCGCAAATCAGTGCCATCTCGGGCAGCGCACTGCGTACGCTCGACCTTTCGTTCGGCATGGACAACACGCAGCTTGGCTCTGGTGCGGTGCACACCGACTACTCGTTCAAGTTCTCGAAGCGCTTCCTCAACAACCGTCTGCGCATCGTGATTGGCGGAAAGGTGTCGAGTGGTGCCGAGATAGAGAATCAGAACGACACGTTCTTCGACAATGTGGCATTAGAGTATCGTCTCTCGCCAAAGTCCAACAAGTATCTGAAGCTTTTCTACGACCGTGCCACTTACGATTGGCTTGAGGGCTACGTCGGTCAGTTCGGCGGCGGTTTCATCTGGCGTCGCAAGTTGCAGAGCCTGAAGGATATATTCCGTCTCAAGCGCATTGACAACAACGACTATATGATGCTGCAAAACGGCAATAAAACCTCGTTGCAGCAGAAGAAGGATACAACGGCTGTGCAGAATACTGACACTACCAGTGTTAAAAAGTAAAGATATATGAAGAATACGTTATATATAATAATATGTGTAATGGTGCTTGTCGGTTGCTCGTCGACAAGTTCTGTACCCGAGGATGACAAGCTGTTCACGGGCTTACGCAAGACCGAATACGAGAACTATGTGGCTTGCGACCACTTCTACTCTACACAGGAGGAAGTGGAGGCGGCACTCGCCACTACTCCTAACGGTGCACTCTTCGACAGTCCGTACCACCGTATGCCTCCTTACCGTTTGTGGATATACAATGCGTTTCAGCATTCGCGTGGCGGTTTGGGCAAGTGGATACGTACAACATTCGGTAAGCCACCGGTGCTGCTTAGCGCAGTGAACCCTGCGCTGCACTCGCAAGTGGTGAAGGAGCTGCTGCGAGCGCGTGGCTACTTCAGCGGATACGTCAACTACGACGTGCTGACATCCGACAGCTCGCGAACGGCAAAGGTGAAGTACAACGTCAACTTCGGCGACCTCTACACTATCGACACGCTCACGTACACCAACTTCCCCGAAGAAGCGCAAAAGATAATTGAGGAGAATGCTTCAAAATCGCTCGTAAAGAAAGACGCACCGTTCGATGTGACGGTGCTCGAAGCCGAGCGCACTCGTATCTCTACGCTCCTGCGCAACAAGGGTTTCTTCTACTATCAGCCGAGCTATGCTACATACCTCGCCGACACCATTGCCGAACCTGGCGAGGTGAGCGTGCGTCTGCACTATGCCGACAGCCTTCCTGACGAAGTGGGACGCAAGTGGTACATCGGTCACGTCAATCTCGAGATGCGCAAGCAGTCGGCGTTGGAGCAACTGCGCGACACCACTCACCGTCGCAACTATACCATCGTCTATAATGGCAAGCGCGAACCGATGCGTCGCAGTGTCATAACGCGCGATATGCGAATACGCCCTGGCAGAATGTACAGCTACGATGCTTATCAGCAAACCATCAATACGCTCACCGCGAAGGGTCTCTTCTCGCGTGTAGACCTCTCGTTCGCTCCGCGCGACACCTCCGAGACGTGCGACACGCTTGATATCACGCTCAACTGCGTGTTCGACAAGCCCTACGATGTCTATCTCGAAGGCAATCTCGTAGGTAAGACAACCGGACGTGTGGGCCCCGGGCTGAACCTTGGTTTCGTTAAGCGCAACGCTTTCCGTGGTGGCGAGAAGCTTACCGTCAACCTCAAAGGCTCCTACGAGTGGCAGACAGGACACCAAGCCGACGGATCAAGTTCGAAGTTCAACTCATACGAATATGGTGCCGACGTGTCGGTGGAGATGCCTCGACTGATGTTTTTGAACAGTCTCACGCGTCGTTTGCGTCGTATGCGCCGTGCTAAAGGAAAACATGTCTACATACGTTATGCCACACCGACAACGCTTATGAAGGGTTCGTTCGATGTGCTTAACCGTTCGGGTTTCTTCCAGCGTCATATCGTCTCGGGCGAACTGACGTATAAGACCCACTCACGAGTGCTTGTGCATCATCAGTTCTCGCCACTCATCATTCAGTACGAATACATGAAGCACATGACACCTGCTTTCACCGAACTGGTGAACAAGAGTCCGTATCTGCTTGTGGCGATGAGCGACCAGTTTGTGCCTAAGATGCGCTACTCGTTCTCGTACCAGTCGCCAGCCCGACTTCATAACCCAATCTTCTGGCAGGTGACGCTGAGCGAGGCCGCCAACCTTCTTTCGCTTGGTTATATGGCGTTCGGCGAGAAGTGGACTGACAAGGAGAAGACGATGTTCAAGAACCCGTATGCGCAGTTCTTGAAGGTGGAGACCGATTACAGCAAGACGTGGCAGCTGACCGAACATAGTAAGCTCGTCGGACACGTCAATATGGGCGTGGTATGGGCATACGGCAACGCTATCAGTGCGCCCTACAGCGAGCAGTTCTACGTAGGTGGTGCCAATAGCATCCGTGCGTTCAACGTGCGCAGCATCGGTCCGGGTCGCTATCATGCCAAGACATCCTACCTCTCGTACCTCGACCAGACAGGCGATATGAAGCTGCAAGCCAACCTCGAGTATCGTCCACGTCTCTTCGGAAATCTCTATGGCGCACTATTCCTCGATGCAGGCAACGTGTGGACACTACGCAGCGACAGCGACCGTCCAGGTGCTGTGTTCAAACCGAAGAATATACTTAAGGAAATGGCACTCGGCACGGGCATCGGCATCCGCTACGACCTCGACTTCTTCGTGCTACGTCTCGATTGGGGCATAGGTCTACACCTGCCATATAGAAACGGCTTCTACAATTTCGACCGTTTTAAGGACAGTCAGAGCTTGCACTTCGCAATCGGCTATCCGTTCTAAACCAATAAAGGGCAGACTCCACAAAGAGCCTGCCCTTTATTGCGTATTAATTATTAATTGAGAGCTTTTATTCCGCCGAGAAGTCGGCTACCATTTTTCTGTACATGCTATACGCTCTTGAGCGCGAGATATATCCCGTTAGATGTCCTGATACGTTCACCACGGGCATGTAGCGTGTGCCTTTGAGGTCGAACTTGCGCATCACCTCCTCCATCGAATCGCTCTCGCCAACCTGCGCAGCGATGGGGAGCATCAACTGTTGTACGGTGAGCTTGTTGTAGAGTTCTGCGCGGAACATGATGTGTCGTATCTTCGTGATGTCAATCTCGCCAAGCACCGAACCTGCGTTGTCGAGCACCGGTATGAACGACGTGTGGCTCTTCGATATAGCGTTCACCAGTTTGCCCAGAGGCATATCGGGTGTTACGGCTGTGAAGTCGCGTTCTATCACGCTGTCCATCGTCATCAGTGTCAGTACAGAGCGGTCGGTGTGGTGAGTGACCAACTTACCCTCGCGTGCCAGACGCATGGCGTAGATGCTGTGAGGCTCGAAGATGCTGATAGTCATCACCGACACGATGCTCACAATCATCAGTGGCATGAACATGTCGTAGCCGTTCGTAATCTCGGCGATGAGGAAGATGCCCGTCAGTGGGGCGTGCATCACGCCAGCCATCACGCCAGCCATTCCGAGCAGCGTGTAGTTCTTCTCAGGTATATATATGCCCACCTGATACATGTTCCACAGACGTGAGAAGAGGAACCCCGTGAAAGCTCCCACGAAGAGCGACGGTGCGAACGTACCACCGCAACCGCCACCGCCGTTTGTGGCTGCCGTGGCGAATGTCTTTGTCAGTATGACCAGCGCAATGAACAGTATGAGCCACTTGCCGTTGCCCGAGAACATAGAGTTGTGCAGCAGTTCGTTCCAGTCGGCTTCGCTCGTGCCGTTCAGCAGCACGTTGATAGCCGAGTAGCCCTCGCCGTAGAGCACGGGAAAGACGAAGATGAGCGAGCTGAGCAGCACACCGCCCAACGCCAACTTAGCCCAGCGATGTTGCTTCAGCTTGCCGAACATGCCCTCGCACACCGACATTGAGCGTATGAAGTAGATGCTCACCAGTCCGCAGGCGATACCGAGTATGATGCACGCCGGCACACGCTCCACGCCCCACATGCTGTCCAGATGAAAACTGAACAGCGACGCGCTTCCCATGAATATATATGTGAAGCACGTTGCCGTGACCGCAGCCGTGAGTATAGGCAGCAGCGATGCCATGCTCAAGTCTACCATCAGCACCTCGAGCGTGAACACCAGTCCGGCTATCGGAGCCTTGAAGATGCCGGCGATGGCAGCGGCAGCACCGCAGCCCACTAACAGAATCAGCTTCTTCTTGTCCATGCCGAACAGTCTGCCGAGGTTCGAGCCTATGGCAGAACCAGTCAGCACAATCGGAGCCTCGGCACCCACCGATCCGCCGAAGCCGATGGTGATAGCCGATGCCACCACCGACGTCCAGCAGTTGTGCGCCTTCAGTCGCGACTGCTTCGAGGATATGGCGTAGAGTATTCGCGTGATACCATGCGATATGTTGTCCTTCACCACGTAGCGTACGAAGAGCGACGTTAGGAAGATGCCCACAACCGGGAACATCAGGTAGAGCCAGTTGAACGTGTCGGCATGAAACCTCGATGTCAGCAGATGCTGTATGATGTGAATTATCGAGTGGAGCACGTAGGCAGCCACCGACGCAAAGAATCCGATGCAGAGGGCGAGGATGATAGTCGCCTGACGGTCGGAAAGATGCTTCGTGCGCCAAGCGTACAGCCTTTCTTCTAATGTTGCGTCTTTCTTGTCAATCGCAGTCTCTTCCATTTACTTGCGTATGATGGTTACCCGTCCGTCCTTAGTCAGTTTGATGATGCTGCTCGGCGTGTGCGGCTTGTGCTCCTGGCGGCGTGTCCAGCACACATAGTCCACCGCCTCCAGTATCTCCGGTGCGATGTCGCGGTAGTTCTGAGCCGTCGGCTCGCCGCTGATATTGGCGCTTGTGCTCACGATAGCCTTCTGGAAGCGATAGCAAAGCTCCTTCGAGAACGGCTCGTTCGTCACGCGCAGAGCGATGCTGCCATCCTCCGCGATGAGGTTCGGGGCGAGGTTCACAGCCCCGTCCAGCACCACCGTTGTCGGCTTCTCCGCGAGCTCCATCAAGTCCCACGCCACTGGCGGCACGTCGCGCACGTAACGCTGCACGCGGTCCACCGAGTCGGCGAGACAGATAAGAGCCTTCGAGTCGTCGCGCTGCTTTATCCTGTACACCTTAGCCACTGCCTCCGCGTTCGTCGCGTCGCAACCGATACCCCATACCGTGTCCGTAGGATAGAGTATCACGCCGCCCTTACGCATCACGTCCACGGCATTCTGAATGTCTTCTTTCTGTGTCATTGTTATTTCTTATTTTGTTTTTACCTTTTTTACTTTTTGCCTTTTCACTCTTTTATTTTTTTCCTTTTTTATTTTTTCTTCAAGATATTTTTTATATAAAGCGTCTGCTTTTTTACCGTTCGTTATTATTTTCGTGATTTTGGTTTCATTAATGATTTTGCAAATATCGTTTGGCACAACATTTTTAATACTGCTGTCTGACGAGCCGACTATATCGCAACTGAAAACAACATCCCAAAGCGCAATATTATTTTGAAAAAGCATTTTCTTTTTATCCTCAATCGTTTTTGGAATTTCCCAATTTAAAACGAAAGCCAAAACTTTCCAAAACCTGTTTTGAGGATGAGCGTAAAAAAATCTTTCTTCCCTTGACTTAACACTCGGAAACGAGCCTAAAATAAGCACTTTTGAATTGTCGTCATAAACGGGAGAAATAGTGTGAAGTGTCATCTTCTTCCGCCTCTTACCTGTGCCTCAAGTTCCTTGATAATATTTTCAACATAAGTTTCGGCAAAATCATTATTATAAATATAAGAATTTTCTATCAAATAATCTCTTAAATTGAGCAAGTCGTTATAAAATTCTCTGTTTTTAATAAGGCAAAACCATTCGCCTACAAAACTTTCCGGCTTGTCTTCATTTTTAAACAAAAAGCCGCATACATTTACTGTGCCGTTTCGCTCAATTTGCATATCATAACTGTTATATTTAAGTTTGACCGGGTTAAACATTAATGATGTAAAGTGCTCTTTACATTCAAAATTAGCCTTAATCTTTTTAAGTATTTTAATTCTGCCCTCAACATTAATCGGCAAAAGATATTTTTGAGAAATTTCGTGAATACGACCGTTTGAAGCAAAAGAGTTTAAAGAGTCCATATCGAGGAAATTGGTATATCTTGAAAAATCTACATTGTAATGATTGATTACAGCTTGAATCAGCGCTTCTTTATTTGGCAAATTGGGTGCGGCATTTTTTGAAAGAACATCATAATCGAGAAGCGGAGTTACACAAAAATAAGGAGTAAAGCAAAGGATAGGTACATCATCGTGGAAAGTTGTGAAAACACGCATTAAATCAACTGCATTATTACAGCGAAAAACAGATTTCACGCCCGAATCATAAAGCTTCATAAACTTTTGAATGTGAAAATTGATTATATCTTCATCCGTTGTAACTACAGCGTTATTAAAGAGTGAATCAAAAAGAATTAACTTTTTATCCGTGATTAAAAAGTATGAAAAAAGATTTCCTGTTTCCATACTGTCAATGTCAACATTTTCAATAACGGAAATGTTTGTGTAACCAAGTTCAGCCAAATTAGACATTGTAAAAAATGTGCTTATATTGCGTGTATCTTCGCCGTCATCGGTAAAAAAGATGTGCTTATAGTCTTTGTTTTTATTGCAGTCAAGGCTCATAAAATGATAAAGCACATCTATAGCTTCTTCGCTTGTTGCGGGAATATTGGCATAAACAAACGAAATATCATCACTGTTTGATAGCATATTATATATAAGCGAAAGAACGCTCAGTTTGCCGAAATGCATTCTTTTTTCTTCGTCAACTTCAATAGGAACAATGCACTCGTTTCTTCTTGTTTTTCTTTCAACAAGGGAAATGATGTGTTTAATTCTTTTTATTTCGTCATCCGAAAAATTCTTCTTACTGTAAAGTGATTTTAATGTTTCAACTTGGCTTGCATTGAAAACGCCCGAATCAATAATATTTTCAAACTTTGCTTTTGAAAGATTCTTTTTGCCGGAAAGGACATTGCTCAGCCAAGAACGATTGATATTGCACTTTTGTGCAAAACTTGTGATAGAATAACCGCTTTTTTTAATATTTTCTCTTAATGCTTCGTTAAAATCAGCCAAATTCTTTCTCCTGTTTCTATGATAATAATAAAATATTATACTATTGCGAGCATTAAATTTCAAGTTGCAATTCGCTTAATGTCTATTATTTTGGCTATGCAAATTTTTTCTCTTGCTTTTTTTTAACAAAAAGAATATAATAACTCCTGTCAGTTCGCAAAATCCTGACCAGCGTCGCAACCGGCGGCGCTTCTAAAAACAAAACTAAGGAGAAAACAGAATATGAAAAAAATGAACAAAAAAGTCACTTTCATTGTGCAAACGGCAATTATTGCGGCGCTTTATGCGGCACTCACCTACTCTCAAAACTTTTTGCTTCCCGGCACTACTTCGGCGGCAATTCAGTTTAGAGTAAGCGAAGCGTTAAATGTTTTGGCGCTCTTTACCCCTGCTGCTATTCCGGGTTTAACTCTCGGCTGCGTGCTTTCAAACCTTTACAATATCGGCTCAGGCTTGCCGCTTGATATGATATTCGGCTCCCTCGCAACTTTGGGTGCCACAACGGCTATGTATTTGCTCAAAAATGTTAAAATTAAAACTTTCCCGCTTCTTGCGCTTCTTATGCCTGCGCTTTTCAACGGCGTAATTGTCGGCTGGGAAATTGAAGTATTTTTTATTAAGGGCAAATTCCACTTTGCAAGTTTCCTTACACAAGGCGGTTTCGTTGCACTCGGTGAACTTGGTGTTATGCTTGTGCTCGGCACAATTTTCTATTATGTAATCGTCGGCAGAAAGCTTGACAAAAAAGTATTTTCAAAAGTAAATAATTAAGATTTTGCATAAGTAAAGACCGCTTGGAATCCAGGCGGTCTTTGTTTTTTTACAGATAATATTACAAATTATAATTTACTCACCCAAACCGTTTTCATCAAAATTGAGAATGGTTGAAATGATAACTTCATAACCTGTTTTGATTGCTTCAGGGTTAAGGCGGTCGGCTGTGTCACGGCGGTTGTGGTAGTAATCAGCCGGTGCCGGGTCCATAGCTGCAAGGCAAGTTGCCTCAATACCTGCCTGAGAGAAAGCGGCAGCGTCGGAAGAACCGAAGAACACGCTTGCATACTTGAGGTCGTTGTGACCTGCTTCTTTAGCAGAGTCCATAACAAGCTTGCTGAGTTTAGGACTGTTTTTAACCAGACTTGTCATATCTCTATTATAAACATTAAGATATTCAAGGTCTGTAAGAGTATCAACGCAAAGAACGGCAGTTTCAACACCGCTTTTTGTATATTCGTCAAAGTGGTCTTTTGCCCACTGCTTACAGCCACGAAGACCTGCTTCCTCGCCATCGGTAATCATAGCGCAAACTTCTGTGTTTTCAAAATCAATGCCTGCCATATCGAGCATACGAAGTGCGCAAACAGCGGCATAAGTACCTGTAAGGTTATCGTTAGCGCCCGGTGAAATAGTTTTAAAATCAACAAATAAGAAAAGCGGAATCATACCGAGAGCGGTTACATAATGGAAAATATAGCTGTAATTTACCATAAAATCGCCAAATGAACCCATATCAACGAAGTTTGCAACAATAGCAATAACGCTCAAAATAAGTGAGATTACGGCGCTGCCGATTGCCCAGCCCATAAATATACCCATAAGAGGGAATTTTTTACCGTAAAGAATATGGCGCCATTCATAAGCCGCATCAATATGACCGCTGATAACGATTCTTCTTTTAACATCTCCCCTTGGCTTTCTTACGCCGACAAGATTATGACCTTCAACTTTTTTGTAAAAAGGGTCCATAAATTGCTTATAGAGAAGAAATTCAAGCACTGTAATTAAAAGACCTACAAAAACAAAACCGCAAACAATACACTGCGCAACAAATGCAGGAATTACACTTACATATGTTAAAACTGCGCAAACAACTACTGCAAGAAAGATTGCCACAGATACAAGTTTTGTAAAATGCAGAAATGCTTTTGGCGCCATTTTGTAAGATTCAAAATGAGATTCGTCACAAAATGTGTCAAGTTCCTTTTTAAGATGTTTTTGAGCTGAATAACAATTATCACTGCCCGATTCACGAGGACCGTACTTTTTGATTACATTTGTAATTTCTTTTACAGAGTAGTCAACATTTTCCTTGATAACTGCTTGTGGAAAATTTGCAAACTTCATTATTTTTCTCCTTGACTGATATATTTTTTGTTGAGTTTAACTTCAAGGTGAGTATCACCGAATTTAAACTCTTTTTTGATTTTTGACTTCAAGAGCCATTTTTTAGGCATAGCTACGCTGTCAACCGCATAACTCAAACCCAAATATTCAAAATACGGCTTAAACTTTTCAAGCCTTGCCATAAATGAATCAAAACCGCACTTATCCTTTGGCGACCAAGCAACTTCGGCAAGCGCCTGAGTTCTCGGATACATAAACACCTCAAGTTTTTCCGGGCAATCTGTCCACTCGGTCCAGTTTTGAGCCTCAATGCCCAGAATATTCTTTTCACTTTCAGGCTTGATACCAAAGTGTTCATAAGAATAATTGTATGTATTTTTAAGTGAATATTGAGCATAAGTCATATCGAAATAGAATGACTGGTGATTAGATAAAATAATATTATTGCCGTTATTTGCCCAATCTCTTGCCCTCGGGTCTTTTTTAGGCGTCCAATACTGACAAATGGTTGACTTGTCAAGGCTCTTGGCTTTGAGTATCTCATTCCAGCCGATAAGTCTTTTGCCCTTTGATTTGAGTAAAGCAAGAATTTGGTTATTAAACCAACCCTGCAAATCTTCCTCGTTTTTAAGATTATTTTCTTCGATTCTCTTTTGGCAGCAAGGACACTTTTTCCATTCATCCTTCGGTGCTTCGTCGCCGCCGATATGAAAATAAGGCGCCGGGAAAAGCTCACAAAGTTCATCAATAATATCCTTTACAAATTCAATAGTTTCGTCCTTGCCCGGACAAATAGGTCTGTTCCAGTCAAAAATTCTAAGTTTCCTTGTTGGGATAGCACCTCCGAAGTAACCCGGAACATCCCTGTTAAGTTCACGGCACGCAAGCCACGGATAAGCGGCAATAGCAGCGGCGCAGTGAGCAGGAAAATCAATCTCCGGCACTATGGTAATTCCTCTTTCAGCCGCATATTCAACGATTTCTTTAATATCCTCCTGGGTATAGAAGCCCGAATATTCTTCATTGATAA
>OQVS01001032.1_pt1 | contig 19273 bp, 14 predicted proteins | sample 1691601 | NCBI WGS metagenome assembly OQVS01 (sample SAMN03418268, study PRJEB22391) | human gut metagenome | biome: human-gut; feature: organic feature; material: feces | host: Homo sapiens | place: Tanzania | collected 2013-01
GTAGAAGGTGGAGCGGAAACTTGTTTCTGCGACACATACTACACACCCACATTAATAGGAGCGAAGCGACACGCCCACAAACAAGGATGTTTTTTATGTTTTTTGTCTTCCTTCCATCAAGACAGGTATCGTCTTAACTTCTTTAACTTCTTAACTTCTTAACTTCCTGAAAAATGTTTTTGTCTTCCTCCCTCCAAAAACAGGTATCGTCTTAACTTCTTAACTCCTTAACTTCTAAAAATCCCCCCTTCTTATTTGATATATTTTTTGGTGAATTGGCGCACTTTGGCGGTGTATTCTTGGCGGTGGTCGCTGAGGGAGCGGGCGTGCGCACTGCCTTGTGCCATGTAGAGCGCTTTGGGTTGTGGTTTGGCATCGTAGATGGGCTGTGCCATGGCTGTGGGTACGAAATCGTCGTTGGTGCCATGAATCACAAGCATGGGCAAATGGCATTTCTTCACTTGGTTGAGGGGCGATGCCTCCTCAAAATCCCAACCATATTTCCATTTGCATAGCGTGCTTGCCACATTCAGCAAAGGGAACGCTGGCAAACCAAACATATCCTTCAATTCGTAGGCAAACTCATCGTGCGCGCTGGTGTAGCCGCAATCCGCCACAAAGCATTTCACATACGGCGGGAGTTTTTCGCCCGAAACGCACATCGTGGTAGCCGCGCCCATCGAAATGCCATGCACCACCATTTGCGTGGCAGCGGAATCGCCACGGAATTTCTCGTTGGCAATGTCCATCCATTTCATCACATCAAGGCGGTCGAGCCAACCCATTCTGATGTGGTCGCCCTCGCTCTTGCCGTGGGCGTAGAGGTCGGGCAAAAGCAGGTTGTAGCCCATGTGATAATAGATGTCGCCCACTTGCAGCATCATGGCGTTGCAATCCTTGTAGCCGTGAATCAGCACAGCCACACGATTGGAAGGAGTGGGCGCATTGATATACATGGCGTTCAGCCTATTGCCATTGATTTCCACCACGGTATCGTGCATCGCACCGGCGGCGTTCAGACTATCCACCCACACTCGCAGATATGGGCTATGCTCGTAAATGCGGTCGAGGGCTTCAGCCTCGCTTCTATGATATGGTGTGAGGGCGAAGTTGAGCAAATAGAGGCTACCGCCCACCACAGCCGCCGCCAACACCAACACCACCACACCTGTGGTGATGAGAATTTTCTTTTTTAACGTTGATTTCATTCTTATTCAATAGTTTTATTCAATATGCACCTTATACACGCTTTGCCCACGCGAGCCCACCACCAAGGTGTTGCCCACCACCACTGGCGACGACTCAAAATTAGTGCCAAACCTCTCATCATAGATGATGCGGCCCGTCTTTCCCTCTATCAGGTAGAGGTTGCCGAAAGTGTCGCCCACCACGATGAACAGTTCGTTTTTCTCGTTATAGAAGCCCACTGGCGACGACCATGCGTAGTGCTTCAACTTGGTTTTATACACCACCTTGCCGGTGCGCTTCTCAAAGGCATAGAAATGCCCATCGCCGTTCACGCCATCGTTGGCAAGGGTGGAGAAAATCAAGTGGGAGCAGTTGCCGCCACCTAATAGCGGCGTGCTATACATGCCACCGTCAAAGTGCTTGTTGTTGATGTTGTGTCGGGTGCAAGGCTCCTCCACAGCCCACGCCACCTCGCCGTTCAAGCCGTTGAGTTTGGCAATGTGGCACATGCCCGAATCGCCTTGGCGGTCAACCTCGCAAGCCGTATATACGAAAGGCTCCCCATTTTCCACCTCGCACACGATTGTGGCATCAATATCGTCGTGATTGTCGTAATACCACACCGGCTTCATATTGTTGAGGTTGATGCAGAGGATATTGCCGTGGTTGTCGCCGAAATAACCATAGTTTTTATACACGCACATACTCGACTCCACGCCTGCGGCATGAACGCCAGGACGATTGTAGCTCAAAAAACTGTGCTTTTTCGCCTTGCCGCTTTTCACATCGTATTTGTAAATCAAGCCGTTTTCGCTGGGCCAAAACACAAATCCATCGGCATAGATGGGCGAAGAGTCGCTGGTTGGCCAAAAGCGTGATGCCTTGGGGTCGAGACCGGGATTTTGGTACACGATGGAGTGGCTGAACAAATCCACCACATTCTGGCACACCGCTCCGTGGGCTTGCACGGCGTGTCCGGCATACACCAATCCGTTGAATCGTGGGTCAACCATGGGCGTGCCTTTCACCGGATTGCCCACATCTATCGCCTCGCGCGATGCCTTTCCCAACTCGAAGTTGATAAAATGCAATTTTCCGCAAAGCGATGCCACCACTATTTCCTTTTGCGAGAAATCGGGCGTGAGTTTTGCCGCAGGGGTGTTTCTGAACTTCTTCGCCACCTCGTCGGGCCATTCCACATACAGGGGCTGGCTGGTCCAACCAGTGCCACCACCCCACACCCCCAGTTTTGTGGGCGTGTAGTCAACATCGGTGTCAAACACCCAATCCTTCACAATTCTGCTGGGCACACCTTTCACCTTTCCGCCAAAGTCGGCGTTGCGAAGATGGTTGGCTCGGAATGCGAGTTTTGAGTTTGATTCCAAATATGGGTCGTCAAGCACGTGCAAGGTGCCGTCAACGGTGCTATCGAGCACTTCCACACGCCATTGCAGTTTTTCCACAGAGGCATACATGGTGTCGGGCAGCGGCGTGGTGTCTTTCTCCACCAGCGTATCGGCATCAGCCACAGCGGCAGATTTCGCACCACCGCCACAAGCGCCAAGGCAAAGCATTGAGAGCAAAGCACCGAAAAAAAACAGTTTTTTCATTCGTGAATGTTCATTTTTCCTGACAAATGTAGTGTTTTTTTACTAATAAAGTGTTACTTTTGATGTACTAATTAAATTCAAACTTATTAACCTATCACTCAAATGCGTAAATTATTACTCGTTATGACTTTGGCTGCCATTTGTGCCACAACATCGATGGCAGCAGTGACAATCGGCACTAAACAATACACAGCCGACACGCTTTTCCGCCGCCAGATTGGTCCTGGCATCGTCAACACCATTCTCCGAATTCCTGAATATCCTCTGAATGTATATTTGCTGGAAGCAGATATGAACAATCCTTACAACCGTGTGGAAACTGGTCAAGGACAAAATACTTTGGGCAAGACCGAAGCACTGGTGAGCATGGCAAAGCGCTACAGCACTTCATCGAAGCGTGTGTTGGCTGGCTGTAACGCCAACTTCTGGTGTGTGCCCACACAAGGCGCGCCAAGCGTGTATATGCTCGGCTCTCCTTTCGGTGGCGTGGTGCGCAACGATACCGTGATTGTGAACACCAACACGGTGAACGACACTTGGAACGGTGGTCCATCACGCACTGGCATTTCGGCTATCGACCACGACAAGAACCTGATTTTCGGTAGTTGCAGTTGGGTGGCTACCATCAACAGCAGCCGTCTCGGCAACGAAGTGCTCCCTATCTACAAGGTGAACAAGCGCAACCTGCCTGGCGAACTCTGCTTGTGGAATGAATATTTCGGACGCGACCGCGAATTTGAAAGCAACTGGATTGACTACGACAACAAAGGCACCAACAATGCCGACAACTATTACCTGAAGTTCTCCGAAGGTAGCGGTTGGGGCGTGAACAAGCCTATGAGTTTCGTTATCAAGAAGATTGTGAAGGATGCCGACCGTCAAACCCTCGGCGAATATGATGCGTGCATCACCGCCACTGGCAAAATGAAGGCTGATATGGCTGTGCACCAAGAGGGCGATGTGATTGGCATTTACCAAGGCTGGAAAGCCAGTGGCGAGAATGCTGAGCCTTGGATTGAAAACTTGGTGGAAGGCAACGCTACTGTGATGCGCAATGGCGAACTCACCGGACGCAACTACGACGAGGGTTACAACACGCAAGTGTATTCCCGCACCGCCTACGGTTGCAGTTTCGACCACAAAAAACTCTATATGATTGTTATCGACCGCTCACAACACCCTAAATACGGTCTTTCTTCGGGCTGCACCACCGAGGTGATGTGCCAAATTTTGAAGAGTCTCTACCCCGACATTTCTGATGTGGTGAACTACGACGCTGGTGGCTCGGCTGAAATGCTCGTTAACGGTGCTATCATCAACAAGACCACCGAGGGCACTCCACGCGCCGTTGCCAACGGCTGGTTGCTCGAATCTATCGCCCCTACCGACAATGAGGTGGCTTCTATCCAATTTGCCGACGCCGCGCTCAAACTCCCTATCTATTCTTCCTACAAGCCACAAATCATTGCCTACAACAAGTATGGCGACGTGGTGAACGAGAATTTGGGAGGTTTCACGCTCTCTTGCGATGCATCGCTGGGTACTGCCAACGGCGAAAACCTCACCGTGAGCGGCAACATTCTCAATGGCACGCTCACCGCCAACTACAACGGCAAGACAGCATCTATCAACATCACCACTTTGTATGCCCAACCAGCCATTTCGCTCAAGCCTGTCATCACTGTCGACGACCAAGCATGGCCTTTGGAGGTGACTGCTACCGTCAACGCCCAAACCTACTACTACAATCCCGAAAACTTGGAATGGACTGTTGACGACCCCACTATCGCTGTGGTGGAAAACGGCAAAATCCGTGGTTTGAAGAACGGCAAAACGCTGATTAGTTGCAAAATCGGTGAGTTTACCGACTCCGATTCAGTGTCGGTGGAAATCTCTCCCGAAGCATATCTCTATCAGGATTGGAACGGCTGGACACTCAAAGGTTCTGGCGCAAGCAACCTCGCAATCAGCGAAAACGGTTTGCTGACCTACAAATACAGTTCTACTCGCGCGCCTTATGTGAAAATGCTCAAAAATGTGCAGTTCTACAGTCTGCCCGACGAAATCGGCATGACTTTCGTCAGTTCTCTGCCTCTCGACTATATCCAAATTGATGTGCGCAATCTGATGAACACCTCTGTCAACTATCAAAAGATTGATGCCGACGGCAAGGGCTTCGAGGCTGGCAAGGAATACACCGTGAAGTTGGATTTGGAACAAATGGGTGGCACCAAGAGTCTGAACACCTACCCTATCAACGTGCAGGAAATTCGCTTTGTGCCAAACAAGGCTAAATCTACCGCTGGCGAACAGACCATCGACATCAAGTCGCTCTACGCACACTATCCTAAGAAATCAGTGGCTGGCGACATCAATGGCGACGGCGAAGTGAACGCTTCCGATGTAACTGCGCTCATCAACAAGGTGCTCAACATCGCATCATACCCCGACGCCACCTGCGACATCAACGCCGACGGCACCATCAACGTATCCGATGTCACCGCCCTCATCGCCTTGATTATCAAATAAGAAATTAGAAAGAGCCGAGCAAGACTCAAATAATAAACAATTTATCTCACATAGATTCAAGCGGATGAAAATCCCAAAGAATCTATGTGAGTTTTTTCTTTTTTCCCCAAAAAAACGCCCCATACAAAACCACGCCATAACGTAGGGACATGCCTTCGGCATGTTTCCAATGCGCTGATACATTGATAATGTATTATCAAAACACATCAAAAACACACTCCCTCGTTTAGAAAAAATCACATTTTTGGTGCCACAATGTGTTGGTAAATGAATATAAATTTCTGTAAATCAGAAAAAAGTAGTAACTTTGCACGCTCAAACGATAATTTATGACAACATTCCAAGATTTAGGGGTCCGCGAGGATCTTTTGCGAGCAATCGCCGAACTGGGCTACGAATCTCCAATGCCCATTCAAGAAAAAGTAATTCCACATTTGCTTAATGAAGATTCCGACGTAGTGGGTCTGGCACAGACAGGTACCGGCAAGACTGCCGCATTCGGCTTGCCTACGCTTCAGCGTGTAGATACCACCACCAAGGTGACTCAGGCTATTATTCTCGACCCCACTCGCGAGTTGTGTATGCAAACTTGCAACGACCTCAACGACTACGCAAAATATATCGATGACTTGCGCATTTTGCCAGTGTATGGCGGCAGCAGCATCGAAGTGCAAATCCGTGCCTTGCGTAAAGGCGTGCAAATCATTGTGGCTACACCAGGCCGTCTGCTCGACCTTATCAAGCGAGGCGAGGTGAACCTGGAGAATGTGAACACGGTGATTCTTGACGAAGCCGATGAAATGCTGAACATGGGTTTTGTGGACGACATCAACAATATTCTTGAACATGTGCCCGACACACGCAAGATGCTGATGTTCTCTGCCACCATGCCTCCAGAAATCGCGTCTATCGCCAAAAACTATATGCACAATCCACAAGAGTATATCATCGGCACACGAAACGAGGGTTCTGCCAACGTGCGCCACATCTACTACATGGTGCGTGCCAACGATAAATACTTGGCATTGAAGCGCATTTGCGACTACCTGCCTCGTGTGTATGGCATTATCTTCTGCCGCACACGCGCCACCACTCAGGAAATCGCCACCAAACTGATTGAGGACGGTTACGATGCCGATGCACTGCACGGCGACCTCTCGCAAGCGCAACGCGATGCCGTGATGAAGAAGTTCCGTGAGCGCAATCTGCAACTGCTCGTGGCTACCGATGTGGCTGCGCGTGGCCTTGACGTGGACAACCTTACGCACATCATCAGTTACAGTCTGCCCGACGACAACGCCGTGTATAATCACCGAAGCGGTCGTACTGGCCGTGCTGGCAAAACTGGCGTGAGCATCGCGCTTATCCATAGCCGTGAGCGCAACAAACTCCGCGACATTGAAAAGCATATCGGCAAAACGTTCGAGCGTTGCGAGGTGCCCAAGCCCAACGCCATCATCGAAAAGCAACTCTTCAACCTTGCCGACCGTCTGGAAAAGGTGGAAGTGAAGGAGGACGAAATCGCAGAATTTATGCCTTCGGTGCTGAAAAAACTTTCGTGGCTCGACAGCGAAGACCTCCTCAAACGTATGCTTTCGCTGGAGTTCAACCGCTTGATTGAATATTACAAAGACGCTCCCGAACTCGACTATGTGCCTGAAAAGGAGAAGTCGAAACGCGAGAAGCGTGCGAAGGTGAAGTACGACAACTCCCGCGACAAGGACTGCCGCACCGCTGAAGAAGGCTACGAGCGTGTGTTTGTCAACGCTGGTAAGGCCGACGGTTTCTTTGCCCCAAGCCTGATTGAACTGCTCAATCGCAACACCCACGGCGAACGCGTGGACCTCGGCCGCATCGACTTGCTCAGCAACTACTCGCTATTCGATGTGAAGGCTGGCGATGCCAAGCGTGTGGTGAAGGCGCTAAAAAATGCCGACTTCTTCGGCAAGCGCATCTACGCCGAGGTGGCTTCGCTCGACAAGAACTACGCAAGCGAGACCGAGGGCACGGAAGTGAAACTCAACCGCAAGGAACGTCGCCGTCAGCAATTCAGTTCGAAAGAGCGCTTTGGCGAACGCCGTGGCGGTGGCAAAAAGAGTTTCCGTGACGAGCGTGACGAACGCCGCACCCGCCGCGACAACGAACGTGGCTTCAAAAAGGGCGACAAAGGCTCCGCAAAGGGCGCAAAAAAAGTGGCGCACGGCAATTTCGACAAATTCAAAAAGAAAAAAGGAGAAAGAGGTTAAGGGAGAAGTTAAGATAAGAAGTTAAGAAGTTGAAGAAGTTAAGGAGTTAAGACGATAGTCGGAGTGCTCCGAGTTGCTCCGATTGCTCCCCCACTTTATCTCTCCAATAAAAAATTAGGTGCACCACACAATATGTGTTGGTGCATCTGTGTTTTTATTGTAACTTTGCTTATTGTATTTTAATAGCAACACGAAAATGAAACGCCCTCTCTCTATCATTCTTTGCCTGATGGCGATGCAGGTGAGTTGCACCAAAAGCAGCAACGCTATCGCCAATTCAGCACTCCATATCGCCGACGACGGCGCTATCACCATCAAACAACAATAAAAGACAATGAACATCAAGCATATCATACTCTCGCTATTCCTTCTCCTTGCCACTGGCTCGGCACAAGCCGAAACGGTGCGCGATTTCTTTATCTCCGAGCCGGGCAATGTGTTTGAACTGCTCACACAAGGCGTGAGGGCGGCAATGATTACCATGGCTGAGCAAGGCCAGAAAATTGAAAGCGACAATGTGCATGGCGGCACGGCGAAAATCGACTCTTTGAGTGCCTCCTACATTTCGGTGCGCTGCTCCGATGTGAAACAAGTGGAACTGAAAATGCTCACCAAGGGCACTTCCGACACGGTGATTGCCGTGGTGGAAACCGTGCAACTTCCTGCGCTCGACAGCCGCATCTCGTTCTACTCCACCGACTGGAAGCCACTCCCCCTCGGCAAGCACATGAAGGGCGGCATGGTGAAGATGACCGATTTCATCAGAAAAGGCACACCCAAGGCCATTGCCGACGATGTGATGCGCCGTGTGCGCTTTCCGCTCTTTCTGATGACTTTCGGCAAAAACGATGGGCAACTGGTGGTGTCGCAACAGCAGAAGTCGTTCCTCAGCCGTGAGGACTACAACAAAATTCACCCCTATCTTATCGACTCCATCACCTACGACATCGACAAGACTAAACTGAAACGCTCAAAATAATCGCTCACACATGGCAGAAATTACCGACACAGCCCTTCAAGGCACGAGTAAATTGCCCAACACTATCACGCTGCAGGAGTTCAACAACCGCATCAAGCGACTGCTGGCCGACCCAAGTGTGATGAACTGCTGGGTGGTGGCTGAAACCACCGATGTGCGCATCAACCAGCACTGCTACCTCCAACTGCTCGAAAAGAACCCAAAAACAGGTGCGACGGTGGCTAAGATCAAAGCCATAATTTGGGGCAGCCAATTCAGGTTCCTCAATGCGCGGTTCAAGCAGGTGACGGGCCGCGACATTGGCAACGATATGAAGATAATGGTGTGCCTGAGCGTGAACTATAGTCCTCAATACGGCTTGACGGTGGTGATCAACGACATCAACCCCGAATTTACCCTCGGCGATATGGAGCGTCAACGCCAGGAAATCCTCAACCGCCTCACCCAAGAGGGCATCATCGGGCAAAACAAGACGGTGCCGGTGCCGCCTGTGCTGCAGCGCATCGCTATCGTGTCGGCTGCCGGGGCCGCTGGATATGGCGACTTCATGAAGCAACTCACCGACAATAAATATGGCGTGTGCTTCTATCCCTGCCTGTTTCAAGCCACGATGCAGGGCGTAAAGACGGTGCCAACGGTGCTTGCGGCGCTCGACAAAGTGGAGCAAAACCAGCACCTGTTCGACTGCGTGGTGATTATCCGTGGCGGTGGCGGTACGGAAGAACTCAACTCGTTTGACAATTACGATTTGGCGCGCCGTGTTGCCACATTTCCCGTGCCTGTGATTGTGGGCATCGGTCACGAAAGAGACATCACGGTGCTCGACTATGTGGCTGGCATTCGTGTCAAGACACCTACTGCGGCGGCTGAGCACATCATTCTGCAAGCAGCCAATGCATTGGCGCACATCGGCGACTTGAGCAATCAGGTGGTGAGCATCGCGCGCGACTACATCGCCAGAGCGAAGGAACAACTGTCGTACTACGCTGGCAATTTGCCGATTATGGCGCAACGCATCATCGACACCAACACGCTACGCCTGCAAAACTTCATACAAAACATACCCCTGCATGTGCAACGCCGCATTGAGGGTGAGAATGCACAACTTGCACGCCAAAAAGACGCAATCAAGAATGCGGTGGCGCAAGTGAAGATGAAGGAGACGATGCGATTGGAGGCGTTGGGCGACAAAATAGAACTGCTATCGCCCCGAAAGGTGATGGCGCGCGGCTACACACTCACCACATGCGAAGGCAAAATCATGACCGACGCTGCCCAACTCGAAGCCGGCAAACTGGTGACCATTCACTTCCGTGATGGCAAGGTGGTGGCTGGCACCCAATCAGTTATCAAGGACAAATAAAATTACAATAATATGGAAAATCAAAACGAACTCACCTACTCTGCTGCGGTGAAAGAACTGGAAGAAATCGTACAACTGATGCAAAGCCCCGACTGCTCTGTGGATAACCTCGGCAAATACACCAAACGCTCTGCCGAACTCCTAAAAATCTGCAAAGCAAAACTCACTTCCACCAACGAAGAAGTCCAAAAAATCATCCAACAACTCGACGAATCCACAAAATAAAAAACGAATTCAAAAAAAATCCGAGCACTCCGAGTGCTCCCCCACACACCCTCGCCCCACACAATCCGTGAGATTTCCCACCCACAAAAAAAAATCAGTGAGATCCGCGAGATCTGTGTGAGCCCCGAAAATGCAAAGCCCCACACTATCCGTGAGATTTCCCACCCACAAAAAAATCAGTGAGAGTGGGATCTGTGTGAGCCCAAGAAAAGCAAAGCGAGATTCGTGTGAAAAGTGTTATTTTTCCTCCAGGAGTGCCACAGCGTAGGCAGAGATGCCTTCTTCACGGCCAGTGAAGCCGAGGCGTTCGGTGGTGGTGGCTTTGATGCTCACCTGGCCAAGCGTGCAACCCATGCACGCCGCCAACTGTTCCTGCATGGCAGGGATATGAGGATTGATTTTTGGGCGTTCGGCGCAGATAGTGATGTCGCAGTTGCCTAATTTATAGCCCTGCTCATCTATCAGGCGTGCCACCTCACGCAAGAGTTTACGGCTGTCGATACCCTTATAGCGAGGGTCGGTATCGGGGAAATGGTAGCCAATATCACGCAGACACGCCGCACCCAGCAGCGCATCGCACAGCGCATGTATCGCCACATCGGCATCGCTGTGACCGAGCAAACCAAGCGTGTGCTCAATTTTCACGCCACCAAGCCATAATTCACGGTCGCTCACCAGACGGTGAACGTCAAATCCCATTCCTATTCTCATATCATCAAATTATTTGCGGCCGAAAAGGCTTCTAATGCCGTCCATGTCAAACGACAGGGTGAAACGAAGTGTTTGGTCGAGTGGACTGTTTTGCGCAGTTGCAATCATATACGATGCATCGATGCGAAGCACATTGAGTGCAAAACCGGCACCGAAACCGAAGTATTGACGACCACCGGCAAACTTGCTCTCGTGGAAGTAACCGCCACGGAGGAAGAATTGCTGATTATAAGCATATTCAGCACCCAATGAATAGGTGATACGCTTGAAAGTGTTCTTATCGAATGAGTCGAAAATACCCGAAATCGACGATTTGTCTTTCCATGCCTGAAGTGCGGTTTCATATTCCTCATTGTCAGTAAATTCCGACAAACGAGGTTTCGGAGGCACTAACAACTGATTAGCATCGAGCGTGAAAGTAAGGTTGTGATAGTCGGCCAACGGGAATGTGAAGGCTGTACCGATACGCAGGTTGGTAGGCAAAAACGCAGGGTTGTCGCCATGGTCATACGACACCTTTGAACCCACATTCGAGAGGTTGAAACCCCACGACCATTGGCACTCGTTGCGGCCAATAATTGGGTAGGTGGTGAAATAGCCCGAAATGTCGGCGGCAAATGCCGAAGCGCCCTTGTTGCCCTCAGTCGCAGAATATTCCGAGTAACCGAGGTCACTGTAAATGTAGCGCAAAACCACACCCATTGAGAATTTTTCGCTCAACTTGCGAGAATAACCCACGTCAACCGACATTTCAAATGGGTTGATACTTCCGATAGATGTGCCACTCTCCTCTAAACCTTGAATTTCACCCAAAGAGAAATAGCGGAGCGAAGCACTCACAGCCTGATTGTCGCCACTGCCAAGTTTCCAGTAGCCGGCAAGGTTTGCCAAGAAAATGTCGTTCACAATCTTGCGCATCCATGGCGTGTAACTGAGCGACACACCTGCCGTGCTTTCGGCGAATGCGTATTTTGAGGCGTTCCAGTATTGAGAGTTCACATCAGGGTCGGTAGCCGCACCAAGGTCACCCATTGAGGCACCACGCGCGTCTGGCGAGATGCTAAGAGAGTTCACACCTGTGGTAATAGGATTAAAATCCTGATTCTTAATGTCGTCGTCGGCATGTGCAGCCAGTGCGCATGTAGCAAACATGGCTACGAATATAAAAGATTTAATCAATTTCATCTATCTACGTAATATTAGTTATTAATTATAACTGCAAATCACTTCTATTATTGTGTGCCTTCCCCACTTTTTAGAAAAAAAGTGCCACCCTCCAGCCATATTTGAAGGGTGGCACCGTATATGTGTCTTCAACTGTTGTTCAACATTAATCGCGGTTGCCGAAGATGCGGAGCAAATAGAGGAACAGGTTGATGAAGTCGAGGTAAAGTGTCAAAGCACCGATAGCGGCAAGTTTGCCCACATTGCGCTCGCTTGTTTCCATTGCCATTTGCTTAATCTTTTGCACGTCCCATGCGGTGAGGCCGATGAAGATTATCACACCTGCTGCGCTGATACCCCAAGCCAAAGCAGAGCTTGCAAGGAAGATGTTCACCACCGACACGATGATAAGGCCAATAAGCGCCATCACCAGAATTGAGCCCATCTTTGTGAGGTCTTTTTTAGTGACATAACCGTAAATTGCCATAGCACCGAATGTGCCAGCTGTGATGAAGAAGGTCTTCACGATTGAATCGCCTGTGTAGGCGAAGAAGATTGGGGTGAGCGTTACGCCTGTAATAGCAGAATAGAGATAGAACAGGAGCGAAGCTGTGGCAGCACTCATCTTATTGATGCCTGCTGTGAGCCAAATCACCAAGCCGAGTTGAGCGAAAATCAAGCCAAAGAACAAAATCTTGCTTGAGAATACCGCCTCAAGGAGTGATGGCGTGGTGGCAATGCCCAACGACACAAATGCGGTAACAAGAATACCCATAAACATCTTGCCGAATATGCGTTGCATGGTCTTGGAGAGATACGACGACATACTCAGCTCTGCTTGAGCAGCCGAAGCTGTGCTGAAGCTTTGTTGACCATTGAGATAATCCAAATTGTTCATAATAATTTACTTTTTAAAAGTGAATAATTTCTTTTCAGCATAAAGATAGCAAAAAGCGTGCCAAATATATTACATACGTTCTGGCACTTCCACACCGAGCAAACTAAAGCCGCGACGAATGATATCGGCCACAGTGCGAGAGAGGTGCAGACGGAATGCGCGAGCCACACCGTTTTCTTCTTTCAAGATGCTGTAGTCGTGATAGAACTGGTTGTAGCCCTTTGCCAATTCAAACACATAGTTGGCAATGAGTGCAGGGCTGTAGGTGCGGCCTGCCTCCGATACCACTGATGGGAAGTCGGCAATGCGTTGAATGATTTCAATTTCCTTTTCGTTTGGCTCGTAGGCGGTGATGTCGGTTGCGGCATCAGCCTCGTCGCTCTTGCGGAGCACCGAGCGAATACGCGCGTAGGTGTATTGCACGAATGGACCGGTATTGCCGTTGAAGTCGATTGATTCTTGTGGGTTGAACAGCATGTTCTTGCGTGGGTCAACCTTGAGAATGAAGTATTTGAGCGCGCCCAAACCGATGATGCGATACACATCGTCCATTTCATCTTCGGGCACACCTTTGAGGCGGCCTTCGCTCATCTTGCGAGCGGTGGCAATCATTTCGTCCATCAGTTCATCGGCATCCACCACGGTGCCTTCGCGGCTCTTCATCTTACCGTTTGGCAGTTCCACCATACCGTAAGAGAAGTGTATCAAGTCCTTACCCCAGCTGAATCCGAGCTTGTCGAGCAAGAGTGAGAGCACTTGGAAGTGATAGTTTTGCTCATTGCCCACCACATAAATCATCTGGTCGATTGGGTAGTCTTGGAAGCGGAGTTTGGCGGTGCCGATATCTTGTGTCATATACACAGAGGTGCCATCGGTGCGGAGCAGCAATTTTTGGTCAAGACCGTCGGCGGTGAGGTCGGCCCACACCGAGTTGTCGTCCTTGCGGTAGAAAATGCCCTTCTCAAGACCTTCGAGCACCTTTTCCTTACCTTCGAGGTAAGTGTTGCTTTCGTAGTAAATCTTGTCGAAACTCACACCCATGCGTGCGTAGGTTTCGTCGAAACCGGCATACACCCATTCGTTCATGGTGCGCCAGAGCGAACGAACTTCCTCGTCGCCGTCTTCCCACTTCTTGAGCATGGTGCGTGCCTCTTTCATCAAGGTGGAGTTTGCCTCAGCCTCTTCTTTGGTCATGCCGCCGTCCATGAGCTGTTGCAATTCTTCTTTATAGTGCTTGTCGAAAGCCACATAGAAGTCGCCAATCAGGTGGTCGCCTTTCTTGCCGGCCTTTTCAGGAGTGATGCCGTTGCCCCACTTGAGCCATGCCAACATCGATTTGCAGATGTGAATACCACGATCGTTCACAATGTTGGTTTTCACCACTTTATTGCCGTTTGCCTCCATAATCTTGGCAAGGCTGAAGCCGAGCAGATTGTTGCGAACGTGGCCTAAGTGAAGTGGCTTGTTGGTGTTAGGCGATGAGTATTCAATCATCACCAGACGGCTATCGTCGGTCACTGGCTTGAAACCGAAGTTTTCGGTAGCCTCTGCGCTTTGGAGCACTGAAGTCCAGAACGATGGCTTGATGGTGATATTGAGGAAGCCTTTAATCACATTGAATTTCTCCACTGCCTCACAGTTGGCAACCAGATATTCGCCAATCTCTTGCGCTGTGTCTTCAGGACGCTTGTGTGATGCTTTCAAGAATGGAAACACCACAATGGTGAGATTGCCCTCAAACTCCTTTTTGGTGGTGGAGGGCACAATGCTTTCGGCAGCCACTTCTGCGCCATAAAGTGCTTTCACAGCATCGGCGGTGGCTTGAGATAAGATATTATCTATCGACATAAATCTAACTTTATCAAAAAATTACACAATATTTCAATTTACAAAGTTACGAAAAAGAAATGACATTTTCAGAAATTCCCCTCCATAACTTACCCACTATCAAGCACGACGGTAGGGACGCGATACTTCGCGTCCGCCACAGAACGTTGACACACAAACGATTACACCACCGTCTCCACCTTAAAGGCTTTAGCGTAGAGCAAATAACCCTCCACGGGGGCGTGCCATAGGTCGGAGAGGAATCGGCAATAGGTTTGCACCTGTTGCTTGTAGGTGGCTTGCTGCTTCTCGCCTGGGGTGTCGCCAAACTTGTAGTCTATCACATAGATGCTGCCGTCGGTGGCACGCACGATGCGGTCGGGGCGCAGGTGATGCGCACGGTCCGACGCTGTGGGCGGTATGTAGATGGAACGCTCGTTATACACCTTGTTGCCTTTGGCAAACCAATGCGCCGTTTGCTCATCGGTCATCAGTCGGTCCAAAAACGCCTCGGCACGGCTTAAATTCCAGTATTGCTCATCGTCGGCGGCGATGATGCCTCGCTTCACCGCATAACTTATCGCCTTTTTCACTTGCTCGGCGGTGCGAATACGGCTCATGATGTGGTGCATACGCTTGCCGCTCTCCTGAATTTTTGTGGCAAGTTCGGGGAGTTTCACCCTCAAGCGGTCCAGAATTGGCGACACGGTGTAGTCGGGCATCATTTCCTGTGTCACTTCCTGCGCCTCTTCGGGTGCTTGTTCCTCGTAGCAGTCTTCCTTACCGATACAATAGTAGGCTACGCAGCCGGCGGCTTCGGGAATGTCGCTTTTCACCGTATTGCAGCCCTCCAATTTTGGGAACGAGGTAAGCAGATGCTCGTTGATTTTGGTGATGGGCTTGTCGTCTGCCAAGTCTTTCTCTACGGGTGCAAAAATGTGAAGCGACTGGCGTGGACGCGTGAATGCCACATACGATTTGTTGAGGCTGTCGATCACGCAGTCTTCAAGCAGCGGTGATGAGAACGACTCAAACTGCTTCATCTTGGCAAGCGTATTGCCTGGAATAGGGATAAGTGGCGGAACGAGGGCGGAGTCGGCGACGGTGGGTGGAACTTCCAGATATGGGTGGTCCATGCCGTCGGGGTTGAGCCAGTTGTCTTTCGGCAACCAGCACAAGCGGTCCATTTGCTCCATGTCCCAATCGGCAAGCGGCACAATCACGCATGGGCGTTCCAAACCCTTCGCCTTGTGAATGGTCATCACTTCCACGGCATCGTCGTTTTGCCCTGGAGAAATCGCCAACTTGTCTTTTTTCATTTCCCAATACTTCAAAAACTCATAAATGGTGCCGCCATTGGTGCGCTGCGTGCTGAAGTCGAGCACCACGCCTTGAAGTGCCAAGAGGAATGAGGTCTCGGCACCCTTGTTGAGCCCTATCGGCTCCAGATATTCCTTGATGATTTTATCCACCACGCCCACGAGGCTTGCTTGCTCGTTCTTTGGGTTGGGTAGTAGGTTCTTGAGTTGGTCGGCGAAGATTTCCACCTGTTCCTCCACCGGTTTTTGGCGAAGGTCGTCGTTGTTGCGAAACACCTTTTCCATCAGTTCGCCGGCATCGGCATTTTCCCCTGCCTTGCCCAACGCCTGACCGAAGTCGTGCAGCGTTTTGTAGTAGAGTTGGTCTTTGAGGCGCTTTTGCATCAACTTCTGCATTGTGGGCTTGCCGGTGTCGATGTCCTCGTCTTCATCGCTGTGCGCGTGTTGCGTTGAGTTGATGAAGTAAAGAACGCTAATCACCATGCGCACCGCAGCCGAGTTTTGCAGCAGCAGCGATTCTGCCGACACGATATTGATTAAGCGGTCGGGGTATGCCTTGTTGTGCTCCAAAATGGCGTTCACCACCTCGTCGCCCTCTTTATTGCGGTTCACCAGAATCAGGATTTTACCGAATGGATAGTTGTATTTATTGTGCTGTTCGAGAATATACTCCGGCAAATGCTTGAGCACTCCCTCTTTACCGTAATACGGCTGACCGTCGCTACCTTTCAAATATGGCAGTGGTCCACTCGATTTTGTGGGCGTGCCATACACCAAATTGAGCTTCACAAAGCCCTTAATGCGCGCGGCCTCTTTCGCCTCATCGGAGTAGGCGGGATAGTCTTGATGCAGTTTGCCGTAGGTAGTTTGGAGTTTTTTAAACGACACGCGGTTCTTGGCGTAATAGTCGAGAATTTGCTTGAAAAACTCATTATTGAAGTCAATCACCAGTTTTGTGCTTCGGCGATTGATGTGCAGGTCCTCCGAATCGTCGTATTCCGAACTGAAATCGGTGGGCAAATCGTTTTGAAACAGGTTGGGGTCGCTGTTGCGGAAGCGGTAAATACTCTGCTTCTCATCACCGATGATGAGGTTGTAGTTGGCGCCGCTGAGGCTGTTTTCGAGCAATGGCTTGAAATTCTCGTACTGCTTGCGGCTGGTGTCCTGAAACTCATCAATCATAAAGTGATTGAGCCACATACCCATACGCTCATATATGAATGGCACATCACATTCCACCACCTTGTGAATGAGGTCGGTGGTGTCGGATATGAAAATCTGATTGTTGTCTTTGCGGTATTGCTCCAAGTTTTCGTCAATCTTTCCGAGCAAACCCAGTTGCCAAAGATTGGAGACGATGCTTTTGGTCACGTCCACGGTTTCTTTCCAACCGATAAATCCCTTCAGCATTTCCTGAAAGGTGAGAAGTTCGTGCCCCATCTGGTTCTCGGTGAGTGCGCCTTTTTTGAATGCGCCTTTCAGTTTGTCGATATTTTCGGCATACGTCGCGATGGTCTTCACGCTGGAGCCTAACGATTGCAGGTCGCTCACCATCATCAACTTGGCAACTGGATACCTTTTGTTCAACTGGTCGGCACCAATGCCCATTCCTTCAATAAAGTTTTTCACATCTTCGTGGAAGTTGCCGATTTTTTCCTCGTAGGCTTTCTTCACATCCACCAGCGCCTTTCTGAACGCCAGCAAAGCCGATTTCTTACCGGAGCCAATGTCGGAAAGATACGCCTTGATGTCGGCGTGGTGCTTCATGAAATTTTCATTGCCGAGCACCTTTGCAAACGATGCCAAATCGCTGGCGGTCTTGTTGCCGAAAAAGTTCCAGTCGCTCTGACTGCGCACCTGCTCGGTCACATAGTTATTAATCCACTCGCCGAGCATTCCCGAATTTCTACCGTCGCCAATGCTCTGCATCAATCCCTGCACAGCCTGAAGGGTGGCAAAATTCTCGTCGAGCTGAAGGTCGTAGTCATACTCTCGGTCGAGTTCATACACGAAGTTGCGCAGCACCGTTTGGAAAAACGAGTCGATGGTGCTGATATTGAATGCTGTGTAGTCGAACAGAATATCCTCAAGCGCAGCCTGTGCCGCCGCCTTCAAGTCTTCGGGCGAGGTGGTGGGGTGTGCTTCCTGAAAATATTGCTGATACGCCCCACAAGTGCCGTTCGACAGTTCATACAGGCGCACGATGATGCGCTCCTTCATTTCAGCCGTCGCCTTATTGGTGAAAGTGATGGCTAAAATGTGTTGGTGATAGCAACTGTGGAGCGGTCGGAGTTTTCCGCTTTTGTCCCAAAGTAGCTGTTCGATATACACTTTTGCGAGGGTATAGGTCTTACCTGCGCCAGCCGAAGCCTTGATAACGTGAAGATTCTTGGTGCTCATCATCGTAAATGGTATTAAAGAAATTAGATGTTAGATGTTAGATGTTAGAAATTAGATGTTAGATGGTGCGGGCTTTGAAGCCTTTTTGCTTGAGCAGCTGCACCACTTTCTCGCGGAAGTCGCCTTGAATCAAGATTTCACCGCCACGAGCCGAACCGCCCACGCCACAGTGTCGCTTGAGTTCGGCTGCGAGTTCTTTCAAGGCTTCGTCGTCGCACAGCAGGTCGGTGACGAGTGTCACTTTCTTGCCGTTGCGTCCTTTTTTATCGAGCAGCACATTCACCATCTGCTTTCCTTGCTGCGCGAGGGCATCGCCAGCAGGCTCTTCCACAGGGTTTTGCGCTTGTTTGATTTCTTCATCGGTGGGCACGTCGATATTGAATGCTGCCCCAAGTTTTTCTCTCCAATCTTGCATAGTGTCGTAATCATTTGCCCCACCGCCATGAAATATGCTGAATGTGGGGTTGTTTCTACAAAAATAGTGCTAAAATCGGTTTTTGCCAAATGCAAAACCAATTGAAGCACTATTAAACCTGATGTTTTTTATAAAAATTTATTTTTTGCCCTTGAAAAGCACTTTGCCTGCTTTGTCGAGGAAACTCACTTCTGAGCCATCGGCAGAGATTTGGTAACGGTCCACCTTGTTGAACGCTTCCACAAATTCATCTTCGCGCATCACATCGGGGCAAAGCATTCTGGTCATGCCCTCTGTTGAGAAGGTGATTTTGCCATCTTTGCTCACTTTGTAGTCAGCAAAAATCTGGTTGCAACCCACTGTGGCGTTTACACGACCCTTTGCGAATGAGATAGATGG
>OQVS01001033.1_pt1 | contig 19262 bp, 16 predicted proteins | sample 1691601 | NCBI WGS metagenome assembly OQVS01 (sample SAMN03418268, study PRJEB22391) | human gut metagenome | biome: human-gut; feature: organic feature; material: feces | host: Homo sapiens | place: Tanzania | collected 2013-01
ATTATGTCCCGTAAAGGAACGTTTGGTTTAGCGCCGTCTTCTAACGCTCAATACCGCAAAGCGCGTCGGGAATTGTTGAAAATTAACGATGAACCGCTGGTTTTAGAAGAACAAGAATTTAATTCCTATTTAAGTCATTTGGCAAAGTCTTTGCGTTTTTATGTGCAAAAAAATGATAGTCAGATTATAGAACATTCTTCTCAACTTTGGGATACAAAATCTGATGATGTGTTTTATAAAGCCCGTGGATTTGCTTTTGGCGCTTGGCAGATAGCTTTGGCAGCCGGTGCTGATTTCAAATCTGTGATTGTGCGGAACAATGTTTATACAGAATGGACCTATCTGATTTCTTCTTTGCAGAAAAATGGAAAATTTCTTCTGATAGTCAAGGAAGCGGTAATACTGCCAATATTGGTTCCATTAGCAATATCAACGATATAAAGAATGAGAAAGGAGTATTTTACCGATTAGGGGAATCGTATTTTGACCGCTATTGGCTGAATTACAATAGCGCAACTGTCTTGGTTGACGGCAAGCCTAAGAAGGTTACGAATATTTGGGATTTCCTTGATTCAATTGGTGAATCAGAGAAGAAATCGTTGGTGGGGAACGGCGCTAAAAAGCAGCCAAAGAAAAAGGACGCATGAGCGTCCTTTTCAGTCAAACAGGGTTGGTTCCTGGTTTTGAGGCCCGATGCCAGCATCATTATAATCAAAATTAAAAACAAGTGCTTCGACAATAGAATGACGGTTCTCAAGATGGCCGCCACCATGATAGAAATGATCCTTTGTGACAACGTTAAAGTGCCCCCAAAGTCTTTCTATCATTGGATTATCTCGATAATCATTATGATGCCATGTGGATAGAATAAAACGGGCTGGAGTATTCCTTAGTGCTTCGTAAAGCCTTACTTCATCATCTTCTGTCCAGCCATTATAGTAATCCACATATCGCCCATAGTAAGGAGGATCACAGTAAATTAAATCTCCAGACTGCGCTTGATTTATTATTGCCTGAAAGTCACAATTCTCAAAGGTCCAGTCTTTTTCCATGATGATCCCCTTAACCTTGTCAATCTGATTGCATATTTTGGTAACATATGCTTGGGCAAATCGATTAGGTTTCTTGCAAAAGGGAATATTCCATTTACCATACTTATTAAAACGCATCATCCCGTTGAATCCCGCTCGCGATAAGAAAATGAAGTCATAAGGACTGAATTCTTCATTAAAACGGTCGCGAACAAGCCTGTAATGCGCATAGCCATCTTCATCAGATTCTTCCAAAAGTGCTCCTTCGCGTATGAGATACTCTTTCATTTTACGGCTTGTGATGTCGCCATTCTGGATTCCTCGATAAAAATTAATGATGTGCGGATTCGTGTCACCTACAATATGGGAGCCCCTCAGTGGAGAGTTGAATCCTACAACCCCAGTCCCGAAGAACGGCTCAAGCCATCTTGAAGTAGGCTCTATATCAGAATGCTTTATAAGATCATTAATCCAAGACACCAGTTGAGTCTTGATTCCTTGTGATTTTATCGGCGGTACTATAGACATTTCAATATATAGTTCATTTAGTTCTACAAATTTAGTCTTTTTTCTCCGAATAGCCCCCTACAATTAACGTAAAACGATGACTATGGCTGATAAAATTCTGAGTTTTGCAACTATTTGTACTAAGAAGTCTCTGTCTGCGGCTTAGCCGGGCGGCCACGCCTGCCCTTGGTTGACTTCCTGGATGTGTATGTCGGACGGCACCCTTCCGGGATTTCGAAGCCAAAGGCGTCGCAGATAGTCACCTGATCTCCTACGAACGGAGTGATGAACTTGCGGCGGCCGTCGTGCTCGATGCAGCGGATGGTCTGCATCTCCTCGAGAATGGCCGCCATTGACGGGAAGGCCTTCGTCAGCTCCGGTTTAGTGCCGCGGATGTGCCTGATGTATGATGCGAGTATCAGGGCCACAAAACAAATGAACATCCTTCCATGCTTGGAAGACTCCGTACATACCCTCAGCCGGTCTTCGCCCAAGGGCCCTTTCTGCAACATGAGAGTCTTCTCCTGCTCGTCCCGCATTCCGTACCGGCTCTTCGCCTCCATGGGGTCAAGGTCGAGGCCGAGGGTCTTGCTGGCAAAGAAGCCGCTTGTGAGCGTGGCTTTCTTGACTGCATCCCTGTCAACTTCAAAAGAACGCACCTTGCCGCTCTTCCAGAAGGCTATCTTCATAAAGTTGTTCTCCCTTCTGAAGGTATCCCGGTCTTCCTTGGGAACGGGTTCGCCGGCCTCGTAGACGGCCTGGACAACTTCCGCCTGCGTGGTGATAGCCATCTGAACCCTTGCAAGGTCGTCCGCACGCTTGTGGATGTCAAAGTAGAGATTGAGCTTCATGCGGTCGGCCTTGATGACATGCTCGCCGTTGCCCTGCACCTGATAGTCAAGGCTGTACTGCCTATAGAACAGGTTGGTGTCCTTCGAGAAGGTCATCCCCTCGGGGACTCCGGTGGACAGGCCTATGGACTTGATGGCCTTGAGAGCCTCGCCCTGGCCACATTTGACACTGGTTATTACCTTCTGATTCTTCGCAATATAGACTTCGAGATTCTTCATGGACTCATACCCTCGGTCGGTGATGAGGATAACATTCTTGAACCCCGCATGCTCAAGTTCGGTGACTATCATCTCTATCGTACGGCTGTCGGGCATGTTGCCCGGAAGTTCCAGATAGTAGATGGGAAGATGCGACGTGAGGGAGTACACGATGACTTCCAGTGTCTGCTTGAGCGGCAGGTGCTCCTTGTTGTGTCCCCAGCGGATGTCCACCAGGTGGAACCCATAGGTGGAGACCGACGTGGAGTCCACGGCGCAGTATTCGTCCTTGCCCATCCGTTTGGCGCGAAGCCTGAAAAGAGCCATCCGGTTCTGCTCTGTGATATTCTGCGACAGTCTCGTGATGCTGGAACTAGTGAGCGTATGCACGGAGGGCGTCTTCACTACACGCTGCCACTTCTCGATATGGGAATAGGTGCGGCTTTCAAGAAACAGATAATATGCGAGGGTGAGCACGTCCTGGGCCATCTCCATGTTGCCGTCAAACACTTTCCGGAGGTCATCCGTCAGGCCTGTCTCCCTGGCGACGTTGTCCAGAAACCAGGTGGGGCCGTACATCCTGTCGAGGTCTCCGCCCTCGTACTCCACCGCGCCCCGATGCCCGGTTCCGGACAGGGCCTTGATTTCGGACAAGTCCCATTCGGCAGGGAATATCAACTTACGGCGCTCTTCGATAGGCGCATAGAAGTATGTCGAGTTTGGATGAAACCTCATGTCGTCGTCAACAATGCCCCAGTGCTTGTGCGTGTAATGCTTCTTGCCGTCGTCATCAACAGTGAAAGGCTGGGTGGATGCGTACTTCCGTCCTCCATTGTTATGGATGCCTACCTTGTATATCGTGCTGGCTTTGGCCGGTCTTCCTGTTCTCATGGGATTTGCTATAAATATTAGTACAAATGTACTAAATATAAATGGCAAATCCAAACTGCCGAGTGCTTATTTTCAGCATTTTACGATTTATTAGTACAAAGTGCTGCAAAACTCAGATGAATACACAAAAGCTACATTATTGCTCAGTTGTTCGTTTCCTAGCGCGATAGAATATTTCTGCAGTCCGGAGATATGGGAGTGCATTGATACGAACTTGGCCTTGAAGAGCTAAGCGGTGATAAGCCTTATCCGTCTTGATGGAGAGTATGATCCGTTGGTAGTCATTAAACGGAAGTGAGACTCTTTCTGCTTATGTCCAGTTGCTGATGGACACCAGTCGTTTCATTGCTTCCAGAGTGAGAGATGGTAAGTTATTACTTGTTGACAAGGAAAAAGTAGGAGATTTACAATTTATTCGTGATGAAAAGGAGTAATGTGATAGACAGGCGTAGGCTGCAGGTCTCTGATGCGGTCAGGGAAAGGGTCGATCTGTCTTTCCGTATAGTGGACAGGATTCACGTCATTCTTACGGATAAGGGGCTCAAGCAGAAAGACCTTGCCGAGATGCTTGGGAAGAAGGAGCCTGAGATAAGCAAGTGGATGCGTGGGACGCATAATTTTACCATCGGAACCATTGCGGCTATCGAAGCGGCCTTGGGCGAGCCGATTTTGCGTGTTTGTGACGGAGAGCATACGTCAGGGAATTGACCGAATTGTTCGGTAGGGATGTCATTATCACGTCTGCGTTCACCGTCCTCGTGGTATTTGATATATCTCCTGTTTATATTTTCGTGATCTATTCACAAACCTTCCATTGGCCTCCGTAGGTCTGCGGTCCTATGCGGACAATTTTGCCCATTTTCTTTAATCGTGAGATATTCTTTTTTATCGTATCGGGTGATCTTGATAGAATCTTTGCCAACTGTTCACGGGTGATTCCTGGATTTTTCCTTATTTGCTCCAGAACAGCCTCAATCGTAGTTTGGGTACTAGTTTGGGTACTGGTTTGGGTACTGGTTTGGGTACTGGTTTGGGTACCCTTATATGAAGGCCTCTTGAAACAAACAGTCACGAATCCTTTTCCATTCGTATATGTGGGCTCTTCCACGCCTGCCTCCCGGCAGCTGTCCGCTATCCTGCGAATGCCTGAACCCCAATTCTCCAAATAGGTCATCTTGTATAGTGCTTGAGCGATTATCGGATTGTACGGGAATGAATCGTGAGACTGAAGTATCGTTTCCGGTGATAACTCATGCGGAAGCCTTCCCGGGTTCTCTATCTCGACTCGGTCATCGTAAATCGCCAGTCCTGTGGATGTCCCGCGATTTTCATAATCTCGATGTGCCAGGCTGTTTATAATGGCTTCACGCAGAGCGACAATCGGTATCTCAAGCTTTTCTTCCCTTCGCAATCCCTCAATTTTCCCACTCAGGTTGAGGTGCTTGAAGCAGAATGCGATGGCAGCATCAAGAATGTCAAAGAAATTGCCGCTTACCTGCTGGTTGTCGATAAACTCATTCTTGTTGATGCCGGCAAATCGGGCAAGCCTGATTTTCAACTGGGTGTAGTAATGCGTTTCTTGTGCGAACAATACGACTGCGGCGTTATTCGGTCTGCCGTTCTCTATCAGCTTAAGTTTGTTGAGGACATTTATCTGCGGCTCGTTCAACGCACTGGAGTTCAAGCGACCACCATTAACACCAGCTCGAATCCCGTCACTGATTCTGTTTTCATCAAGGTCGGACAGCTCTACACCTACAGCTTCCTGTAACTCCCAAAAGAAATTCATTGGTTTGTAGGCCTTCAGCCGGCTTTCAAACATATCGCGAGACATTACCCGTGTAGTGCTCTCGGTCCTTAGGTAAGGTCGGCTGTCGTATGTAAATGGCCTGTCGCCCAAGTTCCATCTGTCAAAATGCAGGACAATCAATTGTTTGCCGTTTGATTCGGGGACATCGACATACTCTGGTTTGATGTCTATGGCGGGCTCTATCCCGGACAACGCCTGAGCGATTTCCCTCCTTGTGGCATCCGTGACATCCTGTCCTAAGATTTTGAGAGAAGCCGGGGCTATCCCGAAGATAATGAAGCCCCCGTCGGTGTTGAGGAAAGCGCAAGCGGTGCGCATAGCATCTTTAAGTTCTCCCGTGGTCTTCTTAAGTTCGAGAGTCCTTGTTTCATCCTTGCGGATGAGTTCCTGTATTTCGGCAATAGTCATAATCGTCGTCTCCTTTGTCCTTGCAAATTTATGAAAAGTTATTGAAGATTGGGACTTTGTGTAATTCTATTTCTTCCGATACCTCCCGTGCGAAACGTTTTCAAGATAATCGCTTTTATAACGATCATAGAACCGTTTCTTTCCTATCGGCGTCACGACTATGATTATATTCGTATTACGATAATGAGAAAAGCAAGGAACGATAAAGTCCTTTTTACTTGCACTGCTCGTTTATCGCAAGTATTCGCTCTCTAACTGCTTTTTGCAGATTTCCTTCAATAGTTGCCACAAAGGACTTTGTCTGATGTGCGGCATATTCCACCTGTTTGTCAATTTCATTGCATTGTTCCTTTGTCGTTGCTCCTTTCTTCATCTGCTGTTTCAGATCAGCTACAAATAAATCAAATTGTGCCTCATCCATAATCTTATCCCTAATAATTACAATCCTCACATTGCTATCATACGATAGCTATACAAATATACGATTTTCTTGATAAAACACACCCACATACTACATTGAAAATTAGCTTTTTTGAGACTTCATTCTCTTGTGCGAGGATGAAACCGTATTTAGACCGGTATCCGAAGGATGAACGAAAGGCAATGCGTCATTACGAACAGAATATCCGTCTGGCTGAATCGTTGACACCGGCTCTTTCGATATTTGAAGAGACTCTTAGGAATGCTATAATTTAGGTCGTTGCATATGTTAACTTCAAGGAGATTGTAGATAATATGTAAAACTGCGCTAAAATGGTGCGTTAGTAATCGATTTTTGATTACCGTTGCACTAAAATAATGCGCTATGACGGTTAGAAAATGGATTAGAAATAGGGAATATCAGGCCTCCTGACATTCTCGATTGATGATGCCTTTCATTTCCTGATCATTCGGAACGTGTCATAAGAAATGAATTATTCCGGTTATCATCGCTATATTTCTTTTGTCGTTCAGCAACCGCCGACATACAAGCAATTTATCTGTAATATGGAAGAGAAAATGATGGATGCGGATTTCTTGGGTGCCATACAAAGCCTTATCCGTCCGGATAGAGAGTATGATCCGTTGGAGGGCTATGAGCTTGTTCGTTCTAAATTAATAGATAAATTGCAAGTGGTGTAATACTATTCATTAAACGAAAGTGAGACTCTTTCCGCCTACATCCAATTGCTGATTGACATTTGAGAGCATCCGTCTGGGAATTAACTTGATTCAGCAGTTGTGATGTCATTCTCGTGCTGCCCTAAGTAAAGGCGATGTGGCAAGGATTGATTACCTTGTTTCCTGTTTTTTAGGAAAAGAGTCTGCATATCTTTCCTGAATTTTAGGAAATGTTTGTAAATGGACTATGTCCCTCTGCGGGAAAATCCCTTTTGAGATACGTGGGGACAAGACGGAGGCTGCCTCTGATGGCCTGAAGGCTTTCAAAGAACTTCGTGCTATGGCGGAGTCCGGTCGGTTCCCTGAGATGACTCTTGACGAGATTACGCTGGCTCGGAATGGAAAATAAGATGGTGCTTGCGGTAGTGGGCACGAATGCTCTGTATTTTATGCTGATAGTTGTCGCCGGATCAGCGGCAAATCACGCTTTCCGGAATGTCTTGCCGAACGGCATGGCGGAAAGCAGCGCCATCTTGAAATGCTGAAGCCCGAACGGGATCCCGACAATCGTGATGCAGCAGATGAGCCCGAAGACAAGGTGCGTCGCAGCGATCTCCCACCATCCCAGCAGAATCCAAATCACATTCATGAATATGCTGAGGCAGCCTCCGGCGTTGTTCCCGTCCACCACGTCCGTCCCGAACGGCCATAGGGAAAACACCCCGAACTTCCACAACTGGTATCCGAATGGAATGCCTATGATGGTCACGCAATAAAGCAGTCCTGCGATGAAGTAGCCGAGGGAGACCAGCAGGCCTCCAAGAATCAGCCAAAGAATATTTCCGATAAATTTCATAAAACAGTTGTTGGTTTACATATTGCCTGCACCTATGGAATGCTTATAGTCAAGATCTTAAGTGACAGGCGGTTTATGGATGACGGCATGCGGTAAAAATTATTCGATGGCGGAAGATCATCCTCTGAATATGACTTCCAATCCATCGTAAGCGGCGCGGAGAGGCTGAGGAAGGTTTGCGTCGAGCTGTGCCTGGGTGCCGTGGAGTGTCCTTGCCATGTGGGTGAGGTACACAGGCTGGCCCTGCGGAGCCTTGAGTCTTCCGGTGTCCAGAAGGACATGGGCGGTCCTAAGGACAGTTCCCACGCTCGAATGGGTGAATATCCTGAAATCCTCATCATGGTCGATTCCCATGGTGGCTTCCATGATAAGTCCGGTGATCGGCTTCCCGTCCGCGATGTGGGCGTCTATCCCGACGATTCTGGCGGCTCTGACTGGAATCCCGCCGGTGTCGGTGGCATACAGGACGCGTACGTCACCTTTTTCGATCAGGTAAATGAGGGTCTGCTCATTGTCGTCCTTTGTCGCATGGTTGCCAGGCAGAGCCGTGATCGTCAGGTCTCCGCATTGTGTCCTCTGGCCGATCGCAAGGCCGATGACTTCTGGCGCGGACTTGCCGAGTCCTGAGGCGGCCGCGGCGAGATCCGCCTTTGCCCTTTCAACCCAGGTGTCACCTACATATACCACATTTGCGTGGAGCGTTTCGATGGCGGCCCTGGCGTTGTAATGGTCGGAATGCGAATGAGTATAAAACACGGCGTCAGGTTTCTTGAATCCCGGCGGCAGCATGTCCGCGTCAGACGGGGTGAAATCGATAAGGATGCGGTTGTCAAGGAGCACGCTCGAAAGCCGCCTCAACTCGCCTCTCTCGTCCATGCCGTTCCAATCCGCCGCTCCCGTGCCGAGAAACCTCACAAGCAGGTCCCCTTCGTCGGCTTTCCCGATTTCTGATGAATATCTGGCCGTTGAGTATTCCGATGCGGAATCACTCGCCGCTGAATATCCTGCCGTGAGGTCGTCCGAAGCCTTGTTTTCGGCGGAAATTTCAGCCGCCCGCAAGACCACGGACCCGGACATCGCCCCGACAGCAACCGCGCCGGTCCCTATCTTTATGAATTTTCTTCTGTCCATATTATGCCAGTTCTATTCGGAATTATATCTTTAGGCTATCTCGTTATCTATGGCCTAATCATCGTCTTCAAGTCAAAAATGGATGGTTTTCTAATTCCAAACTATTAATATACGACTAATTTAGATAATGTGTGCATATTGATGGTAAAAAAACAATTTTTAAGTCTTGTTCCGGTGGCTCATAAATATCCCCGTGCTTGTAAAATCGTCTTTCTCCAGAGTTATTCTTTGTAGTCACTTGGTGCGTATGAGAGCCGTTTTTACGCACGAGTTCACTTTAGGCAATCTGTCGGTGAATGAGGAACGAAGACCCCCTGTTTGCAAAGTCGTTGCGTGGAAATGCTGTCCTAACGCACCGACTGCTGAACGCTCGTTGGGTATCTCGGGAATATTCGTAAATTTGTACGCTGGAGGGTAAGGCGCAGGGATGATCCTGAACCAGATGCCTCCGGCGTGATTGTATGACAGTATTTCAGATAATATCATTGGCCTTGATGGCCGGATTCTATGGAGTCTATCTGGCTAAACAGCTCAGTCAGAGGAGTCAAGGAATCCGGACCAATCAGATGGGGCGCGGGAATAAGGAACTGCGGACTTTGACTGTGGAGCGGTTGCTGGCTGCCTTTTCCGTCCTGATTGTCGTCGTGGAGGTGTGGAGCGTCGTCCGGGGATATTCATTCCTCCCGCGGTGGTGCGGTTGGATCGGACTGGCTTTGACGGCTCTCGGAGTGGTGTTCTTCACTACCGCCGTGCTTCAGATGCGGGACAGTTGGAGGGCCGGAATATCCCCGGACGAGAAGACCGGACTGGTCACTTCCGGCATCTACAGAATCAGCCGCAACCCGGCTTTCGTCGGTTTTGACCTGACCTACATCGGGCTGCTTCTCTGCTTCGCAAACTGGCTTCACCTGCTCGTCGTGCTCTGCGCGGTGGCGATTTTCCACCTCCAGATTCTTCAGGAGGAGCGGTTCCTGCTTTCAAGGAAAGACATTGACTACAAGGCCTATTACAACCGTGTCCGTCGGTATTTATGGATATGCGGTAGCGGGAAACGTCAGAGTTTTGAATAAATATTGAGATATTCAGGAAACAAAATATTTAAGAGATAAAATGGAAATATTCAAGAGATATGTGATGCTGTGCGTCGGACTGCTGATTGTGGCGTTCGGGGTGGCTTTTTCTATTCTGGCGGATCTTGGAACTTCGCCGATCTCGTGTCCGCCTTATGTGGCGAGTATGCTGTGCCCGCTGACGGTGGGGGAGGCAACGATCGTGATGCACTGCATATTCATTCTGATTCAGATGGCGCTCCTGCGGAAGGATTACGACTGGGTCCAGCTGATGCAGCTGCCGGTGGCGTTCGCGTTCGGGTATATGACGGATTTCGCCTGCTGGTGCATCGCGGATGTGCCTTGCCCGAACTACCTTATGCAGGTCGTTTGGTGCCTTGTGGGCATCGTGCTTGTGGGGGTCGGTGTGGCTTTTGAGGTCGTGGCCGGGGTGGTGACACTGGCCGGCGAAGGACTTGTTCTGGCGATCTGCAAGGCTTTCAAAACCCGTTTTGACATCACGAAAGTTGTTGTGGATGTGTCGCTTGTGGCTCTGGCGTGCGTCGCCTCGCTTCTCTGGCTTGACGGAAGAATCCACGGTGTGCGTGAGGGAACCCTCGCCGCTGCCCTGCTCGTGGGAGTCATCGCACAGTGGTGCAACAAGCCGGTCGAGAAACTGGCGGAAAAGATTGGTGTGAACAATGCCGGAAAGTGATGCGAAGTTGATGAATATTAAGGCTTAAGCCTATGCGCCTCATCGAAGATTACATATCTTACATCAAGGACATCCGGAGATATTCGGCGAGAACCCAGGCGATATATTCAGATGCCCTGAAGGTCTTTGTGGAGGATTGCGGGGCGGCGACTGATGAGGAACTGCTGAAATCGCTCACGCCGCAGATCATCCGTTCGCACGAGGTGTATCTTCTTGAGAAAAGAGAGGATAGCCCGAGGACAGTCAGGCTGCATCTGTCGGTGCTGTCGGGGTTCTGCCGCTACCTGATGAAGGAGAAAAGGCTGACCGCCAATCCAGTGCGGACGGTGGCGAAGCCAAAGGTGGAGAAAAGGCTGCCGGTGTTCTACAGGGAAGAGTCGATGAATGAATATTTCGCCGCGACGGACTGTGATGCCTCCGAGGAGAATCTGGCGCTGATCACAGGGAACGACAAGGCCTCCGAGGCGGCATATTCAAGAAGGCTGGAACGGCTGATCGTGTCGATGCTTTACAGTACGGGGATGCGCCGGGCGGAGCTGATAGGGCTTAGGATCGGAGATGTGGATTTCGCCCGCGGGACGATGACCGTGAGGGGAAAAGGCGACAAAGTGAGAGAAATTCCGCTTGTTTCTTCGCTTTGTAAGGAAATTTCATTATATTTACAAGCGGTTGAAACGATGGTTGGTCGCGAAAGATCGGCAAGCGAGCCACTGGCGGTCACCGGCAAGGGCCTGAAACTCTATCCGGTTTTCATAGACAGGGCGATAAAAAGAGCGCTTGGGCGGGTCGGAAGCATCACCGGGAGAAAGTCTCCACACGTGTTGAGGCATTCCTTGGCCACGGAACTGCTGGACGAGGGGGCGGATCTCAATTCGATAAAGGAGCTTCTGGGACATTCCTCGCTCGCGGCGACGCAGGTCTATACGCACAACACCATCGAGAAACTGAAAAAAGTTTATGTTAACGCCCACCCAAGGGCAAAAAGCGGAGGTAAAAATGGAGATTAGAGTAAAATCCCTGAAGTTCGACGCGGATCAGAAACTGCTCGACTATGTAGAGAAGAAGGTCTCGAAACTTTCCAGATTCAGCGACCATCTTGACGGAATGGAGGTGACTTTATCTTTGCTCAAGGAGCCGGACAACAAGAATGTCAGGATCCAGACAAGGGCCTACGGCCAGGATCTTGTCATCGAGAGGAACTCAACCTCGTTCGAGGATGCCGTCAGCGCGGCTGTCGATCTGATGAAGGAAAAGATCGTAAGGACAAAAGAAAAGAAATTTGACGCATAGGATGAAATCTAAACTGATTCTAAGTCTGATGGCCGTGGCAGGCATCGCCGCCGCGTGTGGTCAGCAAAGAGGTGCTGGAAGACAGGCCGCCGGAGATGGCGGGCCTGTCTTTCTTGATGAAACGAGAACCATCGAGGAGAGGGTGGAGGACGCTCTCGCAAGGATGACGACGGAGGAAAAGGTGGCTGTGCTGCATGCCCAGTCAAAGTTCAGCTCGGCTGGAGTGCCGAGGCTCGGCATCCCTGAGATCTGGACTTCCGACGGCCCTCACGGAATCCGTCCGGAGGTGCTTTGGGACAAATGGAGTCAGGCCGGGTGGACAAGTGATTCCTGCACGGCGTTCCCGGCGTTGACCGCGCTGGCTGCCACTTGGAATCCTGAGATGTCGGCTCTTTACGGAAAGAGCATCGGCGAGGAGGCCCGCTACCGCAGGAAGGACGTGCTTCTGGGACCTGGCGTGAACATCTGCAGAACCCCGCTCAACGGGCGCAGTTTTGAATATATGGGTGAGGATCCTTACCTTTCAAGCCGCATGGTCGTGCCTTATGTCAAGGGTGTGCAGAGCAACGGCGTGGCTGCCTGCGTGAAGCATTTCGCGCTGAACAATCAGGAATATAACCGCTTCACCACCAATGTGACAGTTGATGACAGGACTCTCTATGAGATCTATCTTCCGGCCTTCAAGGCAGCCGTCACCGAGGGGAAGGCTTGGGCGATAATGGGTTCCTACAATCTTTACAAGAACCAGTGGTGCTGCCAGAACCAGTACACTTTGAACGACATCCTTAAAGGAGAGTGGGGTTTCGATGGAGTGGTGATCAGTGACTGGGGCGGAGCCCATGACACGGAACAGGCTGTGAATAATGGTCTGGACATGGAATTCGGCACGTTTACCAACGGACTTAGCTGGTCTCTCTCAAACGCTTACGCCAACTACTACCTTTCGGATCCTTTCCTCAAGGGAATCAATGAAGGGAAATATACCATGGATGTGCTTGACAACAAGGTCCGCAGGGTCTTGAGACTTATGTTCCGCACGGTGATGGACAGGAACCGTCCTTTCGGCTCGTTCGTGAGTCCGGAGCACATCGCCGCTGCCAGAAAGATCGGGGCCGAGTCCATAGTGCTTCTCAGGAACGATGGCGGGATCCTGCCGATAAAGAACGCGAGGAAGATTCTGGTTGTCGGCGAGAACGCTGTCAAGATGATGACAGTGGGCGGCGGAAGTTCCTCTCTGAAAGTCAAGAACGAGGTTTCCCCGCTGGAGGGAATCAGGGAAAGGTTCGCGGATGCGAAGGTGGTTTACGAGCGTGGTTATGTCGGTGATGCCAGCGGCCAGTTCGACGGGGTGACGACAGGTCAGGATCTTAGCGAGAGCCGTTCGGCGGAAAAGCTGATCTCCGACGCCGTGGCGGCTGCCAAGGATGCCGACTACGTGATATTCATTGGTGGCCTGAACAAGAGTGACCATCAGGACAGCGAGGGCAACGACAGGGAAAGCTATGATCTTCCATATTCACAGAACGCTGTGATTGAGGCTCTTGCCGCAGTCAATCCGAAACTTGTGGTTGTGAATATCTCCGGAAACGCCGTGGCGATGCCGTGGGCTGACAAGGTTCCGGGAATAGTTCAGGACTGGTATCTTGGGAGCGAGGCCGGACATTCTCTGGCGGACGTGCTTTCAGGCGATGTCAACCCTTCCGGAAAACTACCGTTCACGATTGGGGCCACGCTGGCGGATTATCCTGTTCAGTCTGAAATCCAGTACCCGGGAATCCCTCGCAAGGAGACCGTCAAGATGGGCATTCAGGACAAGATCATCTACGACGAGACCTACACGGAAGGAATATTCGTGGGCTACCGTTGGTTCGAGCATAGCGCCATCAAGCCGACCTTCCCGTTCGGCTACGGACTCAGCTACACCACGTTTGAATATGGCGAGCCTAAGACTTCTGGCTCAATCGAAAAGGGCTTGACCGTCACTGTTCCGGTGAAGAACACAGGCTCGGTCGCCGGCGCGGAGATCGTGCAGATCTACGTCAGCGCTCCGGAGAGTTCGGTTGAGCGTCCGGTCAAGGAACTCAAGGGCTTCGGCAAGATATTCCTTGAGCCTGGCAAGTCAGGTGAGGTGAAAGTGACTTTGGACAAGGCGGCCATCAGCTATTTCGATGCGGAGAAACACGATTGGGTGGCCGAGAAGGGTAACTACAAAATCCTTGTCGGCGCTTCGTCCGAGGATATTCGCAAGACATTGGATCTTAAATATTAAAAGGCCTGAATGGCAAAGGGAACAGTTAATGTCGGCAACCAGTGCCGTGAGATAGTCTCTGCCGTCAAGTCAGGACAGTTCGCCCCCGTCTATCTTTTGATGGGGGACGAGCCGTATTATACGGACATGGTCTGCGACGCGGTCATCGAGAACGCCCTTGACGAGGCTTCGAGGGATTTCAACGAGACGATCTGCTACGGGGCTGATGTCGATGCGGACACTGTGATCACGGCGGCCCGCAGGTTCCCGATGATGGCCGAAAGACAGTTGGTTGTCGTGAAGGACGCCCAGGCTATGCGGGATCTGGAGAAGTTGGCTGTTTATTGCGAGAAACCTTTGGACTCCACGGTTCTGGTGCTTTTGATGCGCGGGGCTTCCGCGGACAAGCGCAAGGCGTTGTACAAACAGGCTTCCAAGAACGGAATTGTTGTCGAGTCCAACGCATTGAGGGACTACGAGATGCCTTCGTGGATCGCTCAGTATTATTCTGGAAGGGGATTGTCGATCGATCCAGAGGCCGCCGCTCTGTTGGCTGAGTCCGCCGGCACGAATCTGAGCCGCATCGCCGTCGAGACCGACAAGATGCTGAAGAATCTCCCGGAGGGAGCGAAGCAGATAACTGTCTCGGACATCGAACGGAATGTCGGCATCAGCCGTGAGTTCAGCGTGTTTGAGCTGACCAAGGAACTTTCGGCGAGGAACGGGGCGAAGGCTTTGAGAATAGCCGCGCGCATCGGTGAGGCGGCGAAGTTCGCCATGCCGATGGCCGTCAGCGCCCTTTACACCCATTTCGCCAGAATCCTGAAATACGCCGCGTTGAAGGAAAAGAGCCGCTACCCGGACAGAACCGCCGTCGCCGCGGCGCTCCAGGGCGTGAACCCTTATTTTTGGAAGGAATATGACATTGCGGTGGCCAACTATCCGGTCCGCAAGGCGATGGAGGTGATCTCCCTTCTTTGTGAATATGACTACAAAGGCAAAGGAGGAGAGGCAGGGGAGGCCACCCCGGGCGAACTGCTTGTCGAATTGACCAGTAAGATTTTATCAATATGAGTGAGAACATTATTGAGTGCAGGAATGTCTGCAAGAACTTCGGGGAGAAGGTCGCGCTTGACAACGTCAGTGTGAGCGTCCCTAAAGGCGGAATATTCGGTCTGCTGGGGCCTAACGGTGCCGGAAAGACCACGCTGATCCGCATCATTAACCGGATAACTATTCCTAATGGTGGAGAAGTTTTGTTCGACGGTCGTCCGATAACGCAGTCGGATGTCGAAAAGATAGGCTATTTGCCTGAAGAGCGGGGACTCTACCGCAAGATGGAGGTCGGCGACCAGGCAATGTATCTGGCCCAGTTGAAGGGCATGAGCGCAGCCGAAGCCCGCAAGGCGTTGAAGGAATGGTTTGTGCGTTTCGGAATCCAGGATTGGTGGAAGAAGAAGGTCGAGGAACTGTCCAAAGGTATGGCCCAGAAGGTTCAGTTCATCACGACAGTTGTGCATAAGCCATCACTGATGATTCTGGACGAGCCGTTCTCCGGTTTCGATCCGGTGAACGCCGAACTGATCCGCAAGGAAATACTTCGTTTGAAGGACGAGGGAGCCACGATCATCCTTTCTACCCACAACATGGAATCCGTGGAGGAACTGTGCGACAACATCGCCCTGATCAACAAATCTCATCTGGTGATCACCGGCGGGGTCAATGAGATCCGTCACAAGTACGGCAACAACAACATTGAGCTGGTCTACACCGGCGAGGACAGGGTCAAGGATGCCGAAGGAATATTCAAAGTCCTCTCTGACGAGGACAACGCCGGACGGCACACCGCCGTGCTGACTCTCGGGGAGAACGTGTCCTCCAATGACGCGCTCTCTGTCCTGCTCGGTCAGGACATCATCGTCAACTCGTTCAAGGAGCTGATCCCGAGGATGAACGACATATTCATAAAACTTGTAACCGAGGAGGCATAGTCATGAATTTCAGAATAATAAAGACTGTCATAGCGAGGGAATATCTCACCCGCGTCAAGAAGAAGTCCTTCATTGTCACCACGATACTTGTGCCGCTGATTTTCGCGGCGACCATGATAATTGTCGGATTGATCATGGCCGGGACGAAGGAAAGGAAGCAGGATGTCGCCGTGGTTGACCGCTCCGGCATCGTGATGAGCCACCTGCAGGACACAGACCGGCTTACGTTCACGGACTATTCCTCCGAGAATCCCGATTCGGTCAAGGCCCGTCTGGACGAGTACGGGAAGGATGTCCTGGTAGTAGTGTCTCCGCTGGATTCCGTCAAGAAGACGGTCTCCGTCCAGACATATTCAAAAGATCCGCTCGGAGTGGAGTTCACCTCGGGGCTTACCGCGAAGGCCAATGACGCGGTAGAGGAGTACCGTGTGCAGCAGTACGGCATCGACAACCTTTCCAAGATCATGGACGAGGTGAAGGCCGATGTCAAGGTGACGGAGTACACGATGGACGAAAAAGGCAACGAGACTGTCTCGGAGTCAGGAATATACATGATCATCTCCATGCTTCTGGGCATCATCATCTGGATGTTCATCATGATGTTCGGCGGGCAGGTGATGTCCAGTGTCATCGAGGAGAAGACCAGCAGGGTGGTCGAGGTGCTGATCTCGTCCGTCAAGGCCATTGACCTGATGTTCGGCAAGATCATCGGCGTGGCTCTTGTGGCGCTGACCCAGTTCTTCCTCTGGATTGTTCTGACCGGCGTGCTGGTCACCGTCGCCACTAGTGTGGTAGGCAAGGACATGCTCACCGGTATGGCCGGCAACCCTGAGATGATGGCCCAGACTATGGGTGTCTCTCCGGATCAGATGCAGGCTCTTGGCGGGACAACCGCCACCCTGGGAGCGGCCGCCGACTCGACCGCTGCCGTGGCCGGCGAGCCTGACGAGATGAGCGTCATCATCGGCACGCTTGTGAATATTCCTTGGGTGAAACTGATAGTCTCATTCCTTATCTACTTCATCCTCGGCTACCTGCTCTATGCGTCGATGTTTGCCGCCGTGGGTTCCGCCGTCGAGAATGAAGGCGACTCGCAGCAGCTTCAGATGCCTCTGACCATCCCGTTGATGATAGCTTATTTCATCATTCTGATGGCGTTCCAGAACCCTGACAGCGGAGTGGTTGTGTGGGGTTCGATGATTCCGTTCACCTCGCCGATCGTGATGCTGGCCAGGATCCCTTACGGGGTTCCGATGTGGCAGCTTGTGGTCTCGATCGTCCTGCTCCTTGTGACTTTCTTCGGCTGCGCCTGGCTCTCCGCCAAGATCTACAAGGTGGGAATCCTGATGTTCGGCAAGAAGTCCACGTTCAAGGATTTGTGGAAGTGGCTGAGGATGAAATAGCTTCTTGTCCGTCGCACCGCCGCGGGCAGCCGCAATGATGTGCTACTTTATTAACCATATTAATATTCACTTATGAGGAAAACACTAATTATGATCATGTTCCTGGCGGGAGGGCTTTGCCTTTGCGCGCAGGAGCGGACAATCACCTGGACGACGGATCCGGTAGACGGCCACCGCACAGGTGTCGTGGCTTCCAACGCATCGAACGTTGAGGAAGCGATGGGTACGGTAAAAGGATGTACCTACTATGCGCCGAACGGCAGGAAGTTCCGCAAGGGGACTGTGAAGAATGTGGCTAAGATAATGCTTGACGCCCAGCCTGCGATGGCCAAGGTCAAGACCGTCATCGGCCATTCTACACGTGAGATGGTGCGCACCTATCCGGAGTGCGAGATCTACGACTGGTACATTGACGAGCTGATTCGCGCGACCGCCGACAGCACCGGCAAGAGGGTGGACATCGGTATCGCCAACAGAGGCGGTGTCAGGATCGACATGCCGGCGGGAGAGGTGCTCTACGACGACATCATGTCGATGTTCCCGTTCCGTAACAACCTCTGCTACGTGGCTTTGCGTGGACGTGACGTGCGCGCGCTGCTAGACCAGATGGCGGCTTCCACGTTCCAGATCGTCGGTGGCGTGAAGGTCGTGGCCAGAAACGGCAAGATTGTCTCGGCCACCATCGGCGGCGAACCGCTGGACGATGACAGGCTCTACGGAGTGGCGACACTCAACTTCCTCCTGGACGGCGGTGACGGCTACAAGGTGGCCAGGAACGCCGAGGAGGTCATAATGTGCAACGGCTACCTCTACGACACGATGCTCGCCTATGTGCAGAGCCTCACCGCCGCCGGGAAGCCTATCGAGTACCAGAACCAGAACTGGATCACAATCCTTGAGGAGGGGGACAGCAAATGAGACGTTTTATTTTAGGAATATGCCTGCTCGCGGCCATCGCTAACATCGACGCCGCGGCCCAGAAGAGACTTACCATACTCCACGTCAATGACACCCACAGCCATCTTGAGCCGGAGCGCTCAGGTGAGCATGAGGGTATGGGCGGAGTGATCGAGCGCGCCGCCTACCGCGACAGTGTCGTGAAGGCTGACGGAAAGAGGAACGTGCTGCTCCTCCATGCCGGCGACTTCGATCAGGGCACGTCCTATTTCTCCGTGCTCGGAGGCGACATCGAGATCGATCTGATCAACGCGATGAAGTACGATTGCGTGACTTTGGGCAACCATGAGTTCGACAACGGTGTGGATGAGCTCGCGCGCCGACTTGCCAAGATCAAGTGTCCTGTGGTCTGCGCCAACTATGATTTCTCGAAAGTGTCTCTGTCTCAGTATGTCAAGCCGTACACCATTCTGAAGAAGGCCGGAATGAGGATCGGCATCATAGGCCTTATGCCGGACATCACCATACTTGTCTCTAAGGAGGTCTCCGACATGATACCGGGCTATGAGAACTCCGAGGTGGTCAACAAGTGGGCCGAGTACCTGAAGACCGAGAAGAAGTGCGACCTTGTGATCGCCCTCACCCACATCGGTTTCGAGAACGAGCCGTATCTGGACCAGATGCTTGTACGCCGCACCCGCAATGTGGATCTCGTCGTAGGCGGCCACTCCCACACCTACCTCAAGGCTCCTCACTACGAGAACAACCTTGACGGTGTCCCGGTTCCGATCGTACAGGACGGCGAGTGGGGACTCTATGTCGGCAACATGAAGATTTCAAGGTAGTTCCGCTTATATGACAAAAAAAAGAAGGTGGCCAGGTTAA
>OQVS01001037.1_pt1 | contig 19224 bp, 20 predicted proteins | sample 1691601 | NCBI WGS metagenome assembly OQVS01 (sample SAMN03418268, study PRJEB22391) | human gut metagenome | biome: human-gut; feature: organic feature; material: feces | host: Homo sapiens | place: Tanzania | collected 2013-01
TTTTCCTTATGCCGGCCCTCTTCAGCATCCTGCCCCACTCGGCGAACAGACTGTCCCTGGAAGGTGCGATTTTATCTCCGCTCGCGATGGTCGGGTCGCCTCCGCCGATGATATAAAGGTCGCCGTGCAAGGTCCCGTCATCGGAAATTCTTCCGCTGTAACCCAGTTTGGTGGTGAACCTGTAATCCTCGCCCAATCCGTTGATAGCCAGCCCCGTAGTGATGAGTTTTGCGGTCGAGGCCGGAATAAGTTTCTGGAGGCTGTTGTGCTCGGCAAGCGTGTCCCCGCCGAACGTGACCGCAAGAACTCCCGTCAGGCCGGAACGGAAAGGCTCCTCCTTCAGTTTGAGGTCAATGTATTTCTGCGCTGCCGCCTGGCGTCCGGTCTGGGCAAAAGCCCCGAAACCGGTGACAGACAGCAATATCAATGATATGATAAATTTATTTCGTCTCATAATCCGTAAACTGCTGAAGTCCTCCCTGGACCTGTTCAACATCTGAATCATGGCAAAGTTATGAAGAATATGCAACAAGTGAAGATTTTACAATCCTTTATCAGCATTATTTCTTAAATTTGCATTTCTTTGAGGAATGAAGAATTTAACAACTTGAGTTCCCGCAAGTGCGGAACTTGGATTTAATAAACAATAACTATGAGCAAAAGAGTTCTAGTGTCAGGCGGTGCCGGATTTATCGGCAGCCACGTGACTGTCGAGCTGATTCAGGCCGGCTATGAGGTGGTAGTCGCAGACGATATGTCAAACTGCGACATGACATGTTTCGAAGGAGTCAAGAAAATCACAGGAAGAGAAGACATCCCGTTCATCAAGATGAACTTCTGTGACCTTGATGCGGTTAACAGACTGTTCTCGGAGTACCGTATTGATGCAGTCATCCATTTCGCGGCGTTCAAGGCTGTCGGTGAATCAGTCGCAGAACCTGTCAAGTACTACAGCAACAACCTGAGCTCTTTCCTCAATGTCATTGAGGCTGCACGCACACACGGCGGATGCAATGTGCTCTTCTCATCATCAGCCACAGTCTATGGCGAACCTGAGAAGCTCCCTGTGACTGAGGAGTCTCCGCGTCAGCCTGCAACCTCTCCTTACGGAAATACCAAGCAGATTTGCGAGGACATCCTCCGCGATTCAGTCCTGGCCTATGCCAGATACGGCAAGGATGTCATGGCAGGCACTGACAGGGAGGGTTGCATCAAGGGTATCGCCCTCAGATATTTCAACCCTATCGGAGCACATCCGTCAGCATTGATAGGTGAACTCCCGAGAGGCGTTCCTAACAACCTCGTTCCGTTCATCACACAGACCGCCATCGGAAAACGCGAGTGCCTGAGCATCTTCGGCAACGACTATCCTACCCCTGACGGAACATGCCAGAGAGACTATATCGACATCGTTGACCTTGCAAAGGCTCACGTGTTCGCAGTCTCCAGAATGCTTGACGGCAAGATGGAAAAGGATTACGAAATCTTCAACATCGGTACCGGACGTCCTGTTTCCGTTCTCGAACTTGTCAATGCTTTCGAGAAGGTCAATGGCGTGAAACTCAACTACAAGTTCGCTCCGCGTCGTGCAGGTGACGTGACTGCCATCTGGGCGGATCCTACACTCGCAAACCAGAAACTCGGCTGGAAAGCAGAGCGCACCGTAGAGGAAACTCTTGCTTCTGCATGGGCTTGGGAAAAACACCTCGCAGAGCTGAACAAATAGTCAGATTTGCTTATATGTATAAGGCCGGCGTCGGGACATGAGTCTCAGTGCCGGCCTTTTTGCTGTCCGGCAATCCGGATGGAGAAATCAAAGATTGTGCGTATCTTTGCACAGATATAGAGGCGCGTTCCCAAGTGGACGGAGCGTTGCAACCTCTTGATAATCAAAGTATAATGAGAGCTAACAAATTATTCTTCATAGCGTCAATGCTGATAGGTGGGCTGGCTCCCGGAATCCTGTCATTGGCAGGAACAAGAACCGGAGAACTGGCATTGACACAGACCCCTGATACTACGGGCATCTATAAAGACAGGTCAGACAGCCTGGACGCGACGGTTTTTGTGGGCCGTCAGAACGGGAATTACCTTTCACGCGGCAAGGAACTGCGTACGGAGGTGATTTCATCGGCGGGCCTGAAGAAGATGGCCTGCTGCAACCTTGCGGAAAGTTTCGAGAACTCGGCCAGTGTGACGGTCGGATATTCGGATGCCGTCACGGGTGCCAGACAGATACGACTGTTGGGGCTCAGCGGAGTCTATACCCAGATGCTGGACGAGAACCGTCCTTCAATGCGCGGACTTGCTGCGCCTTTCGGACTGTCCTATGTCCCGGGCCAATGGCTCGAAAGCATTCAGGTATCGAAAGGACTTTCATCTGTCAACAACGGTGCGGAATCCATTACTGGTCAGATAAATACGGAATACAGAAAGCCGACGGACGAGAAGCCGCTGTTTCTGAACGCTTCAGTCATGGACGACTCCAAGACTGATTTCAATATCGCTTCTTCCCTCCAGATGGGCGAGAAATGGAGTACCGTCCTGCTCGGACATGTCTCCGGAAATTTCAAGACAGCCGACCACAATCACGACGGCTTCCGCGACGATCCGAAAATGCTTCAGTTCAATGTCGCAAACCGTTGGCTGTATTATAGCCAGAGCGGCGTCCAGGTAAGGTTCGGCGTGCGTGCTCTCCAGGACAAGAGGCAAGGCGGCCAGGACGGATATGACTACCGTACATATACATTGGCTCCGGCCTCTCCGTGGGGATCGGACATCACCAACAGGCAGTTGAACGCGTATGTAAAGGTAGGCGTGCCGATAAGCGAGGACAATGCCAAGAACATCGCTTTCGTGGCCGACTATACGCTCACCGACATGAATTCCCGGTTCGGTGCATCTAAATATTTCGCTACCCAGAACTCTGCTTTCTTCAATGTCCTTTTTCAGGACGAAATCAATGATTCACACAAGTTTACGTTAGCCTTTGGCGGCACTGCCGACAGGTTCAATGAGGACTTCATGCGTAAAGTCGCGGCCCAGACATTGACCCCCGGAGAGGCCGTCAGGAATTTTGTCAATGCCGGTGTGTCCGGAGAGTACACTTTCCATGCGGGCGACAAGTTTTCGTCCATCATTGGCCTGCGCGGAGACTGGTTCCGCGGCGACGGACTCAAGTTCGTGCCGAGACTGACATTGAAATATACCCCGATTGAGCAGATTGTGCTGAGGGCCAATGGAGGCCGTGGCCTCAGGAGGGCGCTTCCTCTCATTGACAATATCGGTGTCTTCTCTACGGGCAAGTCCTTCACCGGTTCTTTCGACAGGCATCTGCTGGAGGATGCGTGGACCTACGGTGGCAACGCGACTTTCTATCTGCCTTTCGGCAAGACTGAGGACACTTACCTGAGCTTCGACTATTTCGGAACCCGTTTCGGAGAGCAGATGATTGTCGATTATGACAACGGTGTCAATGCCATTGACTTTTATGCCCTGAACGGAAGAAGGTCATATACAAACAGTTATCAGGCTGATTTCAATGTCGTGCCGTTCCGCGGTTTTACCGTTACCGCGACGTTCCGCTATACGGATGCCAAGACTGAGTTCGAGGGACGTGGCCTTCAGGAGCGCCCGATGACGAGCCGTTACAAGGGAGTGCTGAATCTCCAGTTCGCTACCAATCTGAACAAGTGGATTTTTGATTTCACCGCATCGGTGAACGGCAAGGCCAGAGTCTATGATTTCATGAAAACCATCAAGGACAGTGACGGCAATCTCCTGTACGCTGACGGATATACGAAGACCTATCCGCTTCTCTATCTGCAGATTACCAAGAGGTTCAAAGGCATTGACCTTTACCTTGGTGCTGAGAATCTTACGAATTTCCGTCAGAAGAATGTCATCATCGGCACGGCTGTTGCGGGGATGGACGGCGGACATGCCGGCATCGACACTTCCCGTCCGGATTTTGACGCGAGTGCGGTCTGGGGTCCTATTATGGGTACGAAGTTTTATCTCGGTGCGAGATTTACACTTTGGAAATAAATTTTTCAGATATGAATAAGATATTTGTTGCGGCTTCCGTAGCCGCTCTTTCATTGACATTGACCTTGCCCGTATCTTCGTATGCGGCCGGTGCTGAATCTGTTGTCGCGCAGGCGCAGAAAAAGGCGGTCAAGACTGTCACTTTCAATGTCGGTATGCATTGCCAGAATTGCGTTAAGAAGGTGAAGGAGAACATTTCTTTCGAGAAGGGTGTCAAGGCTCTGGAGGTGAATCTGGAGAAGAAGACGGTTACCATCACCTATGATCCGGCCAAGACGAATGAGGCGGCATTGAAGAAGGCTGTCGAAAAACTCGGATATACCTGTTCTTTGGAGGACGTGAAATAGTTTTCGCGGAGGTTTGTTCGTTTTATAGCCATAAATGGTGATAATCTCTGCCGAAAAGTAAGTTTCAATCCTAAAAAATGACTAAATTTGCAGAAGCGAAAAATAACTCATTATTCTAGAATATGATTTACACACAGGAAGTGCAGCACATGTGCTGCGTAGCTAAAGGCGCGAATCACGCCAATGCTCCTATCCCTGAAGAGGGCAAATGGGTGCATTCAAAAGAAATTAAGGACATTTCCGGCCTTACACACGGTATCGGCTGGTGTGCTCCTCAGCAGGGTGCCTGCAAATTGACACTCAATGTTAAGGATGGCATTATCGAGGAGGCTCTCGTTGAGACTATCGGTTGCTCAGGTATGACTCACTCAGCTGCTATGGCATCTGAAATCCTCCCTGGCAAGACTCTTCTTGAGGCTCTCAATACTGACCTCGTTTGCGATGCTATCAATACCGCTATGCGCGAGCTTTTCCTTCAGATCGTTTACGGACGTACCCAGTCTGCTTTCTCAGAAGGCGGTCTTCCAGTCGGTGGCTCTCTTGAGGATCTCGGAAAGAACCTCCGCAGCCAGGTTGGTACAATGTTCGGTACAAAGGCTAAGGGTAGCCGTTACCTCGAGATGACCGAAGGCTATTGCACCAAGATGGCTCTTGATGAGAACAATGAAGTTATCGGATACGAGTTCGTAAACCTCGGAAAACTTATGGATGCTCTCAAGGGCGGTGCTACAGGCCCTGAGGCTATCGAGAAGGCCAAGGGAACCTACGGCCGTTTCAAGGACGCAGTTAAGTATATTGACCCACGTAAAGAGTAAGAGAACATGGCACTTTTTGAAAGCTACGAGCGTCGTATTGATAAGATCAATGCTACTCTCAATCAATATGGAATCAAAGACATCGAAGAGGCTAAGGCTATCTGCGATGCAAAGGGCATCGACCCATACAAGATGTGCGAAGACACCCAGAAAATCTGCTTCGAGAATGCGAAGTGGGCTTATGTTGTAGGTGCGGCTATCGCTATCAAGAAGGGTGTCAAGTCAGCTGCTGAGGCTGCTGAGGCTATCGGTGAAGGTCTTCAGGCATTCTGCATCCCTGGATCAGTTGCTGATGACCGCAAAGTAGGTCTCGGACACGGTAACCTCGCTGCACGTCTCCTTAGCGAGAACACAGAGTGCTTCGCATTCCTCGCAGGTCACGAGTCTTATGCTGCCGCTGAGGGCGCCATCAAGATTGCCGAAATGGCAAACAAGGTACGCCAGAAACCTCTCCGCGTTATCCTTAACGGTCTCGGAAAGGATGCTGCCAAGATTATTTCCCGTATCAACGGCTTCACATATGTACAGACCCAGTTCGATTACTATACCGGTGAGGTAAAGGTAATTTCTGAGACAAAGTACTCAGAGGGTGTACGTGGCGGCGTACGTTGCTATGGCGCTGACGATGTCCGCGAAGGTGTTGCCATCATGTGGAAGGAGAACGTAGATATCTCTATCACAGGTAACTCTACCAACCCTACACGTTTCCAGCACCCTGTAGCTGGTACATACAAGAAGGAGCGCGTACTCGCAGGCAAGCCTTACTTCTCAGTTGCATCAGGTGGCGGTACAGGACGTACCCTTCACCCGGACAACATGGCTGCAGGTCCCGCTTCTTACGGTATGACCGATACACTCGGACGTATGCACTCTGATGCTCAGTTCGCAGGTTCATCTTCAGTTCCTGCACACGTTGAGATGATGGGATTCCTCGGAATGGGTAACAACCCTATGGTAGGTGCTACCGTTGCAGTCGCTGTTGCAGTTGCACAGGCTCTGTAATCGGCATTCGCCAATATAAATGAAAAGGGACTGGCCAAGTTGGCCGGTCCCTTTTTTCAGATTCACGTGTAGGAAGGACTAGACGTCTTTGTCTTCCATGTAATTCTCTTCGGCAGGCTGGACTTCAAGGCTGTCAGCTGCCGGCGCCTCAGTTGCCAGCGTATCTGCCTGAACTGGAACCGGTTCCTGAACCGGCTGCTCATCTCCCTTTTCTATCTGGCTGGTCAATGACATTATGCTGATGGTCAATGCGACAGCAATTACCGCAATAAGAACTGAGAACTTGTCAAGATTTTTGGTGGTCATATCTGTAACTGTTTTTTATTGTCTGAATAAACTTCTCACAAGTGACGGAATGTCAGCCACTTTTACGACTTCGATACCTTTGGCTGCGTTGTTGTCCACTGTTGTGAAAGAGGAAATGTATATTTTCCTGAATCCGAGACGGGCCGCTTCCGTAACTCTTCTGTCCGACTGGTTCACAGGGCGGATTTCTCCGCTCAGTCCGACTTCTCCCGCGAAGCAGATGTCGGCAGGAATGGCGAAATCGAAATTCGACGACAGCACAGCGCACACCACCGCAAGGTCACATGCCGGGTCGGTCACGCGCAGGCCACCTGCCATATTCAGGAAGACATCCTTCATGTTGAGCTTGAAGCCGGCCCGCTTTTCCAGGACAGCCAAAAGCATGTTCAGTCTGCGTACATCGAAACCTGTAGCTGAACGCTGAGGAGTTCCGTACGCTGCTGAACTTACCAGGGCCTGCACCTCGAAGAGGAATGGCCTCAGGCCGTCCAACATTGCGCATATCGCCGTTCCGCTCAGCCCTTCTTCATGCATTGGTATAAGCATTTCAGATGGATTCTTGACTTCTCTCAGTCCCGTTCCGGTCATTTCGAACACGGCGAGTTCGGATGTCGAGCCGAATCTGTTCTTTATACTGCGCAGAAGTCTGTAGGATCCCTTGTTGTCGCCTTCGAACTGGAGAACCACGTCCACGATGTGTTCCAATATCTTAGGTCCGGCTATGAAACCGTCCTTTGTGATATGTCCTATGAGGATTACCGGGATACCTGAAAGCTTCGCGAAATGGAGAAGCATTGCGGTGACTTCCTTAATCTGGCTTACTGAGCCTGCTGAAGAGTCAATGTTCGAAGAGAACATTGTCTGCACGGAATCCACGACCATGAGATCCGGCTTCAGCGCCTCTGCCTGGGATATTATGTTGCTGATATCTGTTTCGCTGTAAATGAAGCAGTTGGAATTGTCTCCGCCAAGTCTGTCCGCCCTCATCTTTACCTGTCTGGCGCTCTCTTCTCCTGACACATAAAGGGTTTTCAGTCCGGGGGAGTGAAGCGGAATCTGAAGGGACAATGTAGATTTGCCGATGCCCGGCTCACCTCCGATAAGGACAAGCGAGCCTTTGACGATGCCTCCTCCAAGAAGGCGGTCGATCTCTTCAAGTCCGAGCGCAATCCTGTTTTCTGCCGAGGAGTCTATCTCCTTGAGATTCATTGGCCTGTGGCCTGGAGACGAGGCTGCGACGGACTGGTTTCTGTTCGCCTTTCCGGTCGCTACCGTCTGTTCTACCATGGTGTTCCACTGCCCGCATGCGGGACATTTCCCCATCCATTTCGGACTCTCGTTTCCGCAATTGGTGCAGAACCACACTGTTTTCTCCTTCGTCGCCATTTTCGTTCCGTTATGTACTGCAAAGATAGCAATCTTTGTCTATGAGAATAAAAAAAAGCAGCATCCTGAGTTACCTCAAGGTACCGCAATTCATTCGTGCACCACAATCGGGCGCACCGGGCTTCCGTCTTGGAAATTACTCAGCTACTTCAGCAGCAGTTGAATCAGCGCAGCAGCTTGTTGTGTCTGCAGCAGCAGCGGCAGCAGCGAGGCTGTCAGCAACTCTTACGCTGTCAGCTTTAGCCTGAGCAGCTTCCTCTGCCTTCTTGGCAGCATTGTTTCCACATGAAGCAGCAGCAACCATCATGGCTACAACTGCCAAAGACATAAATACCTTTTTCATGGCTCTAACACTTTAACTAGTTAAACTTAACTTTTTTTAATGGCGCAAAAGTACACTCAATTTTAGAAACGTCAAAGAAAAATTTTAATTATTTTTAGTTTTGCCCGTAAATCTTTCATACTTAACGCGTTTGTAACGTTCTAGGTTCCCGGAAGAGCTCCATTCCGAAGATTTTTCCGCCCTCGATATGGACTCTTAGTGCGGTTCTTTCCACCTGCCAGCCCTGCAGTCCGCATGCCCCCGGATTTATGTAAAGAAGATTTCTCGACTCGTCATTCTTCACCATGAGAATGTGCGAATGTCCGCATACGAAGATGTCCGGAGAGTACCGGTCCATAAGAGCCCTCGCCTTGTAGTCGTACCTTCCTGGCCTTCCTCCGATATGCATCATCAGCACACGCTTCCCTTCGCATTCGAAACATTGGTATTCGGGATAGGTGAGCCTTACGTCCTGTCCGTCGCAGTTGCCATAGACCCCTACCAGAGGTTTGAAAGCCGCTATCTCATCCACGAAATTTATGCTTCCCCCGAAGTCCCCTGCATGCCAAATCTGGTCTGTAGGGGAGAGGAAGTCCTTGAACTCCTGGCTGAAAACGCCATGAGTGTCTGATATGATACCTATGAACATTCTAAAGTTTTATGATAATGTTTTTCCTGTAAAGCGCCCAGGAACAGATGAAGATGACCAGGGCGAACATCAATGCATACAGGAGCGACATGTATTCGTTGGCTCCGAAATATGCCGAAGACCTGAATCCCAATGCCGGCAGAAGTTTGCCGATAATGCCGGAAAGCACAAATGCCGCGAGTGCGTTCATACCCATAATCTTGAAAGGCCGGAAAGGCTTTTCCACACCTTTTATGTCAATGACAAACATCAGGAATGCCAATGTCAACATTGCCCATCCGCCTGCGTAAAGCACGTAAGATGCGGACCAGAGCGGCTTGCTGATAGGAATCCAGATGCTGAGAATCATCGCCGATGCCAATGATAATGAGCCATATACGAAGATTCTGCTGACAGTGTATGAAGGTGCCGCCGTCAAATCCTCCGGAGCGGCCGCATGTCTCTTGGATGAAGTATAGATGACATGGCCGACGAGATATCCGAGCAGAGCCGTGCATGCTGCAGTCAATCCGCCCAGAATTCCCTCCGGGTCGAATGCGGCGCGCTCGCCTGAGGCGAATGAATAACCGTGATACACATGATTCTCACCGAGAAGTGCGACATCGATCTTTCTGGAAATCGTGCCCTCAAGTGTGAATGGGCCCGGCTCTTCTCCGAAGATTACCAATATGCCTGTATATAATATGAACAGTCCGCCGATTGCAATCATGATCTTGGACGGCTTCCTCAGCCACAAAGCGACCAGACCTGCTATCACATAGGCCATTGCGATACGCTGCAATACGCCGAAAATACGGATGTGTCCTATCCAGTAAGTCCAGTTCTGCCAGAAAGTCGCGTCAGGGTCATGCGGATAGAGCGGGAAGAACGGAAAAAGGTTCAGGAGAAGACCTACTCCGAAAAGTCCGATACCTCTCTTGATGATTTTCTTCAGTCCGTCCTTGTCCAGTCCGTTGTACTTTGAGAATGTGAAAGCCATTGCGACACCCATACAGAAGATGAAGAATGGATATACAAGGTCTGTCGGTGTGCAGCCTGCCCACGGAGCGTGTTTGAGCGGAGGGAACATGCATCCCCATGAACCCGGATTGTTCACGATACACATGAACGTGACTGTCAATCCTCTGAGTACGTCAAGTGAAATGTAGCGTTTCATATCATGTTGGTTATATGTGTTTGTAATATGTCATGGCCACAGCCGCCAGAGCCGCAGTCTCTGTCCTGAGTCTGGACTCGCCGATGTGTACGGGAATGTAGCCTGCTTTTATGGCTTCCGCCGCCTCATCGTGAGAAAAATCGCCCTCAGGGCCTATCAGGACAATGATCCGTTTGCCCTCATATCCTTCCAGAGCCTCTTTTATCGAGTGCCTTTCATCTGCATCATCGAAGCAGTAGGCAATCAGTTTCAGAGTATCCTCATCAGCGGTCTCCCCGATGAATTTCTTGACCGTAGTGACTTCTGCCAGTTCCGGAATCTTCGCCTTCAGGGACTGTTTTGTAGCTGAAAGCAGGATTTTTTTCAGGCGTTCCGGCTTCAGGATCTTCCGCTCGGAGTGCTCTCCAATCACAGGAACAATCTTGTCAATGCCGAATTCCGTCGCCTTTTCAGCGAACCATTCGTACCTGTCAATGTTCTTGGTAGGGCACACCGCCATGGTAAGGTCATAGTCATGGCTTCCCCAGCCATGGTGCTCCTTAACTATCTTGGCGTCAGCGCCTTTCGGAGAATCATTGACAAGCTCGCACTCATACATTGTACCGAATCCGTCGATTACGGAAACGGCGTCTCCTGCCCTGTGTCTCAGGACCCTCACGCAGTGCGCTGATTCTTCTTCTCCCAGCCGGCACAATCCTCCGCCGACCTCTTCGGCCCAGAAAATTTCCATGATTATTCGCGGATTATCTTGATTCCTCCGTCCACTTCCACCTTGATTATCTGTGAAGCCTGGCCTGTCGAACCTTTCTCCAGACGCGGCTCTACGATATAATCGACTGCGGATTTGATTTCCTCAGGGATGTCTGCGAATTTGTGAGGTGCAGGCTCGCCTGAGATGTTCGCCGAGGTGGATACGATAGGCCTTCCGAGTTTGTAGATTACATTCTTGCAGAAATCCATGTCAGGAATGCGGATACCTACTGTATCATCCTCAGCTACAGCATTATATGCGAGGAAGTGCCTGTCGGCTACAGCCTTTTCGCCCGGCTTCGGGGCCTGTCCGTGTATCGCTCCGGGATAAATGAGAGTCATCGGCCTGTCATTGACCTCTACCAATTGTATTGCGATGTCAGGAATGACTTTCACGTAGCGGCATATCATATCCATGTCTGAGGCCAGCAGGACAAGCGCCTTGCTGTCTGAACGGCGTTTGATTTCATATATTCTTGCGACTGCCTCAGGATTGGTGGCATCGCAGCCGAGTCCCCAGACCGTGTCTGTAGGGTAGAGGATTACTGCTCCTTCTTTCAGGGCCTTCAGCGTTTCGGCCTTTACTTCTTCGATATCTTTCATCTTATTTTGAAATTATAGCTTCTATCGGATAATGATCCGAATAATTCTTCTTTATTACTTTGTGTGACAATGCGTTGTAGGATTCCGGGAAGAGAATGTAGTCTATTCTCAGGAACGGGCTGAACCTCGAGAATGTGGCTCCTGTCCCGTGTCCCGCCTCCACGAATGAGTCCTTTCCTGTCTTCCGGAGTCTCCAGTACGTGTAGGACATCGGATTGTCATTGAAATCACCCGCGATTATCACGTTTTCCGTACAGTTCTCGATGTCTTCCAGCACCTTGCTGACCTGACGTGGCCTGCGCACGATGGACCTCTTCATCTTTATCTCGGTGTCTTTCATCGTCTTCTGGTAATCCTTTTCGAGCGATGTGGCAAGACGGGAGAGTGAGATGTTGTAACTCTCGAAATGACAGTTATATACCCTGAACGGTTCGCCTCCGATTACGTAGTCCGAGTACAATGCCAGATTCGCGCTCTGTTCGAAGTCAATCTTGCCCTTTGCCACGGCGCGGTATTTCGACAGGGTGACGTTGCCGTAGCAGCCGTGGTCATTGACATTGACAAAATACTGGATGTCATAGCCTTTCAGCTTTTTCGACAGGTACGACATCACTTTATTCGAGTTGCGCGTGTAGAATTCCTGGAGGCAGATTATGTCGGCGTCTTCGCCTTTCAGGAAGTTCAGCACCGAGTCTGCGCATGCTTCGATTGATGGTTTTTCGTCCTCTTGCGCAAGCATGAACCTCCCGACATTGTAGGAGACAATCTTTATTCCCTCCCTGTCGTCGGCCGATATTGTCGGCTCGGAGAATCGGATGAAGCGCCCTACGATGAAGACGGACGGGATCAATGCCAGAAGGGGTATGATTATGGCTCGTGACCTGCGGTATGCCGCCCAGCACAGCAGGAAGGCGTTCATGAGCAGCAGCGGCAGGAAAAGGAGGCCGAAGATGGTCATGAACCAGAACTTGGCCGGGTTGCAATACATTGAAAGATAACTCAATACGAGCAGCATCGCGGATATCGTCATCAATGTCCGTGATGTTATGCCGAAAAAGAGGCTTTTCTTTTTTCTTGTCCCGCGTGCCACGACCGGAAATGTTTATTAGTAGTACAGTTTGCCGTGTTTTCTCCACCAACGTATCAGCAGCCAGCCGAAGAGCATTCCTCCGAGGTGTGCGAAATGCGCCACGCTTTCCTGGATTCCGTTGATGCCGGAGAAAAGTTCGATTGCCGCGAATATGATGACCAGCCATTTGGCTGTCATCGGTATAGGAGGAAATATCAATGTCAGACGGGCTTGCGGATAGAGCATTGCGAATCCGATGAGTATGCCGTAGATGGCTCCGGATGCTCCGAGTGTCGGAGTCACGAGAAGTCCCTGGTAAGCCTGGGCGGCCCCGTTTGCTATAAATACTCTGGCCTGCATCCATTCCACGCCCGTGTGCAGGGCCACTGCTCCCAGTCCGGTCACGAAGTAGAATATGAGGAACTTCTTCGGGCCGAGGCTGCGTTCAAGTATGGAACCGAACATCAGGAGGGAATACATGTTGAAGAATATGTGCCAGAATCCGCCGTGCATGAACATGTGTGTCAATATCTGCCACGGCTTGAAGAATGGCGATGCCGGGTAGAACATGGCGAAATTGGCGACCATGAAGTTTTCATTTATCAGCGTGGCGATGAACATCAGTATGTTGATTGCCACGAGATTCTTTGTCACGGTCGGTATCTGTGAAATGAAATTGTTTCCGTTATCGTAGTAGTAACCCATTTCTTTTAAAATCTTTTTTCAATGTCGTCGATAGTCATGATAGTCATGATCTTTCGTCCGTTGCTTGTGTACTCTGAGTTTGAACATGCGAAGAGAGAGTCCATCAGGCTTTTTGCCGCAGAAACTGTCTCGATAGGCTTTCCTTCGCTTGCAGCCATCTTTGCGAACTTCTCCGCCATGGCGGATTCCATCATTCCCGGAAGCGCCGTATGGTTGTCTGACAATGCTATAAGCACCTCAGCCATAGCTTCTTCCACACTGTTCTGATCTACCTGGAATCCCTCCGGCATACCGTTTACGACTATGGTGTCGTTTCCGAACGGCGCGATGTCGAAGCCCAATGACCTGAGCAGTGCGGAGTGTTCGTCGAAGATAAGTCTGTTTTCCACGCCGACCGGAACCTGGACAGGGAACAGTGCCTGCTGAGTCACATGCTCTCCGCCGCTCAGCGCCTTCAGGAATCTTTCGTACATGATTCGTTCCAATGCCCTGCGGATGTTTATCAGTAGCATGCCTGACTTCACTGTCGTGGCGATATATTTCTTCTGTATGAGGATCAATGACGGCATGGCGGCCATCCTGTCTTCAAACAGTTTGCCGTAGTCGTCCCTTTTGTCGACGTATTTGGATGCGGCTGATTCATAATAGTTTGCGCCGCTTCCGATGTCTTCTGTCATGCCGAAGTTCGGGTCGCTGGCTCCCGTGTAGTCGGGCATCGGGAAATCGACGCTTGTCTTGTGGACGGGCATCTGCAGGCCTGCCGGCATTGATATGTCTCCTCCGGACGCCGCTCCGAGGCTTCCGCCCGGCATTCCTCCTGTCATCCCGCTTGGAATCCAGCCCTGCATGTCATCGGACCTTGTCATTCCGCTCTGGATTCTGTCGTTTCCGCCTGTCGGCATTGGCGAACCGAATCCGGTTTCTGATGGCACGGAACTGCCGTCAGGATTGTCGAAAGGGTTGTATCCGTTGTCCAGTTGGACTTCCGGCATTGACATTTCCGGCCTGAATTTGTCGAAGTCGTTGCTGAATGCCGGTATTTCGGCCATGTCCTTCGTGTCGAAGTCGATGCTGGCTCCGAATGAGTTCCTGCCCAGCGATTCTTTTACGCAGGCGTAGAGCGTCTGGAAAATCACGCTGTCGTCCTCGAACTTGACTTCTGTCTTGGTCGGGCTTATGTTCACGTCCAGCTTGTGCGGATCTACCTCAAGGTAAATGAAATACGCCGGAGTGGCTCCCTGCGGCAGCATGTTTTCGTAAGCGTTCATGACTGCTTTGTGGAGGTACGGACTTCTGAAATATCTGCCGTTTACGAAGAAATATTGGTTGCCCAATGTCTTCTTTGCCTGGTCCGGCCGTCCGACATATCCTCTGACATTGACGACGGAAGTGTCTGCGCTGATATCCACGACCTGACTCACGACGTAGCTTCCGAGCAGGTCCTGAATCCTGAATTTCAATGATTTGGCAGGTTTCAGCACATAGACGTTCTTGCCGTTGTGGATCAATGTGAATCCGATGTTGGATCTTGTCAATGCCACGTGCACGAATTCTTCCACGACGTGCTTCATTTCGACATTGTCCGATTTCAGGAACTTGCGCCGTGCCGGAATGTTGTAAAACAGATTCCTAACGGCGAAGTTGGAGCCTGCCGGTGTGGAAATCTCGTCTGTGGAAACATGCTTGGAGTCGTCATACACGACCTGGCATCCGACTTCATCTTCTGCGCGTCTGGTCTTTAGTGTAACTTCCGCTACCGCCGCGATGGAGGCCAATGCTTCCCCACGGAATCCGAATGTGGTGATGTCCAGCAAGTCGTCTGCGGTTGCTATTTTGGATGTCGCATGTCTTTCGAAGCACAAGACTGCCTGGTCCGGCGTCATGCCGCAACCATTGTCAATGACTTGGATCAATGTCCTTCCGGCATCGCTGAGTATCACGGTCACCTGTGTCGCTCCCGCGTCCACTGCGTTCTCGACAAGTTCCTTGACTACCGAGGACGGTCTCTGTACGACCTCTCCGGCAGCAATCATGTTGGCGATGTTGCTTGGTAATATCCTTATGTCCATACCGGTTTACAGCAACGAATAGAACTTGGTGATATAGATCATGACAATGAAGAACAGAACCAATCCTATCAATGTTATGAATTTCTGTGCTTTGTTCGAACCTTTCTTCTTGGGGCCGTCGCGGAATGCTCCTTTCAGATATGAGCCGGGAACATAAGCTCCGTCCTTATGTTCAAGTGAGCCGTCAACTTTACCGAATTTCTGCTTCAGTTCATCTTTCTCTTTATCGAAGTATATGGGCTTGTAATCGAAAACCCTGTGTTCGTTGTCTCCGAACCAACCGAAATATGCCATATCTGTTATTTCCTTATTATTATCCGAGTTTTGCAAATTGTCAAACTTGTTGAGCTTTTGCGAAGAAATGAGGGATGTCACTTGTCTGGAGGCCATAGGCCACGCTCACTCTGTCTGTCACGTTACCCTCTCCCTAAATCCCTCCCCCTCGGGGAAGGGACTTGCCCTCGCCATCGCTGGCTCAAAAAGCGGTGTTTCGCGTTTGCGAAACTTAACTATAACAAGCAAATTTAACAAATTTTCTTTACTTTTGCCATAGAGTCCGCCGCCTATTTGCCGGGCTTTTGTCAATGCTGGTGCGGTCGTTTTCCCAGGCATTGACCTGCATTATTTTAATTAATTGTTTTTCAATGTTTTATATATGGATAACGGTAAGTTGACAGGCTGCCCGATAAGGGTCGGAAACGGTTATGATGTGCATCAGTTGGGCGCGGGCCTGAAGATGTGGCTCGGTGGCGTGAATGTCGAGTCTGATTTCGGTTTTGTCGCCCACTCTGACGGTGACGTGGCGATTCATGCTCTTTGTGATGCTCTTCTGGGCAGTCTTGCCCTTGGTGACATTGGCCGTCATTTTCCGGACAGTTCTGATGAGTGGAAGGGGATTGACAGCAAGATTCTTCTTTCCAAAGTTATGGAACTTGTTCGTGCTGAGGGTTTTGAGCTGGGCAATGCGGATATCACCATTGCTCTCCAGCGTCCGAAGATCGGCCGTTATGTGCCTCTGATGCGCCAGACTCTAGCTGATGTGATGGGGGTCAATGTGAATTGTGTTTCAGTCAAGGCCACGACGACCGAAAAGCTTGGCTTCGTGGGCCGTTGTGAGGGCTGTGAGGTCTGGGCTACAGTGCTTTGCTATAAGGCATAGCCGGATGTGCCATATATGTCCGTGTCTTGGATATTGTTTCGTGGTTGCTGATTTCCCGGCAGTGCCGCACGGCTGTCCAGCTGTGCTCTCCCGGTGTTTTAGTAATCCTTAAAAAATAACTTGGTAATCTTTGCTCGTCTTTTCGGTCTATATTCCTGCCTCATCAGTCGTGTACGTCCAGTACACTCCATCTTCGAAAAAGAAATCTATCCTCGAAAATTCTTCACAAATCTTTACCAACTTATTTTTTCATGCTTACTTGACAAATCTGAACGTAGCGATATCGGATTCTGTCTGCTTTCCGTTCACGTAGTAACGTCGGGTGATGGAAGGCTCGCCGGAAAGTTTCCACTTGAAATGGTTGAATATGGTGATGGTGTCGGATGTCCCGTCGCCCCAATATATAATCAGATCCACATTCTTCAATTCTTCTTCCCCGTCAAGTTCTCCGAAAGAAAGATATTTGTTCCCATAAAAGTCTGTACTCAGCTGCAATCCCTGGAATTGAGGCATATACGCCTTCGTCTGCGGCTCATTCCCCTCGTCGGCATCTGTCGAAAGCTGATAATCCTGACCGTCAAATACAGCATAAATCTTGTCAATGTCAAGATGGCCGGAACCGCTGCTTTCCTCCGACAAGAGATTGTTGCCGTCACTGTCACTCACATAGACATGCAGGACAATCGGATTTATATCCCATACCATCTCCGACCCCATCACAGAACATGACACGGCGCACAGACATGCGATAACCGCAGAAAACATGTAGTACAATACCTTCATTCTTCGTTATATCTAAAATATCCCCGCCGGCTCCGTACAGAAATACTATCTTACTGACCGGCAAAAATTAAGATGCAGAAAGTCATGTCAATGTTGCATTGACCGGACAAAATTATTTCCGTAACTTTGCCGCGACCGCTGTCGCTACGGACGGCATAAAACGACGACATCATGAGACATCTTCATATAATATCCATACTGGTTGCGTTCGCCCTGTCTTCAGCAGCGGCATCAGCCCAGAACGGATTCATCTCCGGCATTGACAACAGCTATGTCTTTTCCGCTGCCCAGTGCGGCTCGGCAGGAAAGACGGCATCCTTCACGACAGAGGGCAAGGCATTCAAGGCCATCACATTCTATTATGACAACAGCGCCGTTACGGCAGTCGAGGATGCAGCAGGCAAACGCAGCGTGCTGTTCATGAACGGCAAGCCTGCCACGCCGACATCGGGCGGAAACTACCCGAAAATAGGATTTGACGGAGGAAAGGAACTGAATACCAATGAGTATGCTGTCGGCACCCATGATTTTACCGACGATGGACAGCCTGAACTTGTCATAAGCGTACGCTCAGCATCCGGAGACGGCCTGGCAATATACATTTTCCAGCTGAACGGAGTCTCATGGAAATGCATCGGCGAGATGGTCACAGTCGGACACGGCATCAAATCAGGCCGCACATTCCGCCAGACAGCAACGCTCAAGGACCCGTCCACAGGAGTTCTCTACACTTGGACATATCACAACGGTCACTTCGATTTCCTGTCCAGCGACCACGTGGATGACCCTACGGTGCTGTATTAAGTAACCTCCAAAAAACGACTTGCATTACCAAGGCATCCTCAACGCTTGCTGAAACCCTAAAAAGCCTGGCACATTCCTGTAAGCGGAAAAGTGCCAGGCTTTTACAATTCAGAAAACATTCAGAAAATCTATTCCCTGCTGAAGGAATAAGGACGGGCCCCGGCAGATGTCGCACGGGCCTTGTTCGGAACAGGCGTCATGGCGAAATCCACAGACGCACCTGCCGCAAGTTCATCGTAAGTCAGGAAAGTACGGTCCTGCTCGCGTCCGTTCACTTTCATTGACCCGATGTAGAAATTATCATTGGAATTCTCAGGAGCATTGACAATGAATGACTTGCCGGAAGGCATGTTGACCTTCACATGCTTGAACAGAGGCGTTCCGACTGCGAATTCTCCGGATGCCGGGCATACCGGATAGAAGCCCATTGCTGAGAATACATACCATGCGGAAGTCTGTCCGTTGTCCTCGTCTCCGCAGTATCCGTCAGGAGCCGCAGTATAGAACTTGTCCATGACCTCACGGATGCGGGCCTGTGCCTTCCACGGCTGGCCGCACCAGTCATAAAGATAGATGAAGTGCTGGATAGGCTGGTTTCCGTGCGCATAGTTGCCCATGTTCATGACCTGCATCTCCCTGATTTCATGGATCGGGAAGCCGTAGTAGCTGTCGTCGAAATGAGGAGGGATGTTGAACACTGAATCCATCATCTCGCTGAAAGGCCCGTCTCCGCCCATAAGGTCAATGAGGCCCTGAGGGTCCTGGAACACTGACCATGTATAGTGGAGGCTGTTGCCCTCGGTGAAGTCGCCGCCCCATTTGAGAGGGCTGAACGGACGGGAAAAAGACCCGTCAGCATTCTTGCCGACCATAAGCTTGTATTCCGGGTCATAGAGATTCCTGTAATTCAATGCCGCCTTGCGGTACGGCTCCAGTTCCGACTCCGGCTTGCCCAAAGCCTTGCCGAACATATAGATACACCAGTCGTTGTAGGCATACTCCAAAGTCCTGGCTGCATTTTCATTGATTCCGACATTGCAAGGCACATAGCCCAGCCTGTCATAATACTCCCAGCCGAGACGACCTGTCGAACTTACCTCAGGATGGACCTTGTGGGCATCGGAAATGACTGCCTCCCAGAGCTTTTCAGCATCATAGCCGCGGATTCCGTTGACATAGGCATCTGCCACTACTGATGCGGAATTGTTTCCGACCATGCATCCGCGATGTCCCGGGCTCGCCCACTCAGGAA
>OQVS01001038.1_pt1 | contig 19210 bp, 16 predicted proteins | sample 1691601 | NCBI WGS metagenome assembly OQVS01 (sample SAMN03418268, study PRJEB22391) | human gut metagenome | biome: human-gut; feature: organic feature; material: feces | host: Homo sapiens | place: Tanzania | collected 2013-01
CACGCAGACGCATAGGGCGAAGCCCTGAAAAGGAACAAAACTTTTTGTATCATCTCCACACCCTCATTATATATATAGGACATACAATACGAAAGAACGGTTTTGGATTAAAAATAAAGAAAAAATCAAGAGAATGCGATGTATATCAGCGAAAATGTATAACTTTGCGTATTGGCATATACGCCATATCTGAAACAATGTCTAAAATTATCGTTCAAAATACACCTATCACAGTTCTCTCGTTAGAGGAACAGGATTATATCTCCCTCACAGATATGGCAACTGCCAAAGAGGGCGACAACCGTTCTGCCGATATAATCAAGAACTGGTTGCGAAACCGCTACACTATTGAATTTCTTGGTACTTGGGAGATGATTCATAATCCTGATTTCAAAGTGGTCGAATTTGACCACTTTAGAATGAGTGCAGGTTTGCCGTCCTTTGTGTTGAGTGCTTCTGAATGGATAGAGCGCACAAACGCAATCGGAATAATAGTAAAGAAAGGTCGCTATGGAGGCACCTATGCTCATAAGGATATAGCTTTTGAATTTGGTTCGGCAATAAGTGTGACGTTCAAACTTTATCTTATCGAGGAATTTCAGCGGCTCAAAACGGAGGAACAGCGGTTATTAGGTTGGTCGGCGAAACGTGAGTTATCGAAAATCAACTACCGCATACATACCGATGCCATAAAGCAGAACCTTATCCCTGCCGAGGTTACTCCGGCACAGGCAAGCATCATCTACGCCAATGAGGGCGATGTGCTGAATGTGGCAATGTTCGGTGTTACGGCAAAACAATGGCGCGAGGCAAATCCCGACCTCAAAGGAAACATACGCGACTACGCCACAATCAACGAACTTATCTGTCTGTCAAATATGGAAAACCTTAATGCGGTTTTCATCGAACAAGGCATGACTCAGAGCGAGCGGCTTGTGAAGCTGAACCACATAGCCATTCATCAGATGAGCGTACTGGAAAGCGGCGACAATGATAGAAAATTGTTAAAATAAAAATGCAAACATTATGAAAAACTTCTTATTGGTTTTGTGCATGGCATTTTTGCCAATGCATATAATGGCTAATACACAAGATACAATTATTGGCCGACCGTTGAAGTCTTTTGACCTTTCAGCATTCTGCTCTTACAACAGTTTTCATCCGAGCGAATATCTGACAGATAACAATTGGGATATTCTTTGTGCCTTTGTTCAGTCTGGTTCTGCCGCTAAATTGGAGTCACTTGGTATTCCTTAAAACAGAAGTCAACTTAGATTGCTTGAAGTTGGCGATTTGTTGATGTGTAATAACGAGCATTATACTACAAAAATACACATTTTCGGGAAAAGTGAGACACAACAAATCCGCCGACAGTCAAAAGATTTTGCCGACAGCATTTTCCCGATAATCGAGCCCAAAATCAGACGGCTGGTGGGTGCTTTTGATGAGGCCAGATATTCCCAACAGACCTATAGTCTTATATTTTCGTATCTGCTGGATAATTACATTTGGGAGGACGAGTTCCTGTCATCGCCACGTAGCTGCGAAAATCATGGCACATGGTCGGGAGCCTATTGGGCTATGTTTGAAAGCCGCAACCATGATAAAATCGGGACTAATGGCTACGGTCCGGTAAAACAGAACTGGACCGATAATCTGGGCTATTGGATGAGTATGCCCAAGATTATGACATTTGCACGTGAAGTGGCGGCTAATGGCGGCAAGCGTATCGAAAAACAAGAAGTCATTGATGCCGTCGCAAGCTGGGGTCTCACCGACGAAAATGGCAATATCCTTATTCCTGTGATATACCGGAACAACAATGACAAAATCGATCTCCTTTGCCGGGATATAACAACAGATTTAAGTCATGCTGTCAAGAAGCATTGCATATCATGGGGTAAGGCTCACAATATTGCTTCACAACAGTTGAGTCAAGTGATATTTTATCACGAAGTGATGTGGGATTTGCTTGACATTCTTGAATCAAAGGGTATTATCTCAACGCCGGCAATTCTGAAAGGCGAAGAAGTCGGCAAAGAGCACTTTGGTGACATCTGTTTCATAGTCTTAGATTCCGCTGCTGAGTGAATTTCAACTAAGCGAGGGAGGGTTGCAAATGTCGCTGCCTCTAATTATATACGCGCCATGGAATGAGATGGCGCAAATAATGTATTCATTTTTTGTTCCGGCGAACAGCCGGGCTTTTTTTACCGCCAACGGCGGCTTTTTGCTCCTTGGTATCTTCTGACGTCATGCTGCGCATGACGGTGGTGATGACGGTGATGGCACTAAGGAAAACTTGTTTTCCGGCTGCCATTGCTGTCATTGCCACCAAGGCGGAGCCGTCAGAAGCCACCAAGGTTTTTTGTATTCTCTTCATCCACGTAGGGATAGCAGATGCGCGCATGGAGATGACCTCTGCAATGCTCATGGCAATCTCCACGCCCATAGAGGCAATCTCCACGCTAATCTCGATGACCTCTGTGACAAAAGTGTAAGTCTTGGCGACTTTCGCGCTTACATTTTCTTGCGAAAATGCCACCTCGGCGTTGCAAATCGTAACTTTCTCATAAATAAAAGATAAAAAAACAATATTTTAGGGCATGGTTTGTGACAAACTATGTACTTTTGCAATCGTAAGATTGAGAGAAACGATGCACAACAGGATACACTTTACCAAGATGGACGGTGCCGGCAACGACTACATCTATGTCGACACCACCCGCTACCCCATTTCCGACCCGCAGACGGCGTCGGTGAAGTGGAGCAACCGCCACACAGGCATCGGGAGCGATGGTCTGGTGCTCATCGGGAAGCCCTCGATACTGAGCGGAGCCGACTTCTCGATGCGTATCTTCAATGCCGACGGCTCCGAAGCCAAGATGTGCGGCAACGCCAGCCGATGTATCGGCAAATATCTCTATGAACGACATCTTACGGATAGCAGTGAGATAAAACTTGAGACCCTCTCGGGGGTGAAAACACTCTCGCTGACCCTCTCGCCCGACCGGCTTACGGTCACCGGCGTCACCGTCGATATGCTCCAACCCGCTTTCCACCAAGCCAGTCAGTATGACGAGCAGGTGGGTCTTGATGCCCTGCGAGAGTATGGGCATCCTTTGTTTGTGTCGATGGGCAATCCCCACTGTGTGGTCTTCGTCGACGACATCGCCGCCATCGATGTGGCGCGCGTGGGGGCTATGGGCGAGCATCTGCCAGCCTTCCCCGAGCGCTGCAATATCGAGTTTGCCCAACTGACGGGCACCGACGAACTGCGCACCCGTGTCTGGGAGCGCGGGTCGGGCATCACCATGGCTTGCGGAACCGGAGCCTGCGCCACCGCTGTGGCTGCCGCCCACGTGGGGCTGACCTCGCGCGAGAGCGATGTGGTGATGGACGGCGGCAGGCTCCACGTGAGATGGGCCGAGGACGACCACGTGATGCTCTCGGGCCCTGCCGAGTTTGTCTTCGACGGCGAGATAACCCTGTAATTCCACTTTAACAACATCAAGAAGAATATGGCTTTAGTAAACGAACACTTCCTGAAACTCTCGGACAATTACCTCTTCGCCGATGTGGCCAAGAAGGTCAACGCCTACCGCGTGTCCCATCCCAATGCCCACGTCATCAGTCTGGGAATAGGCGATGTCACCCAGCCCCTGTGTCCAGCGGTGATTGAAGCCATGCACCGCGCCGTAGACGACCTGGCTGTCAAGCAGTCGTTCCACGGCTATGGCCCCGAGCATGGCTACGACTTTCTGCGCGAAGCCATCCTGAAGAACGACTTCGCCCCTCGCGGCATACACCTTGACCCCTCGGAGATTTTCATCAACGACGGCGCCAAGAGTGATACGGGTAACATCCAGGAGATAGTGCGTTGGGACAACTCGGTGGCTGTCACCGACCCCGTCTATCCCGTCTATATCGACTCCAATGCCATGATAGGCCGCGCCGGAACCTTCGCCAACGGCCGCTGGAGCAACGTGACCTATCTGCCCTGTACTGCCGAGAACGATTTCGTGCCCGCGCTGCCCGACCATCGCGTCGATATGATATACCTGTGCTATCCCAACAACCCCACGGGTACCGTGCTGTCTAAGGCAGAACTGAAGAAATGGGTCAACTACGCCCTCGCCAACGATGCCATCATCTTCTACGACGCTGCCTATGAAGCCTACATCCAGGACAAGTCCATTCCCCACTCGATATACGAGATACGGGGCGCACGCAAGTGTGCCATAGAGTTCCATAGCTACTCCAAGACGGCAGGCTTTACCGGTGTACGCTGCGGATACACCGTCATCCCGCGCGACCTGAAGGCTGTGACCACCGACGGACGCCAGCAGGTGGAGCTCAACCATCTCTGGGAGCGCCGCCAGTGTACCAAGTTCAACGGCGCCAGCTACATCTCGCAGCGCGCAGCCGAAGCCATCTACACCCCCGACGGCAAGGCACAGACCCGAGCCACCATCGACTACTATATGGGCAATGCCCGACTCATGACCGACGCCCTGCGCGCCATGGGCTTCAGCGTCTATGGCGGCGAGAACGCTCCCTATCTCTGGGTGCGCACTCCCGAGGGTCAGGAGAGCTGGCGCTTCTTCGAGCAGATGCTCTACGGCGCCTCGGTAGTCTGCACCCCCGGCGTGGGCTTTGGTCCCAGCGGCGAGGGCTACTTCCGGCTCACCGCCTTTGGCGACCGCGACAGTTGCGAAGAAGCCATGCAGCGACTGCGCCAATGGATGGGATGACGGCAGAGAGGATGAAAATCGTAAAAAAAGTGGCAAACAGTAAAGGAATAGGCAAGATTTTCAGTAACTTTGCACACCGTAACGGTGAGGCTCTCCATGTCGGCACGCGACGGAGCCATCGCCGGCAGCACTGAAACAAAGAATATTCAAGTTATCAACATATTTACAATTCACGAAGATTATGGCAAATTTGAGATTTGATGCTGTAGAAGAGGCTTTCCACAAGAAACCCGTCGAGGTGGCCACTCCCAAGGACCGTCCGTCCGAGTATTTCGGAAAGCTGGTGTTCAACCGTGCCAAGATGTTCAAGTACCTGCCCGCCGATGTATATCGCAAGCTGGTAGATGTGATGGACAACGGCGCCCAGCTCGACCGCTCCATAGCCGACGCTGTGGCTGCGGGCATGAAGCAATGGGCCGAGGAGAACGGCGTGACCCACTACACTCACTGGTTCCAGCCCCTGACCGAGGGAACGGCCGAAAAGCACGATGCCTTTGTCGAACACGACGGCAAGGGAGGTATGATAGAAGAGTTTTCAGGCAAGCTACTCGTCCAGCAGGAACCCGACGCCTCAAGTTTCCCATCAGGAGGAATACGCAACACGTTTGAGGCACGCGGCTATTCGGCTTGGGACCCCACATCGCCCGTGTTCATCATCGACGACACCCTCTGTATCCCCACCATCTTCATCTCCTATACCGGCGAGTCGCTCGACTACAAGGCGCCGTTGCTCCGCACACTGCGCGCAGTGAGCCAGGCTGCTGCCGGAGTGGCTCAGTACTTCTACCCCAATGTCAAGAAGGTGCAGGCCAACCTGGGTTGGGAGCAGGAATACTTCCTCGTAGACGAAGGACTCTACTTCGCGCGTCCCGACCTGATGCTTACCGGCCGTACCCTTATGGGTCACGACTCTGCCAAGAACCAGCAGATGGACGACCACTACTTCGGTACCATCCCTGAGCGCGTTCAGGCCTTTATGAAGGACCTGGAAATCGAGGCTCTTGCCCTTGGCATCCCCTGCAAGACCCGTCACAACGAGGTTGCGCCCAACCAGTTTGAGCTGGCGCCCATCTTCGAGGAGTGCAACTTGGCTGTAGACCACAATATGCTTATCATGTCGGTCATGAAGAAGGTTGCGCGCCGCCACGGGTTCCGTGTGCTGCTCCACGAGAAGCCCTTTGCCGGCATCAATGGTTCGGGTAAGCACAACAACTGGAGTCTCTCGACCGACACGGGCGTACTGCTCCACGCTCCGGGCAAGACTCCCGAGGACAATCTGCGCTTCGTGGTATTCATCGTCGAGACCCTCATGGGCGTGTACCGTCACAACGGACTCATCAAGGCTTCCATCATGAGCGCCACCAATGCCCACCGACTCGGAGCCAATGAGGCGCCACCCGCCATCATTTCCAGCTTCCTGGGCCGACAGCTCACCGACCTGCTCGACCATATCGTCAAAGCCGACAAGGACGACCTCTTCTCGATGAAGGGCAAGCAGGGCATGAACCTCGATATCCCCGGCATCCCCGAGCTGCTCATCGACAACACCGACCGCAACCGCACCTCTCCCTTCGCCTTCACCGGCAACCGCTTCGAGTTCCGCGCCGTAGGTTCAGAGGCCAACTGCGCTTCGGCAATGATTGCCCTCAACGCCGCAGTGGCTGAGGCGCTCAACGACTTCAAGAGCCGTGTAGACGCACTCATCGCCAAGGGCGAGGACAAGATAAGCGCCATCATCGACGTGGTTCGCGAAGACCTCAAGACCTGCCAGCCCATCCGCTTCGATGGCAACGGCTACTCCGACGAGTGGGTTGAGGAAGCCAAGCGTCGTGGTCTCGACTGCGAGACATCATGTCCAGTCATCTTCGACCGCTATCTCGACGAGTCGAGCGTGAAGATGTTTGAGAGTCTCAACGTGATGAAGCGCGCCGAGCTTGAAGCCCGCAACGAGGTGAAGTGGGAGACCTACACCAAGAAGATACAGATAGAAGCCCGCGTCATGGGCGACCTCACCATGAACCACATCATCCCCGTGGCCACCCACTACCAAAGCCAGCTGCTCAAGAATGTGACCAATATGTATGAGGTGTTCTCCAAGGAGGAGGCCGACGCACTCACCGCGCGCAACAAGAAGATCATCAAGGAGATAGCCGAGCGCACCCAGGCCATAGAGACCGGCGTGGAGGAACTCGTAGACGCCCGCAAGGTGGCCAACAAGATAGAGGACGAGCGCTCCAAGGCTGTGGCATACCACGACACCGTGGCGCCCAAGATGGAGGAGATACGCTACCAGATAGACAAGCTCGAGCTGGTGGTAAGCGACGAACTCTGGACACTGCCCAAGTATCGCGAGATGCTCTTTCTGAGATAACAGACGCTTGGGGCCACAGCGCCCCAAGTCTTTATAACAAAAAAGCGGACCAAGACAGGTTGGATAACCATCTTGGTCCGCTTTGTTTATTGACGCTGTCAGCCTATCGCTGCATGTAGGTCTTGTGGAATGAGATCTTGCCGTCTTCCTCTATCACTTTGACATCGAGCTTGTTGCCTTCGGCTTTGACCGAGACTATGGCTACATTGCTGTTGGTCAGTATGGGGAACTTCAGACGGGCATTGGGCTCGGTGTAGGCAAACTCGTGGAGGTGGCCGCAGAGCATCAGGTCGACGTTGGCTTCGTTGAGCACGGGGATAAACTTCTCCCTGACCTCAATGTCGCCATGCCAGGCTTCCTTGTCATAACGGGGAGGGATGTGGCCCAGCACTACATGGAAGGGGGCACGCTTGTATTCGTCGGAGGCGATGACCTGGCGCAGCCATTCCACCTGTTCGGTGCGGTAGTTGTCATAGTCGGTGATGCCGGCATACTCGATGTCGTTGTCGGGTTTGTCCTCGCCGGTGTCGAGACAGATGAAGTACACGGGACCCTGACGGAAGGCGAAGTAGAGTTTGTCGTCGTTGGGGCGCACATAGCGCTGGAAGCAGTCGGCTATCTGTCCGCGGGTCTCGTGGTTGCCGCGTACATAGTAGAGAGGCTTCTCCGAGGCGAAGAGTTTGACGGCTTCGTCCATAAATCCGTTCCAGATTTTCTCTTCCTTGTCGAGGATAGACAGCATGTCACCGTTGAAGAAGACAAGGTCCTTGTCCTTGTAGCCGGCATTGTTGAGCAGACGCGCCATCACGTCGCTCTTGCCGTGGATGTCGTTGACCATGACAAAGGAGGTGCTCGCCTTGCGCTCATCGAGTGTGGTAAACGCCAGCGGAGCCTTCTTGTAGACCACCGTGGCTGCCACGTTGCCGTAGATGACCCTGTTGGCCTGATGACTCAACACCTCCTGCGCATAGATGCGGTAACGATAGGTGGTGCCGGGTTTGAGTCCCTTGAGGGTGACGGCATGGATGCGGTCGGTGCGCTTGATGCCGATGTGGGTGTCATAATACCGGGGACGCGCCTGGGCATAGAACTCTATGCCGTCGTTGGGCAGCAGTTCTACCCAAGCTACCGACATGCTGTCGGTGGTCCATACGATGGTAGCCTCGGTTTCGCCTACGCTCTGCAAGTAAGGCCCGTGCAGAATCTTGATGGCGAATGTCTGAGCCGGCAGCAGGGTGAGTGCTGCCAGCATCATCAGTGTTTTGATGGTTTTTCTCATGATTGATATAGTTGTTACTTCTTTTTCTTCAGTTCACGGCTGAACGAGTAGGGGGCGTCGTCGGCGCTGGTGCCGCGCTGGAAGTTGGGCTTCTGGCTGAGGCTGAAGTCGATGTTGGCGCCGCCCATGAGTGTGGCGTGGTCTATGTAGTTGCGGGTGTAGTCGCTGCCGTTGATACGCATGCTGCTGATGTAGGGAGCGTCGGCACCGTTGCCCTGGGCGTTGATGGTCACCTTGCGTCCGTTCTCCAGATTGAGCGTCACGCTGTCGAAGTATGGCGTGCCCAGCACGTACTGGTCGCTGGCAGGACATACGGGATAGAAGCCCAGAGCAGAGAATACGTACCATGCCGAGGTCTGTCCGTTGTCCTCGTCGCCACAGTAGCCGTCGGGGTTAGGCGTATAGAAGCGGTCCATCACCTCGCGCACGCGCTGCTGAGCCTTCCAGGGCTGGCCCGAGTAGTTGTAGAGATAGATCATGTGCTGGATGGGCTGGTTGCCGTGGGCGTAGTTGCCCATGTTCATCACCTGCATCTCGCGTATCTCGTGGATGACAAAGCCGTAGTAGCTGTCGTCGAAGACGGGAGGTACGGTGAACACCGAGTCCATCATCTGGTTGAACGTGGCGTTACCGCCCATCAGGTCGATAAGTCCTTGCGGGTCGTGGAAGACGCTCCAGGTGTAGTGCCAGCTGTTGCCTTCGGTGAAGGCGTCACCCCACTTGAGCGGGTTGAAGGGTGCCTGGAACTCGCCGTTCTTCAACTTGCCGCGCATCAGACGGGTCTCGGGGTCGAATACCTTGCGGTAGTTCATGGCGCGCAGCTTGAATGGGCGCAGCTCCTTGTCCTTCTTGCCCAGTGCCTTGCCCATCTGGTAGATACACCAGTCGTCGTAGGCATACTCCAGGGTACGGGCCACATTCTCCTTGATGTCTACATCGTAGGGCACATAGCCCAGCTTGTTGTAGTATTCGTGTCCGAGACGGCCGGTAGAGCTTATCTCGGGGTGAACCGCCTGGGTACCGTGTACCACAGCCTGCCACAGCGTCTCGGCGTCGGCAGTGCGCACTCCCTTGATGATGGCGTCGGCCACTACCGATGCCGAATTGTTGCCCACCATGCAGCCGCGGTGGCCGGGCGACGCCCATTCGGGCAGGAAGCCGCTCTCGCGGTAAGCATTGGCGAGACCTTCCTGCATCTTGGCGTTCTCCGAGGGATAGAGCAGATTGAGCAGCGGGAAGAGCGAACGGAAGGTGTCCCAGAAGCCGGTGTCGGTGTACATATAGCCCTTCTCTACCTTGCCGTTGTAGGGGCTGTAGTGCATGGGCTGGCCGTCTACCACCTCCCAGAAGGCGCGGGGGAAGAGCACCGAGCGGTACAGACAGCTGTAGAAGGTGCGCAGGTGGTCCAGACTCTGGTCTTTGACCTCGACGCGACCCAGCACCTCGTTCCAGCGCTGGCGTCCGGCCTTGCACACATCGTCGAACGAGCGGTTGCCAATCTCTCCGAGGTTGACTTCAGCCTGCTCGGCGCTGATGAATGATGATGCCACGCGGGCGTTGACCACCTCTCCCTTGCGGGTCTTGAAGCCTATGATGGCTCCGGCATGGTCGTTGGCAGTCTCGGTGATGCCGCGGCTGATTACGCCCTTGTCTACGGTGGCGGTATAGGTGAAGTCCTTGTCAAAGGTGATGACAAAGTAGTTGCGGAAGCCCTCGGGTACACCGCCGTGGTTGCAGGTGGTATAGCCCACTATCTTGCGCTCCTGGGGCAGTATCTTCACGTAAGAGCCGTTGTGGTAGGCGTCGACCACCACGAAGGCAGAGTCGGTCTCGGGGAATGTGAAGCGGAAGCTGGCGGCACGCTCGGTGGGCGCAATCTCTGTCACCACGTCGTAGTCGGCCAGATAGGCGCGATAGTAGTAGGGCATTGCCTTCTCGGCCTTGTGGGAGAACCAGCTGGCGCGCTGCTCCTCGTCGAAGATGGCGCGTCCGGTGACGGGCATCAGCGAGAACATGCCGTAGTCATTGATCCACGGACTGGGCTGGTGGGTCTGCTTGAAGCCACGGATTTTGTTGGCTGAGTAGGTATAGGTCCAGCCGTCGCCGTTCTTTCCGGTCTGAGGCACCCAGAAGTTCATGCCCCAAGGCATGGCTATCGCTGGATAGGTGTTGCCGGTAGATATCTCGTAGGACGATGCCGTGCCTACCAGCGTGCTTACATAATCTACGGGTTCGGTCTTGCTTGTGGCGTGGGCCATCATGGCCATACCTGCCGACAGCAATACTGTGCAAAGGGTTCTTAGCTTGTTCATTCTGTTTGGCTTGTTTGTATTGTTTCTTATTATTGTTGTCTTCACCTTATGCTGATGAGGTCCGGCAGCGGGCGCTGTCGGAAATATCATCTACAAAGTTACGCATAACCAATCATTTTGCAAAACAAATCGCATCATATTTGTTAAAAATATGTATACGTGCGCGTGTTATGGAAGCCATCTTCGCCCCCATTTCTACCTTTACCACCCGTGCCGCATCCCCCGCCGCCCGCACCGCATCCTCCGTCGTCCTCACCGCATCCCCCGCAATCTGCGCCGCATCCTCCGCAATCTGTACAGCATCTTCCACAATCTTCGCCGCGATGGCCGAAAAGTTCATTCGGCGGCGCGATATAGTCATTTCGGGCTTTGCCGTAATTGTATCGCGGCGCGAAATAGTCGTTTCGCACCACGAAATGACTCTCGATGTCATCTCCGCCATGATTGGCGCACTCGGCGGCGCGGCGCCTGCCCCCTCTGCCCTGGCGGTGATGGTGGGGAGAGCGGCTGAGGCAGCCACGCATGGCGTGACGGTGCCCACGCATGGCGCATCGATGGCGGCGTATGGCAAAATGTAGCCCGCGGCTTGTAAAAAACTGGCAAAACGTAATGTGGTTTGCGTGGAAAATACTACTTTTGTAAACAGAAATCAAATCACTTAACACGACAAGACATGAAAAAACAAAAGAGATTTCTGCTCGAGGAAGCCCAGATTCCCCGGCAGTGGTACAACATCCAGGCCGACATGCCCACCAAGCCGCTGCCACCGCTCAACCCACAGACCCACCAGCCCATAGGTCCCGAAGACCTGGCCCATATATTCAGCGAAGAGTGTTCGCGCCAGGAGCTCGATACCGAGCACGCGTGGATAGACATCCCCGACGAGGTGAGAGACCTCTATACCTACTATCGTTCCACACCTCTGGTGCGCGCGTATGCCCTGGAAAAGGCGCTCGACACACCTGCCCACATCTATTTCAAGAATGAAAGTGTGTCGCCACTGGGCTCACACAAAATCAATTCGGCACTCGCACAGTGCTATTATTGCAAGCGAGAGGGCGTAACCAACGTCACCACCGAGACCGGAGCAGGCCAGTGGGGTGCCGCGTTGTCCTATGCCGCCAAAATCTTTGGTCTCGAGGCTGCTGTCTACCAGGTCAAGATTACCATGAAGCAGAAGCCCTACCGCTCGATACTGATGCGCACCTTCGGAGCCACGGTCGAGGGCTCGCCATCGATGTCTACCCGCGCCGGCAAGGACATCATCACCCGCGACCCCCTCAATCCCGGTTCGCTTGGCACAGCCATCTCCGAGGCTGTAGAGCTGGCCATGCAGACTCCGGGATGCAAGTATACGCTCGGTTCGGTACTCAACCACGTCTCACTGCACCAGACAGTGATAGGACTGGAAGCTGAAAAGCAGATGGAGATGGCCGAGGAATATCCCGACATGGTGATAGCCTGCTTCGGAGGCGGCAGCAACTTCGGCGGACTGGCTTTCCCCTTCATGCGGCATACCATCCTCGACGGCAAGAAGACCGAGTTTATCGCCGCCGAGCCATCGAGCTGTCCCAAGCTGACCAGGGGCAAGTTTGAATACGACTTCGGCGACGAGGCGGGATATACTCCGCTGCTGCCCATGTACACCCTGGGCCACGACTTCAAGCCCGCCAACATCCATGCGGGCGGTCTGCGCTACCACGGAGCCGGAATGATCGTGTCGCAGCTCATCAAGGACGGCTATATGCACGGTGTAGACATCCCGCAGCTGGAGAGTTTCCAGGCGGGCATACTCTTCTCGCGCACCGAGGGCATCGTGCCCGCGCCCGAGAGCTGCCATGCCATTGCCGCCACCGTGCGCGAGGCCCTCAAGTGTCGCGAGGCTGGCGAGCAGAAGACCATACTCTTCAACCTGAGTGGTCACGGACTCATCGACATGCCCTCGTACGACAGTTACCTCAACGGCGACCTGATGAACTACTCGCTCTCTGACGAGGAACTGCAGCAGTATCTCGCCCGGGTGCCCAAAATCATGTAGCCAACACGACAAGCATAGAAATGAAAAGGCCGAAGCAGGAGACACAGTGGGTCTCGGGCTTCGGCCTTGTCGTATCTATGCCGGCGGTGGTGCCGGCCGGGGTCAGCGGGTTACTTGGCTACGCGTATCTCGTGGTTGCCGGCACGCAGCCAGACGGCAGTCTTGCCAGCCTTGGCCCACTGGGCGTCGGTCACGATGCGGTCGGTGCGCAGCGGTCGGCCGTCGACGGTGATGCGGTCAGTGGTGGTCGAGGGGATGTAGACCAGCGCCTCGGTCTTGGCGGGCACGCCCACCGACATGGTGAGCTGGGCTTTGTCGCGCTTGAAGGCGGTAGAGACGGTGCCGCTCAGGGTGAGGAAGGAGAGGCTCGCCTCGCCGAAGGTGACATACTGCGGGTCTATCTTGAAGCGTCGCCAGCAGGGGTCGATGGTCTCGGCGCCCATGAGCTTCTGGGCTATCACGGTGAGACCGCCACCGCTCCAGGCGTGGTTGGGCGAGCCGCCGCGGAAGCCCCTCTTGCGGGCATCCCAGAACTCCCACAGCGTGGGGTAGTCCTTGTCGTTGACCATGGGGGCGATGCGCTTCTTCAGGCGGCGCATGGCGTAGTCGCCCTGGCCCATCTGGAAGAGAGCCTCCATCACGTAGCGCTCCATATAGGGGCTGGAGTATTCCTGCGACTTCAGCACATTGAATATCTCGCCATACTTGGACTCGTCGGCGATGCCCGAGATGACGGCGAGAGCCTGTACGCGGTCATCGGTAGCGCCCATATACTGGGGATGGCGGTAGCTGTAGCCGTTCCAACAGTGGTTGTAACCCTTCTTGATCTGCTCCATAGTGGCGCGATACTGGGCTGCGTCGGCGTCGAGGCCCATCATGTCGGCCATACGTGCCATCGCGTCGAGAGCCATGTAGTGCCAGCCGGCGAAGATGAGCCTGATGTCGCGGTTGTCGCCCCAGTCGCCCCACAGCCAAGTGGCCTTGTAGGCTGCTGTAAGCCCGGTGGAGTCGAGCGGGAAGCGCTCAAGGTATCGGCGCACGGCAGGATAGACTTTGCGGATGGTGGCAGAATCGCCCGTATTCATATAGTAATTCCAGAAACCATAGAGTCCTACGGCTGCCAGCATCTGTCCGGGCAGCTCACTCTTGTAGGTACCGGGCACAGGGGCGTGGAGCACGCCCTCATCGGTCTGCCAGGCTGCCAGTTCGAGCATGCCCTTGCGCATCAGGTCTATCGACGAGAGCGACAGCGTGTAGAAAGCCTGGCTGGTAAGTATCACCTCGTCGCCCCACCACTGAGCCCGCTCGCGCTCGGGACAGTCAAAATAGGTGTCGCGCATATTGACATAGAGCGTATTGAGTGCTTTCTGCCAGAAACGGTTATAGAAATCGTTGTCAGAGTGGAAAGTACCCACCACCTCGGTATCATAACCCGTCTGGCGATAGCTTACGCCGTTGACCTTGATGCCCTTGGGGAGATAGAGGATAATCTTCTCGCCGTTCATCCAGCCCAGCGACTCGTACTGCTGCTGTCCCTGGCGCGTCACGTACTGTGCCCTGACGTTCCAGGCGCCAGCCATGTGGGAGTGGTTGGTCCAGATGTCTATGGTGTCGCCGCCCTTGGTGGCGGTGAGGTCTATCACGGGCGTCACCTGCAGGTTGCCGGGGAGGAAGGCGATGACGGTGTCGCGGCGGGCTCCCTCGTGGAGCTCGAAGCGGGCAGCCTTGACGCCGAAGTCCTTGAACATGGGTATCGGACGGCGTGTCATCTTGCCCCAGGGACGGTCGCCCCAAGAGCCAATCTCGACAGAGGGCTTGAAGCCGTGCCTGGCAGCGACGTCGGCAGTCTGCCAGCCGTCGATGGCGTGGCGCGCGTCGTAGCTGATGTTGCTCTCGGAGAGTCGGGAGTTGGGTATCTCGCCCGTGGCAGTGGCATAGGCGGGATGGATGCGGCTCTTCCAGCTGGCGTTGGTACACAACTGGGCGTTGTCGGAGTCGATATAGAGTCCGGACTTGCCGCTGTCCTCATGGGAAAAGCCTGAGCGGCCGAAGTAACATACGAGGACAGCCACGCGGTTGTGACCCCGCTGGAGATGGCGGCCCAGGTCGACCTCGTCGTAGTAGCCCTCGCCGGGAGCGGGACCACGCTTGAGCGAGCCTTCGAAGACCACCAGGTTGCCGTTGACCCACAGCCAGTACTTGGAGTCGCAGGCTATGCGCGCCTTGAGGCTCCGCGGCTTGGTCTTCATCACCACCTCCTTCTGGAAGGCTATCCACGTATTGGGGCGGTTAACACTGTCGTCGGCAGCCGTAATCCACGACGCCTTGGCTCCCCATGCCGTGACGGCACAGAAGCTGAAGAGTAAAGAGACGATAAGGTTTCGCATATCTATAGTTTATTGGTATTATGCTACAAATGTACTAAAAAAGGCGCAGTGTCAAAAGGAAAAGTCTCTCTTTCTGCTCTGGCACAGGGAAAATAGTGTATGGCGGACGCAGGAATGAGAGAAAAAGCCGTGGAAATGCACCGGTTAGCGCGAAAAAGTGTACTTTTGCCAACGATAGATGAACGTAAACGATAAAGAATGATGGTATGAAAACGCTGTTACAGTTTGTGCGCAACTGGACGTTGCCTGTGGCTATCGCCTCGGGCATCGTGATATATCTGGTCTTTGCCCTGGTGCCTGCCCTCGACGGTGCGGCGCGCGTGTGTGGTCCCATCTGCGACCGCATCCTGCCCCTGTTCATGTTTCTGATACTCTTTGTCACCTTCTGCAAGGTAGACTTCCGCCGGCTGATACCCGCGAGGTGGATGTTGTGGGTGGGCGTGGTCCAGGTGGTGTTTGTGGCGCTGCTCACGCTGCTCGTGGTGGAGTATGGGCTCACGGGCAACAGTCTGATTATCGTCGAGGCCATCATCACCTGCATCATAGCCCCCGTGGCGGCTGCCGCTCCGGTGGTGACGGCCAAGCTGGGCGGCAACCTGGAGCAGATGACCACCTATACCTTCATCTCCAACTTCATCACGGCGCTGCTCATCCCGGTGTGCTTCCCGCTGATAGACAAGGCTGCCAACGTGAGTTTCCTGGTGGCATTCCTCACCATCCTGCGCGAGGTGTGCATGGTGCTGGTGCTGCCTATGGTGCTGGCGTATATCGTGAAACACGGCATGAAGCGGCTGCATAGGTGGGTGGTGGGCATCGACGACCTGTCGTACTACATGTGGGGTGGCTCGCTGCTCATCGTATCGGGCACCACGGCCAAGAACATCGCCCACGCCGACACCACGCTGACCTTCCTGCTCATCATCGCGCTGCTGGGGCTCATCCTCTGTATCATCCAGTTTGCCGTGGGCAGGTTTATAGGCCACTACTTCGGCGCCACCACCGAGTCGGGGCAGGCGCTTGGGCAGAAGAACACCGCCTTTGCCATCTGGATAGCCTATACCTACCTCAACCCGCTCTCGTCGATAGGTCCCGGCTGTTATATCCTGTGGCAGAACATCATCAACTCGGTAGAGATATGGCTCTGCAGGCGCAGGCTGGGGCACGAACTGCACACCTGACGCCAGCAGAGGGCATGGACGGAATATCCGCAATGCCGGATGTGGGCATTGCGGATAGAGAGAGGGCGCTGTCATCCATCAGGGATGGCAGCGCCCTACTTATTATATAAGGTATAGGGCTGATAGCTTGAGCCGTAGGGCTGCTTGTATCAGCCGCAGGTCTACTTGCTGAAGTAGGCGCTGGTGGCGCCTTTGTACTTGAGGTGCTTGTAGCCGCTGGGCTCGACGCGCACGGTAGAGAGCTTGACCTTCTCCCATACCTGGGCATCGGTGAGCCCCTTGCCGTAGGTGTGGACCTCGATGGTCACGCCATCGCCATACTCCTTGCGCAGTGCCTGGATGTACTCGATGGCGGCGGAGCAGTCGGCAGTGATGACCACCTTGTCGGCCTGGTGCTCGACGGTGACCATGATGGGGTTGGTGGTGCCAAACTCATACTCGGTGCCCTTGATGTAGACCTTGGTGTCAATCTTCAGGTCCCAGGTGCGGATGGCGAAGTCGTCCTGCTCTGCCACGTTCTCCTTGGCGAGCGGAATTTCGACGATAACTTTCTTGGCGGCCTCGTCGCGCACGTGGATGGAGGTCTTGATTTCGCTCCAGTCCTTGTGGGCCTGCTGGTGGATGTCTACCTCCACGTTGCCGTCGCCGGTGGCGGGCACGGTGTTGTCATCCTTCTTGTCGGTGAGGTCCTTGTTCTCCTCCTTGATGTCGCCGCCCACGCCGGGGATAGCCGAGAGGTCCTTGTTGGTCTTCTTGGTCAGCACACCGTCCACGTGCCAGCCATCTTTCTGCTTCTTCACCATGTACCAGATGACGTAGAGGTCTTCTATATCTATGTCCTTGAGCTTCAGCTTGGGGTTCAGGTTGGCCTTGATGATGTCCTTGAGCTGCGGTTGTTCGACTATAGCGTCGAGGGTGGCCTTTCCCTTGCTGTCGTAGACGTATTTGTCGTAGTCGTCATTGCTGGAATAGTAGGCGTAGTCGGCGTCTATATATCCCTTGTTTTTTAGCAACCTGACAGTGTTGCCGAAAGCGTCCTGGGGGAAATAGTCGCCCGATTTGCAGTTCTCGGCGCCGGCGATGCGGTTGTCTAAACGGATGAAGAAATGGGCTGCCTTCTTGTTCACCTTGGCTGCTGCAGCACGGGTGGCAGCGGCCTTGTTGCCCTGGATGTACACTTGGGTAGAGGGCTCAGTCTTGGTCTGACTGCCCTGGCCTCCTGTTCCCTGTCCGGAAGTGGAGTCGTCGCTGCAGGAAATCATGGCGATTGCAGCGATAGCCATAAACAAAACTTTTTTCATACTAAGTTGATTTTGAATAGTTAGTAATCGTTATCAAGATGTCGTCGGCGTCTGCCTGCTCACACAGGCAGGCGCCAACGGCAGTAGCTTGCTGTTCAGATGCGGTGTCTCTGATGGCTTAGACGCCAGCCGCTCACTTGGTGAAGTAAGCGCTGGTGGCGCCTTTGTACTTCAGGAACTTGTAGCCGCTGGGCTCGACGCGCACGGTAGCCTTCTTGAGTTTCTCCCAAAGCTGGGCGTCGGTGAGGCCCTTGCCGTAGGTGTGAACCTCGATGGTTACGCCGTCGCCGTATTCCTTGCGCAGTGCCTGGATATACTCTGTAGCAGCGGTGCAGTCGGCGGTGATGACCACCTTGGTAGCCTGGTGCTCAATGGTTACCTTCACAGGGTTGGTGGTACCAAACTCGTACTCGGTGCCATTGATATAGACTTTGGCGTTAATCTTCAGGTCCCAGGTGCGGATGGCGAAGTCGTCCTGCTCAGCCACGTTCTCCTTGGCGAGAGGGATTTCGACGATAACCTTCTTGGCGGCTTCGTCGCGGACATGGATAGAGGTCTTGATTTCACTCCAGTCCTTGTGGGCCTGCTGGTGTATGTCTACCTCTACATTGCCGTTGCCTGTAGCGGGCACGGTGCTCTCGTCTCTCTTGTCCTCGAGGTCCTTGTTCTCATTCTTGATGTCCTCACCGATACCGGGGATGTCGGTCACGTCCTTGACATCCTTGTCGGTGAGCACTCCGTCGACGTGCCACTGGTAGTCTATGTTCTGGTACTTGACAATATACCACAGCACGTGGAGCTTCTTGAGGTCAACGCCATTGAAGGTGGCCTTGCCTTTGCTCTTGTCGACACTGATGATGTCCTCTACAGTGGGCAGCTTGTCAAGGGCCTTCAGCGTAGCCACGCCCTTGGTGTCGAAGACATACCAGGGGTACATGCTGTTGTTGTCCCAGCTGGGGTAGTACACGTCGACGTTGCCCTCGTTGGCTGCGACCATGACGCTCTTACCTGTCTCGGTCTGGGGGAAGTACTCTTTGGCGCTGAAGTTACCGATGCCGGGGATACGGTTGTCTACGCGGATAAAGAAGTGTGCTCGGTTGGTCGGGACCTCAGCTACGCGGGTGGCAGCCACCTTGCTGCCCTGGATGTACACTTCTGTAGCTGGCTCAGTCTTAGCCTGGCTGCCGCCTCCAGGCTCTACTCCTGGAGTGGAGTCATCGCTGCAGGCCATCACGGTCATTGCGGCGAAAATCATGAATAATACTTTCTTCATAATTGTGATGATTTGAAATGTTTGTAAGTTTTTGTTTGTTATATTTTTGATGATTATTCTCTTGTTGGGGTCAGTTGTGCCACGGATACCTCACGTGCTGACGGCTGTCGCGCGATGCGTCGGGCGGTATATAGTATCCCTTCTCCGAAGATTTGCCATCTACAAGTTCCTCGACATTGTTGGCACGGCGCTGCGAATGAACTTCCTCGTAGTCGGGTAGGTCGAAGGAAGGCGGCACCACATTGACATCGAAGGTAAGGACAGCCATGCCGCGGGGGAGTACGTTGCCAAAGAGCCTGATGCTATGGCGGACGTAG
>OQVS01001042.1_pt1 | contig 19166 bp, 14 predicted proteins | sample 1691601 | NCBI WGS metagenome assembly OQVS01 (sample SAMN03418268, study PRJEB22391) | human gut metagenome | biome: human-gut; feature: organic feature; material: feces | host: Homo sapiens | place: Tanzania | collected 2013-01
CGAGAAAAGTAGCGAGAGCGTGCCTGAAAGGGTACTCCCATATCGCCATTAATAGTGATATAGGTTTGCACATCAATATAGCGCGAGCGTACTTGTAAGAGTATATGCCATTCCTTCGAGAAATGTATAGATAATTGATGTATTCGGCAAATCAGAATTTATACCCCTGAGCTTAATGTTTCACGTGAAACAGACAAAAATGAAATCCCCCTCCGAATTTCGAAGGGGGATTTCTGTGTATTGGACAAATATTTGTAGAATGCTTAGTTTTTATTATAGGTACGATACATCTTGATTGGCTCAGGATTATCGCTAATGCTCCACACACCGCATGGGCACACACCGGCGCAGATACCGCAACCGATACATCTATCAGGATTGGACTCATAGCTCCAAGAACCATCCTCATGCTGTACACGAGTAATAGCCTCCTCTGGGCAGGACTCCAAACACATTTTGCAGTCACGACAAGTACCACAGCTAATGCAACGAGCAAAATCCTGAGCAGGCTCACCCAAATTGCAATGATGGCACTTGGTAAAATATGCCTTGGACAGACGCTCTGCTGGAATCTTATGCTTCTCTGGGAATGGTGTAATAGCCTGTCCCATTACATATTCATCTACATAATGAGCTGCCTTAATACCATCACCAATAGCATCAGTCAAACGACCTGGCTTAATCACATCACCAGCAGCAAATACTCCTGGCAGAATGGATTTATCTTCCTTGGCAATGAGCCAACTGCCCCGGAACTTCTTAATGGAATCATCCTCTGGCAGATAATCCAAAACTGGAGCCTCACCAATGGAAACAATTACCTCATCAGCAGGGATAAATCTGCCATCGTTGGCATATACACCCTCCTTGGTAATCTTTTCGGTAAAGAAAGGCCATACCAGCTTGCCGCCACGGCCCTCAACATAGGCAATTTCATCAGCAAAAGCTGCAGGCTTCTGCACATCCACAGCCACTACAGACTCAGCGCCCATATCATAGGCAGCACGGCAGGTATCCATACCGGAATTACCACAGCCGATAACCACAACTCGCTTGCCAACCTTTGGATTAAGACCTGCATTTACCTTCTTCAGGAAATCCAGTCCCATAGTCAAAAGCTCCTTGCCCTCCCAGTTAAAATAACGGGATTCGTGGCCACCAGTAGCTACAACTACAGCATCATTTTCCTGCTGAATCTGAGCAAACTTCGCCTTATCTACACGGCAGGAAGTAACAAACTTCACACCGATGCCCTCAATGCGCTTCAACTCGCTAACCAGCACATCATGCATCAGACGGCCTCTAGGAATAACCTGCTCCAGCTTGCCGCCGATATGCTCAGCATCATCATATACAGTAACAGCATGGCCCTTGCGGCGCAGCTGCCAAGCAGCAGACAAGCCTGCCATACCGCCACCAATAATGCCGATTTTCTTACCAGTTTCTTTCTCTGGAGGAGCTACCTGCTGATAAGCAGACAACCAGCCCAGATTGCCAATCTGAATTGGCTCATCAATGCCTCCACGGGTACAGCCATCCATACAAGGATTTGGGCAGACACTGCCACAGACAGAGCCTGGGAATGGTGTATATTCCAGCTCCAGCTCAATAGCTTCCTGCACCTTGCCCTGACGCAGCAAATTCATGCGACGCTGGGTAGGGATACCAGTAGGGCAACTAAATTCGCAAGGAGCATTAAATTTTGCATTATCCCAGCTTGGTACACGGAGACGGTACAAGCCGTGGGAAATAGTATTATGGACAGCAAAATCATCCATAGCAACATCACTAAAGATACCGCCCTTTACCCATTCCTGAGTACGGAACTCCTTCAGGGATTCTCTTTTCTTTGGCTGAGCCTGCTTTTCCTCAAAGGTAAGAGGACGCAGCTTCTTCCACTGAGACCAATCAGACAGCTCTGCCTTTAGCTCTGGCTTCTGGATTTTTGCCAGGAACTCATCCATGCCCCCAGCCAGGAAATCAATATCCTCCTGCTCCAAATCCAGATAACAAATATCGGCTGGATAAGAGCTAATAGGGCCACGGACATAAACAACGCCGCCAACCATGCCTACACAGGCACGCTCCCCTAAAACAGAGGTAAATTCATCACAATCATAACCGCAGACAACAGCACGACCGCCACCCATAAACTCAAAGGAGAAGGAGCCGGTATTCTTCAAAATCCACAGCTCTGGCTCCTCATAAAGAGGATCGTGCTTCATCAAAGAACCACTACGGGTACCAGCCCGGCCACCAATGTAAATCTTACCGCCAGCAGAGCAATGACCTGCAGTATCACCAGCATCACCATGTACGGTAATAATACCGCCAGCATTCAACCAGCCCACATCAGCAGAGGTAGATTCCTCCACCACAATCTCGGTATTAGGCAGACACATGGAACCTACACGCTGACCAGCATTGCTTACATGGAAAAACAGCTTTTTGCCCTCAGCATTCCACAATGGACCGCCAATATCGTGCTGACCAGAAGCATGAATCTTAAACTCAGTTTCACCGTTGCGTACAGCTTCCTCAATGGCCAACAGCAAATCCTGGGTGGACATACGATCATGTCCCTTAATAGTTTCTATCTCAAACATTTCCGTACTCCTCCCTTATTAGCATACATACTGGATGCCCAGCTTATCAGCAATAGCCTTATCAGTAGATACCAAAGCATCACTACGGCCAACAGGTATAGAGCTGTTACCAATAGGAGCCATCAGTTTCTTCAGCTCAGCATCAAAGGCCAATACATAGTCAACAATCTTCTGAGCACCTCTATCAATATCCAGTCTCTTAACCAGACGAGGATCCTGAGTACAGATACCCATTGGACACTTACCAGTATTACAGGAGTTGCAACGGCCCTGCTCATTACCAACACAGCCCAACAGCTGAATCAATACCTTACCTACAAATACGCCATTAGCACCAAGACACATCATCTTGAAAGCATCTGCTGCAGCATTACCAGTCATACCGATACCGCCGCCACCATAGAGAGGAATCTGTCCCTGCAAGCCCTGCTTTACAGCAGCCAGATAGCAATCACGAATCTTGGATACGACAGGATGACCAGTATGATCCAAGGAAACCTCGTTGGCTGCACCAGTACCGCCCTGAATACCATCAATAAAGAAACCACCGCAAATCTTGTATGGATCACGCAAAAGGTTATTATATACAGATACAGAGGTAGCAGATGCCGCACACTTAATAGCTACCGGTACACGGAAGCCAAAAGCTGCATTAAGGGACAAATGCATTTTCTGTACAGATTCTTCGATAGAATACAGGCCCTGATGATTTGGTGGTGAGGAAAGAGTTGCCTTTGGTACACCACGAATAGCCTGTACATGCTCAGCAACCTTGGCTGCTGGCAAAAGACCGCCATCACCTGGTTTAGCACCCTGACCAATTTTAATCAAAACACCAGCTGGATCAGTTACCATATGAGGAATAGCCTTAACAATACGGTTCCAACCAAAGTGACCAGATGCAATCTGGAGAATGAAATACTTCAGATAATCAGACTCCATCAGCTTTACAGGCATACCGCCCTCACCGGAGCTCATACGCACTGGCAAACCGCATTTCTCATTCAGGTAAGCACAGGCCAGAGCCACTGCTTCCCAAGCACGAGTAGACAGAGCACCAATGGACATATCGGAGAAAATCAAAGGATAAATCCAATTTACTGGAGGAGTCTTAGTGGCCATAACCATTTTGCCATCCTTCATCTGGAAAGGCAGCTCCTTGGCAGACAGAACACGGCCAAATGGAGAACGAATATCAAAGGTATGACGAGCAGCATCCAGAGATGGGTCTGTCATCTGAGAAATACGACCAACAATAATGCTATCCAGAGTTCTCTGGGCATTCAGATTGGTACGGCCACCACGCTTAATAGGGCCTGCATCCTTGGAAAGGAGAGTCTTTCTGCTATCTGGGTTCCGCACTGGATGAATAGCATTATTAGGACAAACCTTTTCACACATACCGCAGCCACGGCAGAAATCAGTGAGGCTGGCTACCTGCTTAATAATAGGACGGGCAACATGTCTATGCTCTGGCTTTGGCTGACTATCTGTAGAAACCACAATGGACTGAGCCTGAGTTTCTACCTTGATGGCCTTGAAGGAACAGCTAGCTACACAGCTGCCGCACATAGTACATCTATCTGCATGATATTCAATTTTCCAGGCAAGGTCATTTACAGAAATATCCTGTGTCTTTACTGCTTCCATCTCTGTACCTCCAGCTCATTGTCTATTACGATTACTTCACGCTCATTTGGATAAATATCCTTGGTCATATCTCTATCAGGCATAATTTCGTTCAAGCCGCAAACCTCTGAGGCAATAGCCACAGTGTTTTCGTCCTGACCAATAACTACTGGACGCAGCTTCTTGGAGTCACAGCAGGTAATCATGCGATGGTCAGGCAAGGTGGCAATAATGGTATTTGGACCATTGATTTCCAGATGTGCCAGGGACTGACGAATAGCGGTGAGAACATCCTTATCCTCACGCTTCTCAATCTCCTCGAAAGGCAATGGAGTAATAACATGCTTGTAGTAATTAATAGGCCACTGCAGCTCGTGAAGTACATAATGAAGAGTGTAAAGGAAGCACTGGGAGTCAGACTCGAAACCAATATAGCCACGATGCAGAGACTTCTGGAACTCCTTATTCTTAGTGTAGAAAGTATTCTCGCCGTTAGCGCAAAGGGTATACCCCTGCAGGAAGAATGGATGAGCAGCATAGCGCACAATATCATAGTTAGTGTTCTGACGGCACTGTACCACAATATTCTTGGCAGACAGACAGCCATTGTCCTCCCAAAGATGGAAATAAGTAGCAATATCTCTTGGATCACCAATTTCCTTCAAAGTCAGCACATCAGGCCAGAAGGAATATACATAACCCTCGCCGGCATCCTCCAACAGCTTGCGGAGAGCCAGACGGGTATTCAGCAATACATCCTCTTTTTCCTTCTGAGACAGCTCGTTGTAATGCTCAGGGAAATCATAGTTACGGAATACATAATATGGCATAGCCTGAATATCCAAACCAGGCTCCTTATTAGGTACAGGAATCCACTCCGCCAACTGCACAAAGTTATGGCTATCCATGTATTCCTCTACCATCTGGTTGCCCTTCTGGGTGCAGGCCATAGAAAGCAAAGGCTTGTCCTTGTAGGTGGAAAAAATTCCATACAAATCCTGCATAACCATTGCAAAGCCGGAGTTATCATGTCCCTCCTGCTGAGGCAGCATCAGATGCAGGGCCTTGGATGGATGCACAGGCACCTTGCTCTTGATAGAACCAATTCTACACATATTAACACTCCTCCAATACACACATATAGACAATAAGCTGGTATCAGCTATTGGATAACTTCTATATGTTTATGTAATAGAAGCCATTCAGTAACCGATATAGTTTATCACTCACCAGCGGACATTTATACCTAACTTTTAGTATATTTGTCTGCGGTAAGTATTATTATAGGTATATTATGAGTAACTGTCAATATAAATATTCAATACTTCACCACGATAAAGCCCACGAAACCCTTGATTTTATTGGTTTTATTATTTTCTCAATGCATAAATATACAAAAATCATGCATATTTTATAATTATGCAACTCAGCGATAAATGAAAAATATCCTCTCAATCCCGCTATAACAAGGTTTAAGGACCATAGCCCATTATCATAGCCTGTTTATGTTTTTCATTGTATTCTTGTATACCGTAATACTTTATTCTTTTACAGAAATATATAATAACAAATAAGTCATAGAAAAAGGTCGTTGTATATCCTAACAGTTATACAACGACCTTACATTGTGCATTATTTTTTTATACCACAGCTACCGTATATTTTATAAATACCCTGCTGGATTTACAGCTCTGCCATTAATCCGCACCTCATAGTGTACATGAGGGCCGGTGCTATATCCGGTACTGCCCATATAGGCAATAACCTGGCCCCTGCGGACATATTGCCCTGGAGATACTACCACAGCCTGTGCATGGGCATATCTGGTCAAATAGCCATTACCATGATCTATATCCACCATATTGCCATAACCACCAGAGTTCCAACCTGCATCGGTTACTACACCATCAGCTGTAGCCACAATCGGTGTACCTGCATCATCGGCAATATCAATACCAGGATGGAAATCAGAACCCCCCCAACGCAAACCATAAGGGGAACTAACATCACCAGTGGTAGGCCAAATAGATGGTGTAGTAACAGCTGCCCCTTGCTCATTGCCTAACAAGGTCTGCTGCTCCTTCATGGCTTCCTTTAGCTGCTGAATGCTAGCCTTGCGAATAGCTACTCTCTGCTCCAAATCGCTCAAAACTGTACTCACATTCTCAATATTGAGACTCTGATTAACAGGGCCGCCCTGACCATTGTGAGTGCCATCACCGCCATTGCCTTGTGGTGTATCACTGGCTCCAGCTTCCATGCCAGTAATCTGCCTCAGCTCCATTTCCACCTGCCCCAGCTCACTAAGCTGGCTTTGAAGATTATCTGCCTTCTTGGACAGCTGCAGCAGCTGTTCCTGCTGAATGCTATTTACCTGCTGGAGTCGCTCTATCTGAGCAGCTTCATCCCGCAAGGAATAGCTGGTATAGGTAGAGTAACCAAAGGCCCCTACCAGCAGCAAGGCTCCTGCAACAACGGAAGCAATACCGCATTTTACCCATTTGGCTGGCAAGTGAATGCTGCGAGCATCCTGTCCATCATTGGAGCTGATGCGGATGGTATATTCCTTTGCTATTTTTTTCTCTTCCTTGTTTTCTTGATTACTCAAGTAAACTCCTCCAAACTCAAAATGCACTACTATTTATTAATCTCTCTAAAAATTTCTCTAACATTATAACACATTGTCTATTCCTGTGCAAAAACATTGTACTCATGCAAAATCCACGCTCAAGCTATCCCAATGCCAACACTGACGTGTAACTCAAATAGATTCATAACTTATCTCTGCTTTTAAGGCATAGATTGACATGATAACAAAGTATTGGTAATAAAAAAAATTCCTATGTATAATTGAACCATCAAGTGAGATTAATGCAAGATACGAAAGGAGTTTTTTATATGAACAGAAAGAAAATGCTAATGTCTGCCGTATTAGCCAGCATTATGTCCTTGGGAGGCTTAGCGGGCTATGCTAATGTACAGGCAGCAGTACCGGCAAGTGATTTGGCACAGGCTTCTCAGATGCAACGTTCTTCTATCAGTGAGTTGAATAATGATACACGTGTATTTAAGATCGATAAATCCATCGACGTGAAGAATGTCCGTTTTGAGAATCACTATGGCTATGAAGTGGCTGGCCATCTCTATCTGCCAAAGAATTTTGACAACAGCAAGAAATATAAGGCAGTGGTCATTACTGGTCCCTTCGGTGCAGTCAAGGAACAGTCATCGGGACTATATGCGCAGGAACTGGCAAAAAACGGTTTTGTCACGCTTGCTTTTGACCAGTCTATGACGGGAGAGAGCAGCGGTAGTCGTCGCAATATGGCTTCACCAGATATTTTTACAGAGGATTACCATGCCGCTGTGGATTTTGTAAGCAATTTAAATTTTGTTAACCATGAGCAGGTAGGCGCAATGGGTATTTGCGGTCTTTCAGGCATGGCCCTGACGGCGGCTTCCAACGACAGCCGCATCAAAGCAGTGGCAACTTCGGCAATGTACGACATGAGCGAGAGCATCAGCGACCACTACAAAGGCGATTATTATACGCCAGAACAGCGGGAAATCGTTAAGAAGCACTTAGCTAAGATGCGGGATGAGGAGGCAAAAACCGGCAAGGAAATCAGCGGCTCCCACGAACTGGCAGTTGATGCTGACGGCAAGGTGCAGACTGCGCCAACCATGTTCCCACATACCCTGCCTGATGATGCCAACCCTGTCATCAAGGATTTTTACAACTATTATGTTGGCAGAGCTTATCATCCTAGAGCCATCAACTCAGACACTCTAGCATGGGATTCTACAGCTGCTTACGGATTTTTCGATTTTAGCCTGATGGATAATATTGATGAAATCAGCCCTCGCCCTGTACTCCTGATCACAGGTGACAAAGCACATTCCAAGTATTTTTCTGATGAAGTTTATGCAAAATTGAAGTCACCTAAGGAGGAAATCGTCGTACCGGGAGCAACTCATGTTGACCTTTATGACCAGATGGACAAGATACCTTTTAATAAATTGATAAATTTTTTCAATAAAAATTTGAAATAATGGCGATAAGCCGTCAGTGCAAACTGGCGGCTTATTTTTTAGAAAGTGAGCATAATAGTATGGGAAATAACGTAACGTTGACAGTTATTCTAGCTATTGGCGTATTCAGCATCCTGAATACAGAGATGGGCATTGTCGGTATTTTACCAATGGTCAGTGCAAAATACGGTATTGACATCGTGCAGGCAGGCTATCTGGTCAGTTTTTTTGCCTTTGGCGTGGCAGTAGCTGGACCAGTAATGCCTCTTTTATGTTCGAAACTTGACAGGCGGAAGGTAATGATCTACGTTCTAGGGATTTTTACACTCTGCAATATCGCAGCTGTCCTTGCACCATCTTTCGACATCATGCTGGCAGCAAGAGTAGTGCCTTCATTTTTTCACCCTGTGTACTGTGCCATGGCATTCAGCATAGCCACCGCCACGGCCAAACCCGGCAGGGAGGCACAAGCTGTGGCCTACATTAACATGGGCGTAGCTGGAGGCATGGTCATCGGTGTGCCAATCAGCAATTTTTTGGCAACACATTTTCAACTGGAAGCTGCATTGGGATTTTTTGCCATGCTGACTGGGATGTGCCTAGTGCTTTCATGGCTAAAAGTCCCTTCAATGCCCTCCAAAAATACAATGAGTTATGGCAGACAGTTCGAGGTATTGAAACGCCCTATGACCTGGGCGGCAATTATCGCTGTAATTTTACTCAACGGTGCTGTATTTGGCGTGTTCAACTATCTGGCAGAATATCTGGACAAGGTGACGGTAAGCGGTGCCCAGTGGAGCTTTGTGCTGCTCTTTGCCTACGGTATTATGAATCTCTTTGGCAGCTGGCTGGGTGGGCAGCTTTTGTCGAAACAGCCTCTGCTTTCCGTCTGCCTATTCCCATTGTTTCTGCTGCTGGTTTATGCCATGATGTATTCAGGTGGCGATTACCTGCCTTGGATAGCGGTGATTATTCTGCTCTGGGGAACCTTAGGGGGTATCAATGGCAATATCAATCAATATTGGTTGGCAAGAGCAGTACCAGAAGCACCTGATTTTGGCAATGGACTTTTTCTGACCGCTGCCAACATCGGCTGCATGGCAGGCACATTTTTGAGTGGCATATTTATCCGAAATTTTGGCTTGGTCTATGTCATGTTTGGTGGGATATGCCTTGCCTCATTCGGCTTCTTTCTAGTGCTCTGCCAGACATATTTTTACCGAAAAAGGGATTTAATCGGTAAATGACGTCTTTAGAAGTTTAAGAAAATACTGTGAACTTTTGGAAAATATCTGCTGTTTTTGCCAAATAATCAACGGTGTGTCATAGACCGTTGGTATGAGCGGACGAAAGCATAACTCTGTATCATATGGATTTAGTAGATTCTCGAAAGCTATGGCATAGCCCATATGAGCACGCACCATTATCAAACCATTAAAAAGCAGGTTATACGAGCCTATGATGTTAAGCTGTGCCAAGGGCTTTGCCAGCCACTGTTTGACGGGATCGCCATGGGTGCTGGTGGACATGGCTTGGCGGGACAAAATCAGAGGCTTGTCGTGCAGGTCGGCTGGATCTATCGCCTCTTTAGCAGCAAGCGACGAGTCCCTCGGCATGATGACTCCCCAGCGGTCACGAGCCGGGAAAGTACACCATGCGTATTTTTCCGGGTCGCTTTTTCCATAGCCAAAGACAAAATCCACCAGTCCCTTGTCTAAAAGGCTCATAGTGGTAAGCGAATCTCCAGAGATAATATGAAAATTCACCTTGGGGTAGTGCTGACGCATTTTTTGTGCAAGGTTCATGACCATCTGGAAATTAATTGACTCTCCACTGCCAATACGGATTTCGCCGCTCAGGCTGTCTGTAGAGCGTAGAAGCTCATTTTCTGTCTTGGCTACGAGAGAGAGAATTTCCTCGGCACGCTTTTTGAGCAGCAGGCCTTCTTCGGTGAGCAGTGTACGTCTTGGCTGACGGACAAAAAGTGCCCTGCCATATTCCTTTTCCATATCTTTTAACTGTCTAGAAAGCGTTGGCTGAGATAGATGCAGTTTTTCTGCTGCACGGGTAAAATTTTCTTCCTGTGCTACGGCGAGAAAATATTTCAAGATGCGTAATTCCATTTTTTACCTCGTTTGCAATTATGTTGCTGTGAAACATATAAAGATACCGCTGTTATGTCATGCTTTGCAGCATTGGCATGGCAGCGGCATTTTTATTACATAAAAAATTTTTATTCAGAAATTATCTCATTGGCAATGTTAAGGGCAACCACACCGTCAGAAGCATAGAAGTCTGCGCCAGCTTCGTCAGCGTATTCCTGGGTAAGTGCTGCGCCGCCCACAATAGTCTTGGCGGAAATACCTGCTTCTTTAAGCTGGCGAATTACCTCGTCAATCTCCGTCATGGTGGTGGTCATCAGAGCACACAGACCTACAATGGCAGCCTTGTTTTCCTTGGCAGCTGCCACAATATCCTCTGCTGGAACATCCTTGCCTAGGTCAATCAAATTGAAACCACTATTTTCCAAAAGGGCACCTACAATATTCTTGCCCAAATCGTGAACATCACCCTTAACAGTGGCCAGCACCACAGTTCCCTTGGTATTATCACCAGCAGAGGCAGGGAATTTCTCCTTCAATACCACAAAGGCACTGCGCATAGCCTCAGCAGACAGCAGAACCTGAGGCAGGAAAACCCGGCCGGCGCCAAAATCTACCCCCACCTCATTCATAGCTGCCGTCAAAGCCTTTTCCGTCAGCTCATTAGGCTCAATACCTGTGTTGAGAGCATTCTCCACCAGGGAACGAATTTCATCAGCCTCACCTTCAATAACCGCAGCCTTAAGAGCCTCCAAAGGACTTAGCTCCACATGCTTAGCCACCGCAGCCTTCTTTGGCACAGCCAAATTTTTGTCATTACGGCTGAAATCCCGACCATTAGCATCCTTGCCTAACAGAGCCATAGAGGCCATCAAGGCATTCTGCATAGACTCATCATAAGGATTCATAATCGGCGCATCCAAGCCTGCTGCCAGACACATGGTAAAAAAGGTGCTGTTAATCAAAGGACGATTTGGCATACCAAAAGAAATATTACTCAGGCCCATAGTAGCAGGATAGCCATAACGCTGGCGGTAAAGTCGCAAAGTTTCCAGCGTATGGTTACAAGCATCTGCATCAGCCGCAATGGTCATAACCAAACCATCCAGCAGGAAATCTCCATCCTGCAAGCCAGCCTTCTTAGCAGTGCTAATAATGATATCCATAACTTTCAACCGCTCCTCAGCAGTCTTTGGAATACCCTCGTCTGTCAAAGGCAGACACAAAATAGCTGCGCCATATTTGCGAGCTAGAGGAATAAATTTTTCCAGTCTTTCCACCTCCGCGCTAACAGAGTTAATCAAAGCACGGCCTGGATAAGCCCGCAGTCCTGCCTCCAAGGCTACAGGATCGCTGGTATCAATGGCCAAAGGAGCATCTGTCAGCTGAGCAATTTCCGTAACCGCCCGCTTCATGGCAGCTGCCTGATCAATACCGCCTACACCCATATTTACATCCAGAAGCCCTGCACCAGCCTTAACCTGATCCAGTGCTTCTCTCTTTACAGACACAAAGGAACCATCCTTGATTTCGGCCGCCAGCTTTTTTCTACCTGTAGGATTAATGCGCTCACCTATCAAAACAGTAGGCAATTCCTTATCCACCACCACGGTTTTACTACGACTGGTCAACATTAACCGCCGACGCAGCGGGGCAAATTTTGGCTCTTCCACTCCCACCAAAGCAGATTTAATAGCAGCAATATGCTCTGGGGTAGTACCGCAACAACCACCTATATAAGTGGCGCCAGCCTGTACCAGCTTTGGTGCCCAGGTGCCAAAGTCCTCTGGCCCCATAGGGAAGATGGTTTTGCCCTCCACCAACTGAGGCATACCTGCATTTGGCTGTACACTAATAGGCTTGGTAGTATTCTGGGAAATAATTTTTACAATAGGCACCAGCTGTTCAGGTCCCAAGGAGCAGTTAATACCAATAATATCTGCTCCCATAGCTTCCAAGGTTATAGCGGCAGTCTGAGGATCAGTACCTGTAACAGTACGGCCATCCTCGCTATAGGACAGCTGACAAATTACTGGCAACTTAGTAGCATCCTTAGCCGCCAAAAGAGCTGCCCGCATTTCCTGAATATCAATAAAGGTTTCTATCAGAATATAATCTGCCCCAGCTGATTCCAAAGCCTGAGCCTGCTGATAGTAATTATCGTAGGCCTCCTCAAAATCCAAATCTCCCAAAGGCTTAATAAATCTGCCGGAAGGCCCCATGCCGCCAGCGATTTTTACACAGCCTCCCTCAGGCACCTTAACAGCCTTGGCCGCCTTTACCGCAGCCTGATTGATTTCCACTACTCTATCGCTAAGGCCATAATGCTCCAGCTTCAAAGCAGAAGCACCAAAGGTAAAGCTTTCAATAATGGTGGAGCCTGCATCTACATAACGCTGATGCACCTTGGTAACCTGCTCAGGATGATCCACACAAAGCATTTCTGGACAAGCTCCCGGCTGTAAAAGTCCCAACTGCTGGAACATGGTACCCATAGCACCATCAAAAATATGTATCATATAATTACCTCTATTCTAGTTCAAAACAAATTCTGCCCTAGGGCAAGATCCTTCAATGTAATAAATTAGTCGTGTGGTTAGTGTACTATTTTTGCTGGAATTTCGCAAGTAAAATGAGACTTATTCAGTGGGAGCTTTAGACTCCCACTGAATTTAGTCGAATAAATCCAGAGCCTTACGGGGGCTTAACTCCCTTCTAAAAGGAGGGAGCTTTAGCCCCCGTTAGCATGGGGTAATATATTAACTGCGGCGAGCTGGGCAATCCAGTTTACTGCACTGACTGCAATCATGCTTGCCATTTGTTTTTTCACATTCCTTGTCTGGATAATATAAACCGATAATAGCCGTAATGGATTTACGAGGTGTCAGCATCAAGGCCTCTGTCAGGGATACCCCGATTTCCTCCCCATGAGCCAAGGACAGTACCTCTGGCTGTTGCTCAATAGGCCAATCCCCATATCCGGGACTGAATCTCCAGGTCATAGCCAGTCCCTGCCTCTTAACTACATTAAATATATTCTTTTCCATCCCATCAGCTACCTCCTCAATAGCTGTGGTAGCGGCAGCATCCAAAAGCATGGAAAAGCTGTATTTTCCCTCCTCAAAGGAACGAGTTACCTGATCTTCAATATCCTCTCCAATAGTGGCAGACATAATTACCACCTGACAGGCTTTTTGCAAATGCTTACCTATGCTTTTGCCCTGCAGCTTTACTTCCACTGTATGATCTTGATTATAGACCGTCTGACTTTCTGCATCGTAATCATAAATCTGCCAGATTCCCTTAGGCTGAATCAAAAGCTGTGCCTCTTGACAAGCATTATCTATCAGCTCCTGCTTGAAGTCCTCTGCCTTTTGCAGTCCAGCATATCTTCTAGTTTCCACAGGATCCACCGCCAAAATCGGCGCATTATATATTGGCATTTATTTCACTTCCATAATTATTTATTAAGCAATAGTTGCTAAAGCTATTTGTGATTGTAATGATTATATCTAAGGAAAAGATTATTTGCAAACAATTAGATTATGAATTTAGTCGTGAATATGATATACTAAACAAGCCACAGCCTCACCAGCTAATCTGGCCGGAGAGGAGGTTTACAATATGACTTTTTTCGATTTTCTGCTCTCACTGCTAATCAGTGTTCTAGGTAGCATTCTAGGCACTTTGATTCTGCAACTGCTAGGATGGTAGGAGCACCCATATTGTGGCACCTAGCTAGGCACGGTTTTTAACCGCGCAAAAACGCCTCCACATGGCACGTGGAGGCGTTTTCTTTTGGTCTACATATGACCTTTTCGATTTCTATATTAATTATAACACTAGACACTTTTTTTTTCAACTGATTCTCTAAAAAGAGATAATGTTGTTTCACGTGAAACAACATCAACTTATCTATTTCGACTATAACTTGACGGAATTAGTACTTAACTGTATGATAAACCAGTAGATTTTGAAAACAAGGTGATGCCATGATTGAATTGCCAACTATACAACAACTAAAATGCCTACTATGCTACGGTAAAGAAAACAATTTTACCCGGGGCGCACAGCAGGCCAATATTACCCAATCTGCCTTTAGTGCCCAAATTAAAAAGCTGGAGGAAACTGTGGGCCTAAAGCTTATTCAGCGCACCAACAAAGGAAGTCATCTAACTCCCTCTGGAGAAAAAATGCTGGCCATTGCAGAAAAACACCTAACAGATTTGCAACAGGAAATATTAACACTTCGCCAAGAGCAACAGCAAGAGCCTACCCTCTTAAAAATTGGAGTTATGCGAACTCTAGGGGATGTGCTGATGAATCGTCATGTACAACATTTCCAGCAGGAAAAGAAGCCCCTCGACCTAGTAGTTTATGATATGGAAAGCAGTGAAATCTTGACAGACCTGCGGGATGATAAAATTGATTTGGCCTCCGTCTATATGATTCATCCCAAGCCCTTTGCAGAATATGAACAAATACATTTAGCTTGGGACCAAATGGTTTACTACGCTCCTTTCCTGAACATATCAGATAAACAAATAAGCCGCAGCGCTATTATTAACCATCCTATGGTATATTATCCCAATAATTATTTCATGGAGCAGACCGTTGGCGAGTATTTTGCTTATGGAAAGCCTCCCCGTGCTGCTACCCTTTCTACTCCCTATGCTATGGTGCACTTCTGCCAACAGAATCCAGCTGGAGCTATTCTTCCTCAACGCCTGATAGAAGCTCTGGGCATCAAGCAAGGAGTTTATTCTCTACAGGAGCCATTGTTGATGGATAATTGTATCGTATTTAAAAAGGACACACCTAAAAGAGCAGATATAGAATTTTTTATCAATTATTTAAGGCCTTACTTTGCAGACTGATTTTCTCAAATATCTGTTATCGTTTTTTGCGATAGCAGCTATCTTTTTATTGCGTTATACAAATATCTCCTTATTAACTATAATCAAAAGCGTTTTCTTTTTATTAATAGGGTATAAGAATAAGAAAGGCTGATGATTATTTTATGGAAAAAGAACCCTTATGGACACGAGGCTTTGTGCTTGATACATTTATCAATCTAGGCATTTATATCATCTATTATATGCTTATGGTAGTTATTGCCGTAGAGGCATTGCACATGGGAGCCACTGTAGCAGAGGCTGGCCTGGCTACCGGCATCTATATTATCGGTGTACTGCTGGCCAGATTAATTGGTGGCCGCTATATTGAATTAATGGGCCGTAAAAAAATGCTCTACGCCGGGGTGATTTTTTATCTCCTGACCACAGTTCTCTATTTCGCTTTTAATTCTATGACTACTCTATATGGAGTACGACTGCTAAACGGCATTGGCTATGGCGTAGCTGCTACAGCCACTGGCACCATAATTGCCGGTGTCATTCCCCAGTCCCGCCGTGGCGAGGGAATCAACTATTTTGCCCTCAGCCTAAGCTTGGCTGCTGGTGTTGGTCCTCTGCTGGGCATGCTGCTACAAGATTATTTCAGCTTTACCCATATCGTTAATTTCTGCATTGCTATTTTAGGTGCCTGCCTTTTGGCTACATTTTTCCTGCCTGTGGAAGAAATTGAGCTTTCTCCTGAAAAGCTGGCAGAGCTAAAATCCTTCCGTTTAGATAATTTTATTGAACCTAGGGTATTGGCTATTTCCACTGTTGCCTTTTTCATGGGTATCTGCTATTCCGGTGTGCTTTCCTTCTTGGGAGCCTATACCAAGGAATTAGGTCTTGATGGTGCCGGCCCTGTATTTTTCGTAGTCTATGCTATTGTTATTACCGTCATCCGTCCCTTTGCCGGTGTAATGTTTGACCGCAAAGGTGAGGATTTTGTTATGTATCCTTGCTATCTGGCGCTGTTTATTGGCCTGATGCTTCTCGGACAGGCTCAGGGCATGGTGCTGATGATTGCAGCCAGCATCTTTATCGGCCTTGGCTATGGTACTTTCATGTCCAATGGTCAGGCTATCTGTGTTAAGCTGACTCCAGCCTATCGTTCTGGTATTGCTGTTTCCACTTATTTCATTATGCTGGATGTAGGTCTGGGCTTTGGCCCTTATTTCCTAGGCGCCTTCAAGGAAATCATTGGCTTTAATGGTATCTATGAGGCCACTGCTGTAGGGGCTTTGGCCTGCGCAGCAATTTATTATTTAGCCTATGCTAGAAATCGTGACAGAAATGCTCAGGAAGAACTGGCTGAGGATAATTCTATGGAGCAAACCTTGGAGATGGAATAACCGTCTCTACTATATCCCCAAGTACAAAACAATATATGTAATGCAAAGGAGATGTTTCACGTGAAACATCTCCTTTTTGTTTGGCTCTATACAAACTTTGCATAAATTTTACTTATTAATAATACTCACTTTACTTCTTGCAGCTATAATGACCTTAACAAAGCAAGATAAAAGATAGGAGTGAGTTATATTGAAAAAGCGTTTTTCTGGCAAGAGCATAATTGCTAAATCTGCCAGTGTACTGTGCGTATTATCTGCTCTTTACGGCATGCCTAACCTAAACAATCAGGTTGTATTGCCAACAACAGTTATAAATATGTCCACTGCGGAAGCAGCAGTTACTAGTCAGCAATGGGAACCATCTGTCAAAGCTGGCATAAATGATTTTCTGGCTGCCTATGGCAATAAATCTGCTAATTATCAGACAGGCCAAAGCTATGCTGTATTTGACTTTGATAATACCACCTCTATTATGGATGTGGAAGAACAGCTGCAAATCTGGCAGCTGGATCATCTGGCCTTTGCCATTCAGCCAAATCAAATGGAGCAGGTGCTTCTAACCGGCATTCCTGCTGACAAACTGGATGCTACCTATGGTGCTCAGGATGGTGATGGCAATCAGGTTACTATTCGTAACGCTATTAAGGATGCCGCTGCTGCCTATGGTCGTCTTTATAGCAAGGGCTTTGTTAAAACTCAGGGAAGCGAGCCTTCTACAGCACTTCAGAATAATACTGATTATCAGGAATTCCGTGCTAAGATGCGCTGGCTCTACGATGCTATTGGTGAAACAATGGATGCCTCAGTATCCTATCCTTGGGTAACATATTGGTTTACCGGTATGACACCTCAGCAGGTATATGATTTGGCTATAGCCTGCGATAGTTATTACGGCGATCCTGCCAAGGGACAAAGTTGGAGTAAAGGCTCTTATGAAAGTCCTGCTAATCTTAACTCTCAGGCAGGCCCAGTAAAGATAAGCTATAAACTGGGCATTACTGTAACACCAGAAATCAAGGAGCTATACAAGAATCTGGCTGATAATGGGATTGACTGCTGGGTAAATTCTGCCTCCCCTGTTGATGTAGTAAAAGCCGCTGTGGATTATTTCCAAGTTCCTGGCGTTAAGGGTGTTGTTGCCATGACCAACAAGCTAGACAAAAATGGTAAATATATCAACGCATATGACTATGATCTGCATGCTCAGACTCAGGGTGTAGGCAAAGCTGAAACCATTGATAAAATTATTGCCCCTCAGTATCAGGGACATGGTCCTCTCTTTGCTGCTATGGATTCTCAGGGCGATTTTAACTTCTGTACAGAATACAAGGACACCAAGGCTGTATTAATTCTGAACCGCAAACGCTCCGACGATGCTGCCCTCTGCGCTGGTATTGCTCATTGGCAGCAGCAGAATAACATAACTCTGGCCAAAGCCAATGCAGCAGGAGACACCCTATTCTTGTTACAGGGCCGTAATGAAAATACCGGTACATTGTGGCCAGATAATCAAACTCTGCTCCTTGGCAAAAAGGATAAGGCTTTCCTGTCTGACAAGGCTTTAAAAGCTGAGTCTGAACTTGCTCAGGGCCGTTCTATCAAAGATGTTTTGCAGGCTAATTCCAAGCTAAAGGACAAATATCAGGGCTATAAAACCCGTTGATATAGATATACTCTCTCTAATAACCCCATGAGGGTTCTTTCCCTACAAACCCTCAAAATATTTTCCTTATATTCCCAAGTTTTATATGTTGTGCTTTCGCCCTCTGTTGATTAATCTTCAGAGGGCATTTTTTCGGCAACTTTATAGATAATCAATATAATTCTGACGACCATAAAAAATTCGTAGAATATATACTATTTTGTTTTTATCATCTACTCTATAAACCAAAATATAATTTTTTATTATAGCCTTACGATATCCCCATTGTTTTAACCGAACATCATTACAATATTCATACATAAACGGATGATTTTTAATTTTTTTATAACAAGCCTCAATTTCTTTGGCCAAATCCAAAGCTGCTTGTCTATTTCCCAATATATTAACTATATAATCAAATATGCCATCCCAATCACGTATGGCTGATGAAGTTATTTTTATTTCATATATCATATTTTAATCTCAGTTCTTGCAAGGCGCTGTCAGCATTCTTTACATTTCCATGAACTATATCTGCTTCTGCCTCTGCTATCTTGGCGTGTATGTCATATGAATGTATTATTTTTTCGTAATTTTCCATACTCATGATAACCATATCACCATAACCGTTTTTTGTAATATAAATTGGTTCTCCTGATTCCTTGCACATATCAGAAATAGCAGATGTATTTTTTAAATCTCTAATAGGTATAATTTTAGGCATAATAGCCACCTCCTGTATGGCATAATTGTACCATTTTTATAACATATATTCAATAACTGTATTTTTCTACAAAGTTCTGATTTGTCTAGTTACCGCTCTCCCTAGAGTTGTAAATATAATTCGGGATGCCAAAGGTTCTCGAAATACAGCCTGCGGTCATAACGACTTTTGCTCTGTCCGACTT
>OQVS01001043.1_pt1 | contig 19162 bp, 19 predicted proteins | sample 1691601 | NCBI WGS metagenome assembly OQVS01 (sample SAMN03418268, study PRJEB22391) | human gut metagenome | biome: human-gut; feature: organic feature; material: feces | host: Homo sapiens | place: Tanzania | collected 2013-01
GGCTTATATTCACCGCAGCGCTGTGCATTTTTGTATTCCATAAAGCCTTTACGGCACAGGCCTGGGCAGGGCTGGAGCGGGAGACCGACCTTGTGCGTGCCGGGTACGAACAGAGCTGCGACCCGGCGCAGCTGAGCGCTTTTGTGACCGACGACCTGCGCGTGACCCTGATCAGCCAGGATGGCAGTGTTCTGTTTGAATCTGCCACCGATCAGCCGATGGAGAACCATCTCACCCGCCCGGAGATCCGCAAGGCCATTGCGGACGGCGAGGGACGGGACATCCGCGATTCCCAGACGATGGGATACGAGACTTATTACTACGCTGTCCAGCTGTCCGGCGGGGATGTGCTGCGCGTAGCGCAGGACGCTGAAACGGTGTGGTCCATCTATGATTCCACCATCCCGGCCATCGTGCTGAGCTGCGTAGCCCTGATGCTGGCTGCTGCGGTGCTGGCTGCCCTGCTGACAAAAGCACTGGTGCAGCCGGTGCTGAATATGACCGAGGATCTGGACCACATCCAGGAGAATGTGCCCTACCGGGAGCTGATTCCCTTTGCGGAGAGCATCCACTCAGATCGTATCCTGCGGGAGAACAATGAAAAGATGCGGCAGGAGTTTACTGCCAATGTCAGCCACGAGTTAAAGACCCCGCTGACCAGCATCTCCGGCTATGCAGAGCTTATCGAAACCGGCATCGCCAAACCTGAGGATGTGCCGGATTTTGGCCGCAAGATCCACAGCGAGGCTACCCGTATGATCCAGCTGGTGAACGATATCCTGCAGCTTTCCAAGCTGGATACCGTAAGCGAGACCGGCGATGCCCCCGTTATGGAAACAGTGGATCTTTTGGATGTTGCCAAAGAGTGCGTGGAGCGCCAGAAGCTGAATGCCCGCCGCGCCTATATTTCCCTGAACTATCTTGGCGAGAGCGCCCCGGTACTGGGAAGCCGCGCTCTGCTGGATGAACTATGCCAGAACCTGTGCGACAACGCCATCCGCTACAACCGCCCGGGCGGCAAGGTACAGATCATTACCGCCTGCAGCCGGGATGGGCATTGCACCCTGACCGTGACCGACAACGGCATCGGCATCCCGCGGGAGGCGCAGGCCAGCGTGTTTGAGCGCTTTTATCGAGTAGATAAGAGCCGCAGCAAAGCGACCGGCGGCACCGGGCTGGGGCTTGCCATCGTCAAGCACATTGCCCGCATCCACAATGCCCGCATCAAACTGGAAAGCCAGGTGGATGTTGGCACCACCATTACCGTCACCTTTCCCACAGCTGCCTAAAACGGCATAAAATATACGTCTGTCCGCCACTGCGGGCAGACGTTTTTTGTTGGGTCAAAACCAGCCCCGGTGCCATCCTGCAGGGCTGCACGCGCCTGCAGGTGCAACACATCCACACCCTGCTGCCAGCAAGCCTGCAAAAGTGCCGTGCACAGTGCTGCAAGCTGTTGCTGCTGCACCTGTGCAGGCAGCGGGCTGTGCGGTGCGCGTTGGCAGTCCAGCCGCAAAAGCACCGGCCCATTTTGCCGCAGGGTGACCGAAATGCTGCAGCGCCGGATGCCGATGCGCTCCCCTTCCAGCCAAAACTGCCGGGTGCCGCCCTGCCCGGTGAGCAGCCGGTAGGCTTCGGCCTGTTCTCCGGACAGCGGCATATCGCCTGCCGCTGTGTGCAGGATGCCGCCCGCCTGCAGAGATGCCGCTGCCGCCTCCCAGCGAACAATGGGCAGCAGGCACGGTTCCCGGTGCTGATACAGCCGTGGAGCGGTGGGAGCGGCTGCTTTCAGCTGTGCCATCAAAACGTCCGGCAGCGCGTCTTGCGCCGTCAGCAGGGCGGGGTCCCCCACTGCGCAGATCAGCCTTGCCGCTGTGCGTCCGCAGCCGCGCCGGAGCACCAGCTGCTCGTACGCCGTAAGCAAAGGCTCCTCTGCCCGGGGCAGCAATAGGTGATCACACAGGCGGTAACTGGCCGTTTGGGGCAGTGCCTGTTCTGCTGCCGCCAGTGCCCGCTCCAGCGTCAGTCCCTCCGCCTGCACAAACTGCAGCGCAGCAGAGGCTTCGGCAGCATCTGCTGCGGCTTGGGGTGCCTGATATAAAAGCCCCACCTGCCAGCGCTGCCCCGCCTGCGCCAGATACACGGCCCGCACCATGCTTTTATCGGTGCTCTCGCAGCGCAGAAACAGCAGGCACCATCCCGCCAGCAGGCAAAGCAGCAAAGGGGTGCAGCGTTTCGGCTTCATGGCTGCACCCCGGTTTCTGTCCGCGGCTGCCAGAGCAGACGGATGGCGGCACACAGCATCGCCGCCCGGCAGACGGCGCACAGCAGCCAGAGTAACAGCAGCAGCGCGTCCATGCGGGAGAACGTGCCGCCGCTCCACGCCCGCAGCAGTTCCATCTGCGGGTAGGTGCCGCTGCCAAACAGCAGTGCATTGCCCAGCAAAACGGCTGCCTGCACCGCAAAACTCCATATCGGGAGCCACACGGTACAGCGCACTGCGCGGGCATTGCACAGGATAGCTCCGGCAAAATACTCTGCATAGACCGGCACACGCCAGGCAAGGTGCACCGTTTGCACCGAGGGCAGCAGCCGGTACCAGTGCATCTGCCCCATAAGCCCCAGCAGGCAGATCACGCCGCCTGCGCCAGCAAACCACCACAGCACCCGGGCGGAGGCATTCCATCCGCCGGGGCGGATATGCCATCCGGCCCAGAGCAGCAATGGCAGAAACCCAACGAGCGCCATGGAGGAAAACTCTGCCGTGCATAGCCGCTGTGCCTGCCCGATGGTCTGGAGTAATTCCAGAAAAAAGCCCGCCGTCAGCGCCAGACGTACCGCCCGGGAGAGTGCTTTGCCCTGCAAAACTGTTGCTGCCATTGCCGAAAGGATGCACAGGCACACCGCGCTGACCGCGCCCATGCCCATAGCCCGGCGTACCGGGATGCCCTGCGGGATACTTTCTGCCACCGCTGCCGTGACCACGCTGAGGGTCAGCGATGCCGGGGTAAATGCGCCTGCCTGCTGCTTCATGGCTGTTTTCTCCCCTTTTTTCTCTTTTTCCAGATGTTGAATCCGTGCCGGGACAGCTGCCGGTAATCACGGCGCAGGATGCCATCCTCTGCAAGCGGCTGCTGTGGGAATGGGTGCGGCGCAAGGTAGGGCACATCCAGCGCTTCGGTGCTGACGATGCTGAGCAGAAAACCAAAAAATGCCGCCGCCAAACCCACCGGCCCGGCGATCCCTGCCAGCAGCACCGTGCCGATACGCAGCAGTGTGGCTGGCTCGTACAGGCCCGGGGTCACAAAGACCGCAATGGCCGTGATGCTGGCCACAAAGATGACCGGGGTGCTCATAAGCCCGGTGGCAATGGCGGCATCCCCGATGATGAGCGCCGATACCAGACTGACCGAATGCCCCAGCGATTGCGGCATCCGCAGCCCTGCCTCCCGGATGATCTCCAGAATCAGGATCACGAGCAGCATCTCCGCAAACAGCGGCAGCGGGGTGGCTTTTTCCGCTGCTTCGATCTTATACAGCAGCTGCGGGGGCAGCAGTTCCGGCAGATAGACGGCCACGCATACAAAAACGCCCGGCAGGAACACCGTAAGATAGAAGGAAAAATATTTCAGCACCCGCAAAAAGGAGGAGAACACCGCCGTGGACGCGTAGTCGTCCAAACACTCGAACTGCTCGCTGAACAATGCGGGCAGCACCAGTGCCGAGGGGCTGCCGTTGACCAAAAGCACGATCCGGCCCTCGCACAATTTGGCTGCAGCCACTGCCGGGCGTTCCGTATAGTGCACCGGGGTAAAAAGCCTTGCTCTGCAGGGCAGCAGCCAGGGCACAAAGTAGCTGGAATCCAGCAGCAACTCCGGCTTTGCTGCGGCCAGTATCTGCCGTACCTGGCGCACCATGGCAGGGTCTGCCCGGTCCCGGCAGTAGCAAAGGGCATACTCGGTATTGCATTGGGTATGCGCCTGCGCCACCTCCTGTACAAGGGTATCGGTGCGGACCAGACGGCGCAAAAGGCTCAGGTTCACCCGCAGCAGATCCGCAAAGCCTTCCCTGCTGCCCCGCAGATTCCCCTCGCCGGAAGGCTCCTGCACCGAGCGGAACTTTAACCCCTGCACCGAAAAGGCAATGCCGCCGGCACACCCCTCCAGCAGCAGGACTGCCATGCCCGCCGTCAGCCGTTTTACAAGGTCCGGCATATCCTGCACCGGGGTGCGCTCGGCCGGAAAAGCGGAGCCATGCAGGATATGTGCAAATGCCTGCGTACCGCTCAACTGTACACAGGCAGACTGACGGCTGGCGGCATCCAGCAAAAGCGCCCACAGAGAATCCAGACTGGCCATGCCGTCAAACAATACGATACAGCCCGGACAGCCGTACAGGACGATCTTCTTCGCATAATAATCGGCCGAAGCGCCAAACATATCATCAAGCGCGGCCAGATTTTCGGCCAGGCTCTGGGATAGCTGCTGCACACACATCACTCCTTTGTGTGTGCAGTATGCCCGCTTTGCCGTTGTGGAATACGCCGCGCATACCTGACCGGGAGGTTTTGTGTATGAAACTGCTGCTTTGCCGCACCATCATCCTGTACCTGTGCGTCCTGTTTGCCATGCGGCTGATGGGCAAGCGCCAGCTGGGGGAGCTGCAGCCGGAGGAACTGGTATCCACCATCCTCATCTCCAATCTGGCATCCATCTCTATCGAGTCGGAGGATGTGCCCATCACCGCCAGCCTGATCCCGCTGTTTTTGATCGCCGCACTGGAGCTGCTGGGGTCGGTGATCAGTTTCCGCAGCCAGAAATTTTTCAACTTTCTTTCCGGGCGGCCAAAAACGGTCATTCTGGACGGAAAGATCGATCAGGATGCGCTGCGGATGCTGCGGCTGACCACCGCTGACCTGATGGAGGCGCTGCGCGGCAAGGATATCTTTGACCCGCGCAAAGTGTCCTACGCCGTGATCGAGACCAATGGCACCCTTTCGGCAGCGCTGCGCCCGGAGCAGGCACCGGCCACCCTGTCTGACCTGCAGTTGAAAGTACAGCAGACGCAGGCCACCATCCCCTTTGTGCTGGACGGGCAGGTGCTGGAAGATAACCTGCTCTGGTGCGGCAAAGACCATGCCTGGCTGGAGCGCACTGCCCAGGCCAACACCCTGTTGCCGGAGGAGATCCTGCTGCTGATCGGCAACGAGACCGAGGATTATTTTCTGCTGAAAAAAGAGAGCCGGCAGCCGGGAGGAAAACGATGAAGCGGATCTATGCGTGTATCCTGATCGCAGCCGCCCTGCTGGGGGTATCCTTTTACAGCAGCGGCCGGGTGCAGGCCTTTGCAGAGGATATCTCGGCAGAGCTGGACTGCGCCATTGAGGCAGTGCGGCAAACGGACTACCCTACCGCCCGGCAGGCACTTGCCGAGGGCGCAGAGCTGTGCGACACCATGCGGGAAAACATGAGCCACCTGCTGCGCACCGCCGACTATACCGAACTGGAATCCGCCCTGCGGGCAGCGGACGGATACCTGGAGCAGAATGCCGCAGAGGATGCGCTGGGCGAGCTGCGCCGCGCACAGGTAGAGGTAGAGCGGCTGGAGTGGCTTGCCCGGCGGCTGGTATGAACCGTTTTGGCATCCTGCAGCTATGCCGCTTTGATAGGCACTGTTTTTGAAAATTGCGATAAAAGCAAAAAGGTGATGCAGCTTCCTGCTTGCGGAAACTGCATCACCTTTTTATAAGTTTATAAGCGCCTTACAGCGTTACTTTATGGTAGATTTTTTTGCCCTTTTTGATCACGATGCCCTTGGCCAGCTGCTCTGCAGTAAAGCTGACAGTGGGCGCTGCGACCTTTTCGCCGTCCACCAGAACACCGCCCTGGACGACCAGACGGCGTGCTTCGCCATTGGAGGCAGCCAGACCGGCCTTGACCATCAGGGACAGGATGCCGATGGAGCCATCGGTCAGGTCTGCTTCGGTCAGCTGGGTGCTGGGCATGTGCTCGGTATCCATCGCGTTGCCGCTGAACAGGGCGCGGGCAGCGTTCTGAGCCTTTTCGGCTTCCTCTTTGCCGTGCACCATGCTGGTCATCTCGTAGGCCAGGATCTCCTTGGCCTCGTTCAGGCGCTGATCCTTCCAGGTGCTCATCTCATCGATCTGCTCCAGGGGCAGGAAGGTGAGCATCCGGATGCACTTCATCACATCGGCATCACCCACATTGCGCCAGTACTGGTAGAACTCGAAGGGGCTGGTCTTGTTGGGATCCAGCCAGACGGCATTGCCTGCGGTCTTGCCCATCTTTTTGCCCTGAGAGTCGGTCAGCAGCGTAACGGTCATCGCATAGGCGTCTTTGCCCAGTTTACGGCGGATCAGCTCAGTGCCGCCCAGCATGTTGCTCCACTGATCATCTCCGCCAAACTGCATGTTGCAGCCGTAGTGCTGGAACATGTAGTAGAAGTCGTAGCTCTGCATGATCATGTAGTTGAACTCCAGGAAGGACAGGCCCTTCTCCATGCGCTGCTTGTAGCACTCGGCGCGCAGCATGTTGTTTACGGAGAAGCAGGCACCCACCTCGCGCAGCAGCTCAACATAGTTCAGATCGAGCAACCAGTCGGCGTTGTTCACCATCAGGGCCTTGCCCTCAGAAAAATCGATGAACTTTTCCATCTGCTTTTTGAAGCATGCCGCGTTATGAGCGATATCGTCCTTGGTCAGCATCTTACGCATATCGGTACGGCCGGAGGGGTCGCCGATCATGGTGGTGCCGCCGCCGATCAGTGCGATGGGCTTGTTGCCTGCCAGCTGCAGGCGCTTCATCAGGGTCAGCGCCAGAAAATGGCCTGCGGTCAGGCTGTCGGCAGTGCAGTCAAAGCCGATATAAAAGGTAGCCTTGCCATTGTTGATAAGGTCGATGATCTCCTCATCGGTGATCTGGGCCACCAGGCCGCGGGCCTTCAGTTCTTCGTACAGCGTCATGGGAAAAACCTCCTGTTTTATGGGGCAGAGGAAACAAAAACGCCCTCTGCCAAAATAAATTTGGCAGAGGGCGAGATAACTTCGCGGTACCACCTCTGTTTGCCGTTTCCTCACGGAAGCGGCCTTACGAGTGCACACCCCAGAGTAGAGTGACACTCCTGCGTCTTTAACGCTCGCACGCGGCACAGCCTACTAGCCTTACGCATTCAGCCTGCAGCTCCGGGAGGTATTTCCCCTGCTGTTCTGTGATCCCTTGCACCGACCGGGACTTCTCTGGACAGAACATTTCAGGGTACTTGTTCCCTTCATCGCCATTAACGATGTCTACTCTATCACAAGACGGCTGCCTTGTCAAGTGCTGCAGGTCTGCATAAACAGACATTCCATCCGGTCAGCCGATACGTTTGCGCTCCTGCAGCATCTCCCGTGCATTTGCGCGGGAAAGCTCGGTTATATGGTCGCCCGAGATCAGGCGGGCCAGTGCCTCTACGCGGCCGTTTTCGTCCAATGGATGGATCTCGGTATAGGTACGCTCATTGGACACGTTTTTCTGGATGAGCAGATGACAATCGGCCAGTGCTGCGATCTGGGCTGTATGGGTGATGCACAGGATCTGATGCCCCTGTGCGCTCTGGCGCAGCACCTCGCCGATGCGCCCGGCTGCCTTGCCGGAAACGCCGCTGTCGATCTCATCGTAGATGACAGTGGGCACAGCATCCTTATCTGCCATGGCATTCTTGATGGCCAGTGTAATACGGCTCAGCTCGCCGCCGGACGCGATCTTTGCAAGCGGCTTGGGAGCCTCGCCGGGGTTTGTGGAGATATAAAACTCCACGCTGTCCTGCCCGTGGCTGGCCAGCGGGCCGCGGGTATGCCGCAGGGTCATGCGCACGCCCGGCATATTCAAAAAATCCAGCGTGCCGGAAATACGGGCGTTCAGCTCCTCAAACGCTTTCAGGCGGGTCTGGGTCAGGGCTTCTGCCTTTTCCCGCGCCTGCGCGTAAAGACGCATTTTTTCTGCCTGCAGCGCATCGTAGCGCTGCTGAGAGTGCTGGATAGTATCCAGCTCCTCCCGGGCATGCTGCCCAAAGGCGATCACATCCTCAACGGTGCTGCCGTACTTGCGTTTCAGCCGGTACAGCAGATCCAGCCGCTGCTCCACCTCATCCAGCTCCGCATCGTTGGTATCGTAGGCATCCAGCCGCCCGATCAGGTCAGCTGCCACATCCTTAGCATTATAGTAAAGGTCCAGCAGCTGCCCGGCAGCAGCGGCAAGCGCGGGGTCCAGCTGTGCTGCAGTGTCCACTGCGTTGGACGCTTCGCCCAGCAGATCTACAGCTCCGGCAGCATCATCGCTGCCAGAAAGCAGCGCATAGCTCTGCGCCAGACGATCCCGGATGGCAGACGCATTGGCCAGCACCTTCCGGCGGTTTTCCAGCGTCTGCTCCTCCCCGGCGGTCAGCCCGGCGTCTTCGATCTCCTGTACCTGATACTGCAGCAGGTCGATCTTACGCTGTTTTTCCGCTTCATCGGTAATAAGTGCATCCAGCTCCCGCTTGACCCGGACCAGCTCCCGGTACAGGGTATAGTACGCCTGAAAAACGGTGCGGTTCTGCGCATAGTCATCCAGGATGCCCAGATGATGCGCCGGATTGAGCAGGCCAACGGAATCGTGCTGCCCATTGATATTGATCAGCCCGCCGCACAATTCCCGCAGGACCGCTGCTGTGGCAGGCATCCCGTTGATGCGGCAGCTGCTTTTGCCCTCGGCTGTGATCTCGCGGCTGAGCAAAAGAGCATCCGAACGCTCGTAGCCGGACTGTTCCAGTTTATCCAGAACTGCGGACGGCACCTGCTCAAACGCTGCGCGGATCACCGCCTTTGCAGCCCCGGTGCGCACCAGATCTTTAGAAGTGCGGTTGCCCAGGATCGCATTGATGGAATCGATCAGGATGGATTTGCCCGCGCCGGTCTCACCGGTCAGGACATTCAGCCCTGGTTCAAAGTGCACTTCGGCCTTCTGGATCACGGCAACATTTTCAATTTGCAGGCTGCTCAGCATGGTTTGGTTCTCCTACCGTCATCTTTGCCCCACATAGCGGGACAGCTCTGAACAAATGGTCTTGGCATCGCGCTCGGAGCGCGCCACGATCAGGAACGTGTCATCGCCGGAAAGGGTGCCGACCACGTTTTTCCACTGCAGGGCGTCAAAAACCTCGCAGGCCGCGTTTGCCATGCCGGAGTAGCATTTTACCAGCACAACATGCCCGGCGTAGTCCACGCTCAGAACAGATTCCCGGAAAATGGTCTCAAAGCGGCCCTGCGTTTTGGGGTTGAAGCTCTCGTTCCGGCTGGAAACATAGCGATACCCCTCTGTGGTTGCGGCCTTGACCAGGCACAGCTCCCGGATATCGCGGGAAACGGTGGCCTGCGTTACGTCAAACCCCTCGTTTCGCAGATGCTCCAGCAGCACCTCCTGGCGGCTGATCGGATGTTCCTGCACAAGACGCAGGATCGTCTGCAGACGTTCCGCCTTGGTTTTTGTTTCTTCTTTGCGGCTGCGTGCCATCTCAAAAATCGCCTCCCCTGTTATTGTCTTTTGCGCAGTTTCCGGTCAATGGCCTGGAACTGGTCTGCGCGGCCAAAGGTTATCAGCTTGACATTCTGATCAGACAGGCGGATCTCTGCCGTGGCACCGGCCTTGAGCGGGTAGCCCGCTCCGCCATCGCAGCTGATGAACACCTCATCGTCTGCCACCTGCCCTACACAGACATTGAGCTTGCGCTCCTGGGCAAACACCATGGCCGGGCTGGCCAGGCTATGGGGGCAGATAGGGGTCACCACCACGCCTTTCGTCTGCGAATCCAGGATCGGGCCGCCGGCTGCCAGCGAATAGGCGGTGGAGCCTGTGGGGGTAGCCACGATGACACCATCGCCACGGTAGTGCTCTACCAGAATGTCGTCACAATAAATACTGAAATCGATGGCCTGCTGCAAACGCCCCTTTGTTACCACGACATCGTTGAGGGCATGTCCCTCCCAGCCATCCTGGCCGAGCACGCGGACATACAGCAGCATCCGGTTATCCAGCCGGAACTCTCCACGGGCCACAGCGGCCAGCTTGGTCTCCATTTCGCTGATCTCGCAGGTAGCCAGAAACCCGCAGCGCCCCAGATTGATGCCAAGAATAGGCTTTGCATACCGGAGCGAAAGATTTGCCTCGTGCAGGATGGTCCCATCTCCGCCGATGGTCAGGATCACATCGGCGCGTTCCAGGCACTGCTCCTGCGGCAGATAGATGACCCCCACGGTGCTGCAGCTCTCCCGCAGAGAATCACACATCAGGACCGCTGCGCCATGGGTCAGCAGGATCTGCGCTGCACGCAGGGCAGTCTCACTGGCAGAGCTTTTGCCCGGATTGGGCGAAATATAGATCGTCATACCGGTTTCTCCTTTGCTGGCAGCTGGGTCTTATTTTAACGGTCCAGCGTGGTGTGGCTTGCTGCCACGACCTGGGCAGCAGCTTCATCCTCCAGCACGGCGGGCTGGTCGCTCTTCTGCACGAACATCAGGTACTCGATATTGCCTTCCGGCCCCTTGACCGGGCTGTAATCCAGTCCACGCACCACAAAGCCGTTCTCAGCGGCGTAGGACATGGCATTGTGCAGCACCTCGCGGTGGACTGCGGGATCCCGCACCACACCGTTTTTGCCCACTTTCTCGCGCCCGGCTTCAAACTGCGGCTTGACCAGGCACACGCCCATGGCATCCGGGGTGGTGATGCGCTGCGCCACCGGGAAGATATGATGCAAAGAGATAAAGGAAACATCCACACTGAAAAACTCGATGGGTTCTGCCAGGTCTTCGGGGGTAACATAGCGGATGTTCGTGCGCTCCATGTTCACCACGCGGGCATCCGTGCGCAGGCTCCATGCCAGCTGTCCATAACCCACATCCACGGCATACACCTTTACCGCGCCATTTTGCAGCATACAATCAGTAAAGCCGCCTGTGGACGCACCGATATCCATGCAGACCTTGCCCTCTGGGGTAAGTGGGAAGCACTTCATGGCTTTTTCCAGTTTCAGGCCACCACGGCTGACATAGCCGATATCATGGCCGCGCACTTCCACTACAGCATCGTCCTTGATCATCTCGCCGGCCTTGTCCACCTTTTGCTGGTTGACAAACACCACGCCCGCCATGATAAGGGCTTTCGCGCGCTCCCGGCTCTGCACAAGACCGTTCTGCACAAGATATTGATCCAACCGAATTTTCACAGATCATTTTCTCCTTTCACATAAGAGCCGCCCGGACAGCCTGCGCAATATCTGCGGCATCCAGACCCGTGCACTGCTTGATCTGCGGAACGGTCGCGTGGGGCAGACAAGCCGTGCGCACAGCATAGTGCAAAAAGCGGCCATCCCAGCCCTTTTGCTGCAAAGCATATGCCAGATGCTCTCCGATGCCACCGGTCGCCACGCATTCCTCCGCAAACAGCACGATTTTATATTTTGACACAGTATCGATAAGTTTATCTGTAAAGGGATATAGCTTTACAAGACGTAGAACGTCCGTATTCAGCGATGTATCGTTTAATTGTTCAGATGCCTGCAGAAGGTCTTCCAGCTCATCCGCATAGCCGACGAGCAGGATCTCTGCGCCCGGCGTCTGCTGCAAGAAGTCGTATTCCTGCTTTGTGCAGTGGTACTGCGCAAGCCGTGCGCTCTCACCCCCGCGCGGATAACGGATGGCCCGCGGGCCGGAGACCGTATCCTGCAGCAGACGGTGCAGCCAGTATTGCAGCTCCTCATAATTGGAGGGTGCGTAGAGCGGGATGCTGAGCTGGCTGAGGAAGGCAGCATCGTAAATGCCCTGATGGGTCTCGCCGTCTGCCGGGACAAAACCCGCGCGGTCGATGGCAAAGACCACATTCTCCTTCAGCAGATTGACATCGTGGATGATCTGATCGTAGGAACGCTGCAGGAAGGTGGAGTAGATGCACACCACCGGCAGCATGCCCTGACTGGCAAGACCCGCCGCAAAGGTCACGGCGTGCTGCTCTGCCATGCCCACATCAAAAAAGCGCCTGGGATGCCGGTGGGCAAAAAACTGCAGTCCGGTACCGTATTTCATGGCTGCGGTGATCGCACAGATCTTCGGGTTCTGCGTTCCCTCCTGCATCAGCAGCTTGCCAAACACGGTAGAAAACGACTCCTTGGGTGCCACTTCCGGGTCCGGCATACCGTCCGGGTCAAAGGCAGAAACGCCATGGTAGTTGCCGGGGTTCTGCTCAGCCGGTTTATAGCCCTTGCCTTTTTGTGTTACAACATGCAAAAGGTGCGGCCCCTGCCGCTTGCAGATGGAGCGCAGAGTGCGTTCCAGTTCTTCCACATTGTGGCCATCCACCGGCCCGATGTACTCAAACCCCATGTCCTCAAACATGGTGGAATGGTACATGGCGCGGCGCACCAGCGTTTTTGCGCCGACCAGAGATTTTTTCAGCGGTGTACCGACCAACGGCACCCCATCCAGGAAGGAGCGCACATTGTCCTTTGCGTCATAATACACGGTGGTGGTACGCAGGTGGGTCAGGTAGCGTGCCAGCGCGCCAACGTTTTTGGAGATGGACATCTTGTTATCGTTCAGGATCACAAGCAGATTATCCAGCCCACCGATGTTGTTCATGCCTTCGTACACCATGCCGCCGGTAAAGGCACCATCGCCGATCACCGCCACCACGGTGCCCGGTTCCTGCTTGATCTTTTTGGCCCATGCCATACCGATGGCCAGCGAAAGCGCCGTATTGCCGTGTCCGGCAATAAAGGCATCGTGCACGCTTTCGTTCGGGTTCGGAAAGCCGGAAATGCCATCCAATTGCCGCAGATGATCGAACTGCTTCCGGCGGCCGGTGAGCAGTTTATGGGTGTAGCACTGATGCCCTACGTCAAATACGATCTTGTCCTGCGGAGATTCCAGCACACGGTGCAGCGCCACGGTCAGCTCTACCGTGCCAAGGTTGGAAGCCAGGTGGCCGCCGGTCTTGGAGATGTTTTCCAGCATAAAATGCCGGATCTCCTCGCAGAGGCGCTCCACCTGCTGCGTATTCAGTTTTTTTAAATCGCTGGGCTGATCGATTCTGTCCAGTAGCAACGATTCCATATTCACACATCCTTCATCATGTGTTTGTTCTTTACGTTTTTCACTTTTTTTCAGGCTGAAAGCGCTGATCCTGCCCGGCCGCAATGTCCGGGCAGCGCTTTATGGCAATTACAAGGATCACACGATCGGGTAGAGAAAACCGACAAGTGCGCCAAGCAGAACGCCTGCCACCACCTGCAGCGGAGTATGGCCGACCATTTCCTTCAGATGCATATTCTGGAGGAAGGGGGCGTTCTTCTCGCTCACATCGATCCACTGCGCGATCATCTGGTTCAGCACCTTTGCCTGCTCGCCGGTCTCGTGGCGGACGCCCATGGCATCGTGCATTGTAATGATAGCCACCACGCAGGCAACTGCAAAGATCGGTGAAGCGATCCCGGCGCTGCGTCCCGTGACGATGGCCATGGCGCAGACCGTTGCGCTGTGCGCGCTGGGCATGCCGCCATCGCCCCACATTCGCTCCAGCTGGAACTTGCCCAGCAGAACAAAGTTGATGATGGTCTTGAGCACCTGTGCAACGAACCAGCTCAGGAGCGAGGCGGTCAAGATCTGATTAACGGAAAGGATCTCATGGATAAACTGCATAATCTTGTTCCTTTATATTAGGGTGTATCTGAAAAGTCGAAAATTTAGTCTATTTCTATAAACACAGCTGGATCTTGCGTGAAACAGCCTTGAGCTCCCGCTTGTGCTTACGAAATATTCGTCATTTTCTTTGTTTTCAGACACACCTTAGTTATTGCGCACCAGAAGCTGCTGTGCCAGCTGCTGCAGAAAAGCGGCTTTTGCGCCAAAATGCTCCTGCAGGTCGGCGCAGATCTGCTCGTTCAGTTTTTGTGCCAGCGCCATTGCGCCATCCGTGCCATACAGGGTAACAAAGGTCGTTTTGCCGTTTTCGCTGTCGCTGCCAATGGGTTTGCCCAGCTGCTCCGGCGTACTGGTAACATCCAGCACATCGTCTACGATCTGGAACACAAGCCCCAGACCGTAGGCGTAGGCAGCCAGTATCTCCCGCTGCTGCGGTGTGGCGCTGGCGGCAGCGGCACCCATCTGCACGGCAGCATTGATCAGTGCGCCGGTCTTGTTGCGGTGGATCAGGCGCAGCTGCTCCTCGGTAGCTGCCAGGGCTTCATATTTCAGGTCCAGCTCCTGCCCGTAGACCATGCCGTGGCTGCCTGCACCGGCACCCAGTGCCCGGGCAGCCTCCACGCAGACCTGTGCCGAAGCAGGCGCATTGGCAACCACCTCAAACGCCTCAGTCAGCAGCACATCGCCGGCCAGCATGGCGGTCGATTCGCCAAACGCCTTGTGGCAGGACGGCCGGCCGCGGCGCATATCATCGTTATCCATGCAGGGCAGATCATCGTGGATCAGAGAATAGCAGTGCAGCATCTCCACGGCGGCAGCAAACTGCGCAGCTGCCTGCATCTCGCCGCCCAGCATATCGCAGACGCTGAGCGCCAAAATCGCACGGACGCGCTTGCCGCCGCCCAGCAGGCTGTAGCTGGCAGCTTTGCACACATCCGATCCCTCGGGCAGAAAACGGGCACAAGCTGCATCCAGTGCAGCGGTGGCCTGGTCCAGATACTCCTGATATTGCACTTTGTATTCCATTATGCTTCCTCCTTTGGCGCGTCCATGGTCTGTGTGATCTTTGCGTTGATCTCCTCGATCTGCAGCGATGTTTTTTCCAGGGTGGTGTGGCAATACTGTATCAGGGATGCTGCTTCTGCATACAATTTGACGGAATCCGCCAGAGAAGTATCCTCCTGCTGCATCTGTGCCAGGATCGCGTTCAGCCGATCCATCCCTTCTTCAAAGCTCTTGGGCGCTCTCATCGATCTCCTCCACTGTTTCTACACGGCAGTGTGCCTGATATTGCCGGCTGCGCACGCAGATCCTCTGCTCCGGCTGCAGCTGTTCCACTGCGCACACTGCCCCGTTGGCATCGGTCACAAGGGCGTAACCACGGGCCAGCACCCGGTACGGATCCAGCGATGCAGCCAGTGCCGCGGCATGCCGCAGCTGCATCTTTTTTGCATCCATACGCGCTTTTTGCTGTGTCTGGACAGCCTGCTGCAGCTGCTGCAGACGGCTTGAATACTGCTGTAAGATTTTGCTCGGCGCGCTTTGCTCCAACAAAAAGTTGTATTGCTCTAACTCATTATAGCACAACGCAAACCGTTTTTGTATATTTTTGTGAATATTTTCTTCAATATTTTCAAAAATGCGCCGCTGCTCGTCCCGGTCCGGCACCGCAAGCTCTGCGGCAGCGGACGGTGTGGGAGCGCGCCTGTCGGCTGCAAAGTCCAGCAGGGTGTAGTCGATCTCGTGGCCGATGGCGCTGATAAGCGGGACTTTGCAGTGGAACGCCGCCCGGGCGATCTCCTCCGCATTGAACACCCACAGGTCTTCCCTGCTGCCGCCGCCCCGGGCCACGATGATCTCGTCCACCCGCCCACTCTGATCCAGCGTGCGGATGGCTGCGGCGATCTGCCGGGCGGCCTCAAAGCCCTGCACCGTTACCGGGCACAGCAGCAGCCGGACGGACGGCCAGCGGCGGCTTATCACGTTGCGGATATCCTGCAATGCCGCACCCGTTTTGCTGGTAACGATGCCAATGCACTTTGGATACGCGGGCAGCGGCTTTTTATGCGCGGGGTCAAACAGGCCTTCCTTTTCCAGCCGGGCCTTGAGCTGTTCCAGCGCAAGCTGCGCTTCGCCCAAGCCATCCGGGAACATCGCGTTTACATACACCTGGAACGCACCGTCCCGCTCGTAAAGGGTGGCGCGGCAGCGCACCACGACCCGCATCCCCTCTTCCGGACGGAACGCCAGGCGGCGGGCATCGGTGCGGAACATGACCGCCTTTACACTGCATGCTTCATCCCGCAGGGAAAAATAGCAGTGCCCGCTGCGGGCATTCTGCACAAAGTTTGCGATCTCGCCGCGCAGTGCAAGGTCGAACAGGCCATCGTTGACATCCAGCAGCGTTTTGACGTAGTGGTTCAGCTCGGATACCGAGATCACTTCAGCCATAGACCGGCCTCCCGTGCAGCCAGGATAGAAACACCGATGGCGTTATCGCTGGAATACTGCCCCGGCACAAAGCAGACCTGCGGCAGGCGCTGCTGCACCCAGGCGCGGATGATATCGCTGCTCATCACACCGCCCGCGCAGACCACCGGAAGGCCGGGATATTCCTTCTGCGCAGCCTTTGTCATCCGCACCACCGTATCTGCTACACAGAGCAGGCAGTATTTGCAGACGTATTCCGGCGCTTTGCCGGCCTGCAGCAGCGCATTGCACTGGTTTTCCAGCCCGGAAAGGCTGCACTGCATCCCCTTTACGCTAGACTTGGGGCGGATCTCCTCGGTGCACTGTGCAGCAAGGCGCGAAACCTCGGCCCCTGCAGGGAACCCGAACCCCAGCCGGACGCCTACCCGATCCACCGCCTGGCCTGCGTACAGATCGGTGCTGGTGCCAAGGGTGGTGATAGTACGCACCTGGTCGCACAGCAAAAGGTCTGTGGTGCCGCCGGAGATATGGAACAGCAAAACCTCCCGGGTAAACAGCTGCGCACCTTTTGCGGCAAACAGTGCAGCCGCTGCATGGCCCTGCTGATGCGTGGTGTGGATCAGCGGGATATCCCGCGCCGCAGCAAAGGCGGTTGCTGCGCTGACCCCGGCCAAGAAACAGGGCATGTAGCTGCCCTCTACCGGGCGCGGCTTTTGCGAAACACCCACGCCTTCTATTTTTGTCAGGTCGAATTCCTGCGCCAGCTCCTGCAGCATCTCGGGCAAAGCCGCCGTGTGATGGAACAGTGCATCGCTCTGCCGCAGGCCAAGCTGCCCGGCTTTTACCGGCAAAAAGCGCTTTTTTGCACAAACAACCTCCCCGGCTGTATCAAAAACTGCCAGAGAGGTTGCATAGTTGCTTGTATCGACCCCGAGCGTATAACGGCTCACTGTTCAGCCGACTCCGCAGCGGCTTCATCACTCAGACCATGGTCGCGTGCCACAGCACCCAGCAAGCCATTTACAAACTGGTAGTCCTCGCCCGCGCCGTATTTTTTGGTAAGCTCCACAGCCTCGTTGATGGCAACGCCGGGCTTGTTCTCGGCGCCAAACAGCATCTCGGCCACAGCAAGGCGCAGCACGGTCAGGCTGACGCGGGGCAGGCGCTCCATCGTCCAGTTGCGCAGGTGGGCGCGGATCTCGTCATCCACCTCTGCCGAATGGTCATAGTAAGCGTTCAGCAGCAGGCGGCTGAATGCATCCACCGGATGCTCCTCGTCGTTTTCAGCATGATTGGACAGCGCCTCGGCCAGAGGGATGTCGCCAAAGGTCTGCGAAAATGCCAGCAGAAATGCATTTTCGCGGGCTTCTCTACGGGGCAGAATATTTTCCATAATGTTCCTTTCGCAATACAAACCCTCCCCGCCGGGCACGCCGGGAGGAGGATCGGTTCTGATATGATTTTTGCAGAAATAGGTTACTGTGCCGCAGCCTCTGCAAGGCCTGCGATCACCAGATCTACACGGCTGACCGTAACATTGGTCATGTTCTGTACAGCAGACTTGACGTTCTCCTGCACTTTTTCCGCCACAGAGGGGATCCGTGCGCCGAATTTCATCATCAGGTACAGTGTGATATTGGCCGTACCATCGCGCATCTCCACCACCACAGGGGGCTGGATGCTGGCAGTTTCCAGCAGGCTTTTCAGCTTTTTATTCTGCACGCCGCAGGATACCTCGGCAACGCCGTCCACTTCCAGTGCGGCACAGCGGGCAATCTTACCCACGACCTCGGTCGAAATCTGAAGGCTGCCGCCCTGAAGATCCATGTTCTGTAAATCCATTGTGCTGTCCTCCATCCAAAGGCTGCTCCGGCGGCGGTCTCAAAGCCTTGAAACCGGTCTGCCGTACCTGCCTTTTGTGTTCAAACGCGCCCTTGTGCGGTGCATAAAGGCGCGCAGCATTCATTTTTGATAGAGTTATTATACCATCAATGCGGGGGCAATTTCAATACTTGTTTGGAAAAGTACATGGAAATCAGCTTTACATGGCATTCCGGCTGCGCAGACCGCTTTCTGCCTGCGGGAAAAGCCGCGCCTGCACCGCCGGGATGCTGCGGCAGCTCACTTTACCTCCACCACCGTGATGTTCTGCGCCGTCACGCTGCTTTTGTTCATCACCACATCCCGGATCTGAGCCACCTGCGCCGCCGTGAGCGGCTCCCCTGCCGTCATCACGGTCAGGTCTGCACGGCCGGACTGCAAAAAGCACAGGCAATCCGCAAAGCCCTTGGCGCGCACCAGCGTTTCGATCTCGTTTTCGGCGTTCAGATCCTCCAGTCCTGCCGCCATTTGTGCGGTGTACTCCTTTTTCTCCTCGGCTGTCAGAGAGGAGGATTTCAGGCTCTTTTGCAGGGTGTCCATGGCCTCATCGTGCGCTTTTTCCCGCTTGAGGCGGGCCTGCTCAAAAAAGCGGGTGCCGCTGTCGTTTGCAACGCTTACAAGCTGTGCCTCGCCATAGTTTTTATTGGCGCTGGAAACCGCTTCCGCTTCGGTAGGCAGCGCGTCCACGACCGTTGTTTCCGCATCTGCCTCCACCGGCTCGGCAGATACCATGCGCGCGGCATCCTCCAGCTGCGGGGTGGTATCTGCGCGGGCATACTGCCAGTTTAAGTAGACTGCAATGACCAGCGCCGCTGCCAGGGTCATGGCGGTAACACGGCGGGTGTTTCTGGAAAGTGCTCTCATAAGATGCTTCCTCCTTTGTTGCTCCAGGGTGTTTTTCCGGGGCTGCGTGCGCAGGGCGCACAGGGCCAGGATGATGCGGCAGCTCACTGCCTGCGCTGCTCTACACAGATCCGGTTGGAAGGCAGATCCAGCAGTGAATGCAGCAGCTCTGTGATGCGGGCCGCTACGCGGACATCGCCGCCGCCCTCACACAGCACGGCTACGCCGCAGACCTGCGGCAGATAGGTGGTCTCAGCCAGCGCAGAGCCATCCTGC
>OQVS01001045.1_pt1 | contig 19133 bp, 6 predicted proteins | sample 1691601 | NCBI WGS metagenome assembly OQVS01 (sample SAMN03418268, study PRJEB22391) | human gut metagenome | biome: human-gut; feature: organic feature; material: feces | host: Homo sapiens | place: Tanzania | collected 2013-01
CGGAATGAAGTATCCACGACCAGTCTGACTGAGAAGACTAGAGGCTATCAAAGCGGCTTATATCAACGACCACGTGCTCCAACTGGACGTGGATACTTCTGTGTTTACGGGCAAAACTCGTGTTTTCTACAACCTAGAACTCATTGCGTCGCTCCCTTTCAACGAAGTGGAAACTATGCAAAAAGAAGATATGACCGTCGTGGAACGCATTGCCAAAATGCAACGTATTATCAACGAGTTTTTGGGTAGCCCATTTGCCAAACAAATGGTCAATTCGGCGCCAGTTAGACCGCCTATCACCCGTACCAACGTTATTTTGAAAAACCCTGACTTCAAAAAAGCCTTGGTGTTGTGGCAATTCATTGAAAGCTATACCAAGACTGGTTTTGCCGTGGAAAACGACGTCAAAAAAGTGGATATCGAAGAGGATATCAACACGGGCGTGGTGGATATGATTTGTATGAGCTCTATGCTTATGGAAGGTCTTATCCAAGGGCAAGTCGAGGACAGCGCATTCTTCAAAGAGTCCAACCTCGAAGAGACGGACGTCGAAGAAAAAGAACCGCCTAAGCCACAAGACCAACCACAAGACCAGCCAGAGGAAAAACCACAGGAAGAGCCACAAGAGGCTACCCCTCCTGTCATCGAAGAAAAAGAAGTCGAAGTGGAGAAAGAAACCGAACAGCTTATCGACGAGTCGGGCGCTATCGACGAGCAAACTCCTCAAGACGAAGAGTCCCAATCTGCCGACGAGCAAGAAGAAAAAGATAAACAAGAGGAAGAAGAGGACGAATTGGACGAAGAGGCAGACCAATATCAAGAATTGCTTACCGAAACCAAAAACGTATTCCAACGTACTTCCGAAGAGGCTACTATGTCCAGAGCCGAGCTCCAAAGAGTCAACAAGGCTATCGACAGAGTATTGCTTAGATACCGTTTGCTCAACTCTCAAGAGGCGTCCCAAATCGCCTTCGAGGCTGTCGCCAACAACGAACTCGAAAGATCCAAGCTCATTCGCAAAATCGAAAAAGAAATGGAAGTCGTGCGCCACGCTATCGAAAAGCGCATAATCATTGCCGAGCGTGAACGCATTGCCAACGAGAACGCCATCGAAAAAGAGCGTAAACGTTTGGCTGAACTCGAAATCCAACTTGCCGAGCAAAAAGGCTTGGTAGAAGATGATGAAGACATCGAAGACGAGGTAATCGAAGACGACGTTGTGGGCGATATCGAAGACCAAATCGAACTGGACGACGAAAAAGAAAGAGAACTCGAAAAGAGAGTCGACGACTTAGAAGACTTGCTAGACGAGGCGGACAAGAACAAAATGGTGGCGCTGGGCAAGGCAATTTTGTCTAGACACGGACAAGAAATTTTGCCGACTGACGAAGAGCAGTTGTCCGAGGCGATGGAAGAGAGTGGCGAAAAATCCAAGCTCACCGCAGACCAATTCAAGCCAAAGAAAAAAGCAAAGCCAGCTCCAAAGGCGGAAAAGCCAAAAGCCGAGCCAAAAATCGACGACTTCCAAGTCATCGAAGAAGTAAAATTGCAGGGTGACGACGCACCACAAGTCGAATTTAGTCCAACGGTGACCAAGGTTGACGCGCCTGTCGAAGAGAAAAAATCAGTTACGCCAAAAACGCTCAACGCCAAAGCCGTCAAGGGCAAAAAACCACGCAACAAAATGTCGGATCTCAAATGAAACAAATAGAAAACAATAAAAAAAGTGGCGAAAATCAGCTACAAAATAGCCAAAATGTGGAGCAAAAAGAACTAGAAAACAGCTCGCAAAACAAGCAAAAAACAACAAAAAAATGCTCGAAAAATGAGCAAAATAAGCCAAAAACTATTGCAAAAAAAATCACCAACAGCCTAATATTGGCGATATTTGCGGTGGTGGTCGTGATATTGCTCTATGTGTTCATATCCTTGCTGGCGGGCAGTCAGCCGTCGCTTTTTGGATACCAACTCTATTATGTCGTGACCGACTCTATGACGGGCACTATTGACAAAGGACAGGTCATCATTTGCAAGGAATATCGACAAGGCGAAGAGCTGGCAAAGGGCGAGATTGTCACATTCGTTGCGCCACCAGGCTTTGAGCCGAGCGCTATCGTCGGACAAAAAATTACGCACAGATTGATAGGCAATCCTTACCAAACCGAAGACGGAAAATGGGTGGTGGAAACCAAAGGTGACGCCAATTCTATCCCCGACAGAGTGCCCGTTCCGCTGGAAAATATCCGTGCAAAATACGTAAAAACTTCACCATTTATCACGGGTATGATGAATTTTCTTAGACATTGGTATGGCTTTGTGGCGCTCATCATTTTACCGCTGGTGGCAGCGCTGGTGGCGGAAGTGGTCAAGCTCATCAAGTACAAATCAGCCGTACAAGAAGAGCAAGTCAAAGCGAGTATGCAAGCCGACATTGACAAGGCTGTCGAGCAAGCTCTCCAACAAGCAGAAAACGCCCAAACTCCATCGCAAGAGAGCGAGGAAGAGTATAAACAACGCATTATCCAAGAGTACCTAGCCGAACAAAAAAAAGACGAGTGAGGGTAGTATTCTTATCCCCTCAGTCCGACTACATAGTCATTCCGTCGGACAGCTCCCCTTACCATAAGGGGGCGCTCACAACAAGGATAGTTGCTGTCGCAAATAGATAGCCGAAAATCAAAAAGGAGAACCAAATGAAAGACGTCAAAGCGATAATTCCAATCATTGTTTTGGTGCTGTTCATCAGTGTGGTGGCAGGTACTTTCGCTTGGTTTGCCGCATTCGACAGCATAGATATCAACGGCAGTATGGAAGTTGGCGAATATATCGAAATGTTTTTCGATGATTCGGTGGGCTTTCCCAATCTTGCAGACAATCCTTATCTCGGTCAAACGGGTTACACCGCCAATGGCGTCAGGCTTACAACGGAAGACGCTCCGTACGAGTTCGATTTTGATATAAAATTCCGCATAAAAGCTAGCAACAATATCCAAGTGAAATTTGGGTTCAAGTATATTGTTGTCAAGCTCCACGAAAGCTATGTTTTGAACTATGCCGAAACGGTAAAAAGAGTGTTTGGGGCGACTTCTTCCAACGACGTCAATTCGGCAGAATACAAGAAATTTTTGGGCGAAAAAAAGGAAGTTGATTACAACGGAATCAGCGATGATAGATATTATGTGCTCGACAAAAACGGCAAATATGCCCAACTGGGAAACAATGATAAAGTGACGGTTTACGCTCCAAAAGATAGGGACTCCAACCGCACCGAAAAGGGCTATTTGATTGTTGACGAAACAACCAATGCGGTCAAAGAAATCGTGCTAAAATCCGAGTGTGTGGGCGAGTTTTTCCACTTGCAATACGCTTTCTATCCATACCAAAATGAGACTGACAAGACGGGACTTGTGTATAAAAAGTTCGACACGCCAAGCGATGCTTTTATATATAAACAAACTAAGACGGATGCCAATCCGCCAGCAGGAACAGACCCAGTGAGCGGATATGAAGTTTTTGGCGATGCAACGAAGTGTTATCCGCACAAAGCCAATATCAAAATCGGCTTGTATCACGACAACAAAACCACGCCGGAAGGACAGGCAAGCGAGTTCGGCCCGTTCGTGTTTTCTGAGGGTGCGTTCAAGGGTTGTACCTTCCGTTTCGTCTTCCGTGTAGAGGGCATTGACGCAAAATAAAAGTGCGATAACTCGATACATATCGACAAAATCGCAGTCATCATTCTACATTTTGGCTAGCTTGCAGGAGTTCAGCTAGCTCCTTATGCCGAATGTGCCTGCTCCTAAATTGCGACCAAACGAAAGTGGTAATTTCCGCTTTGCTCCAATAACACTTTGGAGGGCTTTTTAAGTGGATAAGATCGAATGGCAGTCATCATTCTACATTTTGGCTAGTGATAATAGTGAACAATCCGTATAAAAAGACTGTCCCCTAGATAAGGGAAAGTGGATTGCGGAAACGAAGTGAGAGCAAGCCGAAAGGGATTGATAAGCCAGCTTTCTTATCCCCTCAGTCCGACTACATAGTCATTCCGTCGGACAGCTCCCCTTGCAACAAGTGGCGCTCTCTCAAAAGGATAAGTCAAAGGCGCTTGCTAAAATGGATATTATTCGCTGAAAACTTCCCCTTGCAAATCAAAGGGATTGTAAAAATAAAACAAAAGGAATAAGTAATGAGTCAAAAGTACACAAAAATTATCATAGTAGTTGTGGCGGTCATTGTGGCAGTTGGTGCGACAATGGGCATTACTTATGCTGTGTGGTCAGAGTCCGGAAAAAACAACTTCGAGGGCGGACAAATCCAAGTGGTCAACACCACTGCCAAATACTTGGTTTTGCAGTTGGAAAAAGACGAAGGCGAAAGCTATCAAGAGCGATATGTGACTTTCGACAAAGCAAGCGAAAAGTGGGTATATTCTGCCAAATATCAAGATGAATATGCACCTTTGGCAGGCGCGGACGACTTTGACCCCAATGGCGCAAAAGTGAGCGTGATAGGCTATGCGTCAACCAACTTGGGCGAGCTCGAAACTTTGATGATACCCGACAAGGTGGAAATCAACTACAATGGCAAAACAGCAACCCTTGACGTGACTACCATAGATATGCAAAGTCCCGAAATGTTCCCAACGCTCGACCTTGTCACCGAAGTGACTATCCCTGCCAGCGTGACAGCTATCAAGGGGGCGAGTTTTTCCTACCTTGACAATCTCGAAACTGTCAACTTCCTTGGTAACAAAGCGGATATAAATATCAGTGCCGATGCGTTTGTGTATTGTCCAAAACTGGCGACAACCATTCGCTGAAATCAAAAAAGCAAGTGCAACTCCCGAAAGGGAGTTTTTTTGTTGGGTGGACAATCCCTCAGTCTTGTTTTCGCTTTCAGCTCCAACAATCCAGCTCCCTTTGCACAAGGCAGCCTTTTTCAAATGATTTTTTGTATCTTCTAGAATTTGATAATTGTTTATTTACTTAGTTAGTTTCACTTATTTTGTCAACTCTTGTTTACAAGGCATTATCCGCTGAAAACGGCCGCCTTGTGTAAAGGGGGCTGGTCAATGTAGCTCCATTGGAGCGGAATTGAGCTGGGGGATTGTTGCTACCAATCAGCTCGTTTGTATAAGTTGCTTTCTTTTTACAAGTCCGCTACTAGATAATTTTACATATTGCATTTATCTAAATTTGGTGTTATATTAACCGTATGAAAATCTCTCGCAAACATAACAAAAACATTGTTCATTTCGCCAAAGATTTGCGGAAGAATATGACCAAAGAAGAGCGTCATCTTTGGTATGATTTTTTACGACAATACCCCGTCAAGTTTATCCGACAAAAAGTTGTGGGAAACTTCATTTTGGATTTCTTTTGTCCGCAAGCCAACCTTGCTGTCGAACTAGACGGCTCAGAACACTACACTGATGAGGGCATTGCTTATGATAATGCGCGCAGTGACTTTTTGAGCCAATTCAATATAGAAGTCGTGCGCATTTTCAACACCGACATTCACCACAATTTCGAGGGCGTTTGTGAGTTTATTGATGCCAAAGTCAATGAAAAAATTAAGCAATAATCTACTATGTTTTTACAATCCCTCAGTCACACTCCACTTGCGTTTCGTGCGACAGCTCCCTTTACACAAGGCAGCCTTTTTAAGCGGATTGCGTTTATCCATTTTTACTCACAAAAAAGTCAAAAAATCTTCAAAAAACTTCAAAAAAATCTTCAAAAATTTGAAGAAAATTTGAAGTTTGATTGTTAAAATTTTAATAAACTTTTAATGTTTGTAAAAAATTATATAAACGAAAATTAAAACTTTGTTAATAAATTGACTAATGCGTGATTGATTTGTATAATATTTATATAAAAGTAGAAAGTTTCTTGGGGGAGAAATGAAAAGATCAGCTTTTTATTCGACAATAGCTATGATCGTGTTAATCGTATGTTGTTTGACTGCGGTTACCTTTTCTTTTTTCACTTCCCATTCTGGACATTCAATTTTTGAGCTAGGGTCCAAGACTAGCACCAAGTTCAACATAAATTTCGACAACAATCGACAACAAAAAATCACAGGACAAAACGCCGTGCAAAGCAAAGGCGCAATGGCTTTTTGGGTAATCAACTATGACACCGGTGGCACTGACTATCGCAATATGTATTTCACGATGAGTGATCTAGAATACGTGATAGCGACCAATCCAACGGTTGAGTCGTCACGCCAACCTAAGGGGCTGGCGCCGTTGACGGCGGGCATGGTGATTGCCAAAGATTCTGCCAACGCCCAGTATATGGACAGCATCATCCAGTTCGGTTTCGTCAAAATTCCAAGAGCCGACCAAGTGGAGGCGGGCAAAGAAAGATTGTACATACCGACGGACAACACGACCACCTTCGACCAAGTTGTAGGTATGCTCCAAGACCCACGATACGGACTGAACGCAACGCATTGGAGCGGGTGGCGAAACAAGACAAAAATGTCGATAGATTGTTTCAAGTTGGACGCAATACCTGGCAAAACAAATACGGGCGCCAATACCCAAGGACAGATAGTGCTGTTCATCAGAATAAAAGAAAACATAGACAACGAGCTCGTTCCGCCAGCAATGAACGGCGTTCAAGTCAAAGCAATAATAGAATCAACGGAGTTGTAAGATATGAGAAGAGAAAGTTTGAAGAAGTGGATAACGATTGCATCAATGCTACTATGTGTAGCGTTGGTACTTGTCATGTCTTGCACTTTGGGTGGCGCAAACGTGCTCAATATGTACGAGATAGGTGGAGCTGGCACTTCTCTCAACAACCAAGCCGGACAAGTCGGCAACGCAAAAATCGAGAAGACAGGCACAACCGGACAGGCTATCGGCGATAAAACCGCCCTTGAAAACTGGTTGGGCAGTGGCACTGCGGCATATCTGACTAAGGATATAGAATGGAATCTTGGTAGTAGCACGTCTACGAGTAAAAATATGGGCGCAAACGGTGTGTTGGATGGCAATGGACATACGATTACTATCACCGTAAACAATACTGGTTGGAATGGTGCACGTAGCGGAGCGCACGGAATTTTTGTACACCAAAACTATGGTACAATCAAAAACGTCAAATTCGTGTTCAAAGGAAGTATGTCTATAAATTCCGGAGCCGCTTGGCCGTGGTCGAGCTCATATGACGTTTGGCTAGGTCTTGTAGTAGGAAGCAATGACGGAACTCTCGAAAACGTAACGGCAGAACTTCAAGGCGATTATAAACTGCACAACAACAACAGCGGTCGTTGGGTTCAAATCGGCGGTTTGGTTGGTAGCAATCAAAACTATATTACCAACTGTACCTTTATTATGAATTCTGACAATGGATTGGAGGTAAATTCTAAGAATAGTAGTCCGCAAGGTCGTATTGGCGGTATCATCGGAGAAAACAATACGGGGGCAAACGGAAAAGTAAACGGCGTCACCTACAAACAAATCAAAGGAAGACTTATGCCACAAGGTAGTGATGCGGCGGCGGCAATATGCAACAACAATCACGCCACAATCAACGGCGCAATGGTAGACGGTACTCCTAGTTTTTCGGGAAGTAGCAACGTCAACTATTATGCTGACTCCAACTTGAATTATAAGCTTGCTACCAATAGTGCACAAGTTGGACAAAACGCAACATTGAAAATGGGCACTTATAGCGGTTATACTTGCAACACATCGGGCGATTTGGTGTACAATTTTGTTGGCTCGGGCACAGGTATAAAACTTAGGGTTACGCATAGAAAAATAGTGGAAGACAGCAACTATTATATCACCAAAGTTGACGGAACAAGCGTATCCAACACTACAAAATATTGGGATTTTTCTTTGAACGGAAGGTCGGGATATTTTGGTTATCTTGAGGTAGGCACAGAAGCTATCAATATCAAAGACTATGCCACACTCAACGAATTTTTGACCAATTCCGGCATAAAGAAAGGAACGATCATAGCAGACGAAATCGTCGTGCCAAGGAACTCTTCGAGCCAAGCGTCCAACTGGACTTTGAAATCAAATCAAACGTTGGAAGGCAATGGAAAGACAATCAAAATAGATGGATATTATACCGGTTGGCAGAACGGAAACGAGTCGGGCAAAAATATGATGTTCGGAATGTTTTTGAGAGAAAACCAAGGTATTGTTCAAAACCTTAATATCAATTATACGGCAACGGTATACGTTGCCAACAACAACAGAGGGTCGTACGCTCCGACGGAAGTGTACGCCGGTATTGTTTGTGCAAAGAACACAAAACAAATCAAAAACGTAAACGTGACGATAACGGGAGAATTTAGATCTCACGCAACCGAAGGACATTCTACAATCGGCGGAATAACAGGTCTCAACGAAAGCGATGCGACTATCGAGAATTGTACAGTCACAATGAACAGCACGGCGGAATGGCCGTTGGACGTAGGCGTCAACCATAACGACACTTCAAACGACAAATTCTATTTGAATGCGGCAGGCGTCGTGGGTGAAAATAAGGGAAACGTCTACAACGTGACGTACAAAACCCAACAAGGAAAAATCAGTTCTCGATCAAACACTTCTTTACAACCAAAAAACATAATGAATACGGTGGCAGGTATTTGTGCATACAACAATGGCGGTACATTGTCCACAATGTTTGTTGACGGACAGCCAAACTTGATATGCGTGAACAATGCCAGTTCGGGAAGTAAACACACTGCAACGTTCTATTTTTCGGGAGTCAAATCCAACCAATGGGATAAAGTGGGCGGAGAAGATATGTTCGTTATCAACGGCGCAAGCGTCGTGCATAACACAGAGGCCAACAGGATAGGATATAAAAACGGTCAGCACATGATGAACAATGGCGACTTAACCTACAAGCTCGTCAAAAATGGTACTGATAAATATATTATAATATCGCCTACCAATTTGGCAGAACGCCAATACATTGCAAGAGTGGACGGAGTCGACGTAAGCGAAGGAAGATTGACCTCATACGTATGGAGATACAACGGATGGACTTCAAAATCTTTCGCCCATATGGAATATACCAAAACAACTCCGCCAACAGGTACCCTAATCACCAACCAAACGACCTTGATTAACTTCTTAACAGGTAGTTCAACTTACGGCGTGGTTATGAACGACTTTGACGTCAACTGGGGAGAGTATAGAGGTAGTGCGTACGATTTGACAGCAGGAAAAACCCTAGACGGCAACGGGCACAAGATTACTGTTTACAACACCACCAACGGCGAGCCAAGTACGGGAAACGTCAACTACCGTGGATACAATGGTCAACAACACGGCGGTTCAGAGTTTAGGTTTGTAGGCACTTTCATCAAAGTAATAGAAACGGGCGCAACGCTCAAAAACTTAAATATCACTCACGCATCCAGTACATGGGCTCTTATAGATAATGCAACCGTTGCAATGGGCGTGATTGGTGGCAATTTTGGCACGGTCGAGAATGTTACAATAGACGTCAATGCAATGATAATGTGTTCCCAATACTCTAGCAATTGGGGAAGATTTTTTGTCGCAGGCGGCGTAGGTTTCAACAAGGGTAACATATACAATATACGCGTCAACATACGCAACAAGATTATGTCCAACCCAAGCGTATGGGGCGCAAACACTTCGGACGCATATACCGGCGGTGTAGTAGGTTATGATAGAAATAGTAAAATTTGGGGCGCTACAGTCTATTTTGACAAATCTTGGACGGGATACCACTTGGATGAGGACGTAACCGGTGGAAGCGGTTGGACGGGAATAGGTTGTATTGTAGGTTATTCTGATGACAATAGCAATCAGAACAAAGAATATACTGGTGCATATATTATCAACACGCCAAATGCCGACCGCACAGCGGGCTTATCAGGCAGAGGCTCTTGGCCTTCCAGAATTTTTACTTCTTACAATGACGTCGTGGAGGCTACCAACAAGACCAACGTCAGCCCTGAGAAATTTGATTTGAGATGGTCGGTAGACAAAGCTAACAACCAACTTTACGTCAACTTCGTTGTAAAAAATCATGAGTTCAAATATGATGAAATTGTTTGGTCGCTTTATAGTTCGGGAAGTGGATTTAACGTTTATGAGCAAAGACGTCAACAACCAGAATTTTGTATGACGGACAACAGTACCAACATAGGAACAACCGGTAGTGTGACTGATGTAAATTTTGGATATAAAGGACTTGCTAGTAGCATCGACGGACATTTTAGCAACGGCTATGCTGGCTATAATGATACAAATATAAGCAAAGCGGACACTGTCAACAGCGTTTACAACGGCAAAAAACAACGCATTTATCTTGATTTTGAATCTATATTCTATGAGATAACCCAAGGCGCAAGCGGTAGCTTTGACTTTGCATACACCAACGACAACGGTGACGTGTGTGACGCCAACGGCAACGTAATTATGAACGTCAACACCCAAGGATATCTTAGACAGCGTACCGAGGGTGGAAACACCATAACGTACGGGGACTTGGTATACGTCAACGGAAACACTCGCCTCTATATTCCAAAGGCTGACGTCACAGCCCAACTCAATATTCTAAAGAGAAGAATTGATATCACAATTGACGAGCATATTTGGAACAAAAATGGTGGAGGAGAAGTAGGCGTAGTTGGGGAAAGTCTAATTCCTAACACCAAGATACATCTCACCAACGCTACTCAAGCAAACGCCAACGATATAACACAAGGACAAGACGTAGTAAACGGTAAGAGCAGTGCTATTTTGAACAAGTTGGGAGTGGGTAGCGGAACATATACCAACGTGGCAAACGCAAGCGCCAACGTCGGTAGGTATGACATTACATACAACAACCTAACCAACTTCAACTTCGAAATCAACACCATAACCGTCAATGGTAAAAACAAAAATATGTTGACGCAAGCCGAAAGCGCAAATGCGGCTGGCGGATATTATTATGTAACAGGTACTTATAATATTGTTCTTAAAGATCAATATCACAAATACAACGACGCCGCAAGCTACGCTACGTTTACGAATCGAGACCGCTACGAAATCACAGGAATTAGTAGTGATCTCAAGGATTATATTGATGCAAGCGGAGCTTTTTTGGTCGGCACAACGGCAAACAACAAAGAAGCATTCAGAGCCAACAACCCTGACTATGCGGTGCTCCAACCTAACGAAAACTATTGGATAGGATTGAACACTGGCAAAAACATATCGGGAGGAATAAGCTACAACACCACAGGAATTCCGTCACAAATCTACAATGATTTGGACGTAAACGTCGTAGACGGCAAGCTCTACGTCGGTCACAACTTTGATACAAAAGTTGTGGACTATGCGTTGAGTGGAGAGAGCATTGCCACCAACATAAGCTATACTTTCGACGAAAACGGATATAGATTTGCCATCGGTGGCTGGAATAGTTATTTGTCCAATTATCAGGCTGATCTTGTGTTCAATATCAACCTAAAAAATGGACAAGGTTATAAATACGCATACAATTATAACATTTGGAACACGACCCAAGTCTTCCCAAAAAATGATGCTGGTGTCGCTCGTTATTTTAGCCGTGTCCAAATGGCAGAAATATGTGGTCACACAGAGCAAAACCCTGTCAACAGCACAGAACTCTTCCCTGTGCTCGAATACAGCCTAGGTCAGAGATGGGCAGACGCAAACACAATCATAGAATTTTTGAGCGGTAGAGTTGGCACTTCAAGAGAAATTGCAGGTGCAAAATCTCTTACTTTGACCCAATTAACACACTCTATCTCTATTGATATATCTACGCTTTCCGACGGCTTTGTTGTCAACCGCAACAAAGTGCTCGATGCGAACGGCAATTACTTCGAGATGAAGACTGCGACAGCCAACATTTTGCAAAATTATGAGTCTTATACGTTGTCTGATACCAACAAATTCATCAAGCACAACGGCTATGAGATTGGCTATGCCGGACACGCCGCAATGGGCGGTTTGGCGAGCGTCAATATGGGCAGTTTGTCCAACGCCAACTTCCTTGTTTACGGCGATATTTTCAAGGACAAAGTGCCAGTTGAGAACAATGTGGCGGGCGAGAGAGTTATGTCGGCGGCGTATGGATTCGTATTCGGTATGAATACGGGCAATATCACCAACGTCTCCGTCAGCGTTAGAGCAAGCCAAACCATCGGTAAAGCAGGAAGTAAATCTCCGGACGCATTTGGAATTTTGGTAGGTATCAACGGCGGAGGCGATATCAATAAAATCCAAATCAGCGGAAAATACGTATATACAAATTATAAAAAGACCAACGATATAGTATCCATCAACATGCAACCAACACAAAGCGGTGGTTATATGGGTGGTGTAATCGGCGTGATGAATGCGGGCAACGGCACAGGTATCAATCTCAATACGTTGATAAATAATTCCAATGGAAAAACAGAATTGGGATCGTTTTTTGCAATGATTGCTCCGACAGCCCAAGTGCACAACGTTTTCGTGAACTTTGGCGGAAGAATGAACGGCTTGACGGCATACAAAGGAGTTATCACGGGTTATGCGGGAGCTAGTGGCAGTGGCGTAATCAACTTGTCACAAATCATATACTTTGTATCCAACGAGATCGTTGACAAAAACCTTGCGGCGGGAGAGAACGGTCGTTTGAATATGACGAATGACGCTTACAAGACGGTAATCGATGTCTTTAAGCCTGTTTACAGCGTGTATGGTAGCAACCAAAACAACGCAACCTTGAACAAGGCGTTCGGTATCCAAATGTCTTACGATTCTTATATCAAAAACGATTATATGCTGGACATTTTTGATTTCGACGTTATTTTCGAGAACGGCAACTATACGTCTTTGAAATACAGAGACAACAGAATGTCAAGCTTTGATAGAAAATATATGAAGTTCAACGGCAGTGCTTATACCGATACCAACCAATTCAATTATGGAAATACACAAATAAATATTTTCCAAACACTTATCAACACCACCGCAAGTGGTGGCAAATCCAACTTGTTCGAGTTGAAAGTTGATATAAGCGTGCTCTTACAAAATCAAACCGACATTCGCAACTTCTTGCTGGGCACAGCCTCAGAAGACAAGCTTTTGGGCATCATCAACGTCGGAAAAATTGCGCCAACAGTCAACGAAATTGTTTTGAACGACTGGCAAGCATATTATGAAGAGAAAGTAAATAATACAACGGTTAAAATGCCTCTCACCCTTGCCGAAGGCAGAACGTTGACGGGCAGAAGAGAAAATGGTCGTGTCAAGATTGTTATGAATGCGACCACCCAACGCCCAACCGCCGACGTAGTTGCCAACGTGGCAGGTTTGTCAGGTCAATATACTTTGATTTATGACTTCTTGGGCGTCAACAACGGCACAATCAACGGCATAGACTTCGTAGGTATCAGGGGCAACAACACTTCTATTCCAAGCGCCAAAGCCAATCTCATCGTAGGATCTTTCGTGGCAGTCAACAACGGACTTATCGACGAAGTCAAGTTTGTCAACCAAGGAATTGCCCAATGGACTTTGAACAGCGTCACGGGCGTGAGTGATATTTCCGTGGGCGCAATCGCTGGTATCAGCGTGGGCAACAACAACAAGCAAGTAGGCGGACAAACGATTTACAGCGGCATCAGGACGGTCGCTTACGTTGGCATAAGTAAAATGTGGTTCAAAACAGCCCAATCCAACGGAATGATGGCTATGGGCGGTATCGCAGGTGCGTTGGACGGCTCGGCAATCATTCAGTCAAGCGTATTCAGCGACAATTCTATCTACTTCGATATAACCAATCCAACCAACAACAACATTTTCGTGGGCGGTGCGGTAGGTATCGCCAACGCAGACCCAGACAAATCAAATCTATACTTTTTGGGCAACGCCGTGAGATCTACGGCAGTCACTATGCTCGTGTGGACAGGCACTGCTATGCAAGCCAAACCTTTCACCGCTCCATTGTCTGACGTAGACGTCGTTATCAACGGTGGCGTAGGTATCAAGGCATACGACCAAGCATACAACGGCGGTAGTCGTGGACATATTGCGGGCTATACGTACATGGGAGCCAACAGCACTATCCTAGACAATATTACGTTCGTTGAAGTGGGCGTAGACAGTAAGATTGCCAGCGCAAACGACGACGGCGCAGTCAAAGTATTCAACACCACCACAGCCAACAACAAGTTGATTGCTATGATGGGTTATGCCGGCGGTGTAAGCCAAGCGGGATATTATGCAAAAATCCGAGGTGGCAGAGTAGGTCTGAGGGATTGTTATGATATCAACATTCTTTCCAACAACTATGCCGACATCAATCCAAATGCAAACGAAATAGGTTTTTATCAGTTCGGTAGCCAAGTCAAAGACACGACAGTGACAGCAATATCTCTTGATTTGGACTTCAACATAGACTCTAAGACGGAGAACGGAAAAACCTTCATTGGTATCAAGAAGGGCGTCACCAACGCAAGAAATTATTCTTACAAAGCGACAGCCGATAGCTTTGCCAACACCTCTTCGGGACCTAACTTCAACAGCCTAAGACAAAACTTCAAGAACGAGCCACAACGAGGCGACACTGCCAACTATGTCGACTATGTGTTTGCATGGGATATCAGCGACAGCAACATTACTAGCGAGACGGACAGAAAGCAGGCCTTGACAGCATTCATCAAAGGCAGAGAATACACAACCCAAGGTCAAGCCAACAACGATTTGACTTGGGAGGTGTATGCGGTAGCCAAGCAATTCACAATTACCAAAGACTATACCGGCAACGCCGCAATAGATCTAAATTGGACGACTTCGAGAGAATTCGAAGGGGACAAAACGCTCGTGGATAACAGCGGAAACAACGTGACTATCAACCTTGCATATACGAGTTTGACAATCAACGCAGACGCAACCAACGGAGTTGCGCACCCTGTCTACAAGCCACCAATAGCAGGCGGCGGTAGTTCTTGGGGAGTAGACAACACTTCGGCAGACAACAAAATCGTTGCGGTCGGCGGTGTGTGGGCTATGCTCAAAGGCAAGCTCAAAGGCATTACTTTGAACGTCAATATGGTGGGAAATCTAGTGCTAACCGCTAGCGGTACCAACCTTGCAATAGGCAACGTGGCAGGTATCGTGGAAGGCAACAACAACAGCTACAACACAGCGACAGACAAAGCGGATATTTTCAACGTAGCATTCAACGTCAATCACGGCGCAAATGGCGCTATCGTAGAATACAACGCCCCAACCAAAACAATCAGCGTGGGCGGTGTGTTCGGTAGCATTTACAACAAAACACGAGTAGCGTTGTACAATTCTAGCGTGGCAATGAACGTATCTCTTAAAGGTGGCGCAGACCCTATCAACGCCCAAAGCGTTGCGGTAGGCGGTTTTGCGGGCACAATAGATACGGCGATTGTTACGACTATTGCCAACAACCAATTCCGTATCAAATACAATTCTTACACCAACAACAACACTACCCAATACAAGCCATTCGTGGTCAACAACACAATCAAATATGACGGCACTGGCGCAATGGGCGGTCTGGTTGGAATGATGCTCCAAAGCGCAACCATAGAAAATATCAATGTCAACCAAGGCGTATTCGACGCTGCGGAGTGGAAAAACAAAGGCAAGGATTGTGATATCGTGTGGGTGCTCAACGGCGCACAAGCAGCCGACTCCATAGCCGCTATGGGCGGAGCTGTGGGTATATCTTACGGCAATGGAGTTATCAACAAGATAGACGGCGTTGCAATGGTGAGCCGTGCTCGAATGGTCTGCAACACCAACGTCCAAATCCAAGGTACCAACTCCAATCAAGTGATACACGATTTTGGTGGAGCAGGAGAAAGCAGATTCGTGTATTTGGGCGGATTGCTTGGCTTGGGCTCCAACAGCGGATATATGATTTTGAACGTAGACGAATACAGAGAAAACGTAATGGGACAAGTCTACTATTTGGACAGCACCAATATGAACAGAGTTGTGTCCAGCCAAATTGGTCAAGCGTATATAGGTCAAGGCGGACATATTGGACTTGTCAGCGGTAGATTCCTCAACCATGACATTAGTGGCAACACCAAACAACTTATGTGGCAAGATTCTTCTTCCAACGAGGCAGACTTGTTCTCCCAATTTGTATCGACAGAGGCTATCGTGGGCAACGTTTTGTCCAACATAGCAGGCATTTCGGTGCTAGGTTATGTGACGCCTGCCAACAGTTCTGCTTGGCAACAAGCAGGCTACAACAAGAGCTCGAACAACAAACTTGCTACATATCAAAAGATTTGGACAACCAATTCAACTTTGGAAAATTTGCCAGTTATGCTAGACATAAAACTCAAATTGAACAACACTGGTTATTATTTGGCAATAACCCCGGTTGCAACTGTCAGCAATCAACAAATCGAGCCGATAGAAAACAGTAGCTATGAAAGATGGGGATATGCTCAAGAAACCTTTACTTTTATGATATCAGGAGGAACTTTTGCACTCAAAGAAGGCACAAGAATTCCTGAGAGAGATCTCAACGCAAACAAATTCTATTTGAACGGACCATCTTCTAGTATATTTGAATGGAACGCTAGTTCTGACGCCAGCGATCGCCACAACTTGTTGTTGATTCGTTTCCTACTCAACGAAGTATTTATCAGCACCGAAGCGCAACTCTTTGCGTTTATTGCAGGAGAAACAACCATCGGCAATTTGTTGAGCGTTGGAGATTGGTATTCTAGTTCTAGCTATCCATCGCCTTTGAAATATGCATTCGAAGAAATTGACAAACAAAACCTTGGAGAGACTAATAGAAGGGCTGCTTATGATGCTCTAAGAAACGAGATTAGTCAATGGTCAAGAGCACAAAGGGGAGTCTTGAACAACAACATTGTTCTGCGTCAATACCCTAACAAATTTACTTTCAACAAGGCATTGATTGGCGGAAGTGACGACAAGAAGTACACCATCACTTTGAACAACGATTATTTCCAATACGACGAAGGAAATGACGATTATAGAAAAGGTGACAACAACAATCCTATTCAAAGAGACAATATATATCCGTTCAGTTATGCTACGCCAAATCCTTGGAGAGATGGCAATGCGGCAGATCATTATGGCTATTATCACAAAGGAACAGCCGATGCCAATTATAACGCTATGAATGGTTTTTATGGCATCACCACAGAGAAAACTCCTGTAAGAGCAAAACCATTCCACTCGTACGGATTGTTCGTGGGATACGTAGCTCCTAATGGTTTGATACAAAACGTCAACTTCTCATTCAACAAAAAGTACTTTATCGAGACTTATGGTTGGGTGTATGGCTTGCAAAACGAGGCTTATTCGCTTGCTACGGGTATAGTATCCGTTGTTTGTGCAGGAACAATAGACGGTTGTACTCTCGATTTGGGCGCTGACGCCAACTTCGTAGCCAACAGAACAATGACTCAAGGTGACTACCGTCACGAGTCTGACGAAAATATGGCTATCGTAGGCGGTTTTGCGGCAATGCAACTTGGCGATGTCAACAACAGTGGCAAAGGAGAGTCTTATATCAAGAATTGTACTCTCAATATGACAGAGACTTCTATCATCAGATCAATTTGTCATGCCAATACAAGAGGTACCGCAGACTTTACTCACGCACAAGCAATGGCAGGCGGTATGGTAGGTTGGATGGGTGCAGGCGCCAACCTTATCAATACGACCATCAACGGCGCCGGACTCATCGAAGCGTGCAACAATCAAGTTGTTTATGTAGGACTAAGTAACGCTGATACAATAAGAATTGCGAAAAACAATTATGCGTCTGCAGCAGGTGCGATGGTAGCTATCAACACCAACGAATATTGTTATGTAGGTACATACAACGAAGGCGAACATACCGCAAGCCAATTGTATACCAACGTAGAAAAAATTACCGACGGCGCTGGCAATACAAAAGGCATACGTGGCGTCATCGACGGCGTGGTAGCCAACTGGTATGGTTATACTATCGAATCAATACCTTTCCGCATGGCGTGGGGATCTGACTATGGCACACATTATGGTCATGCGCAGGTGCTGGGCAAAAACTATGGAGAGATTCCAGATAGTCAAGTCCAATTGGGCGTATCGTATGGATATCGTCAACTTGCCGGCACTTGCGACTGGTCTCAGATCAAGAACGTTTATTTGGTATCCAAAGAGGCAAATACAACGACGGGTAGCAAAGAAAACGCTTTATATTTGCTCGGAAGCAACAGAACAAAGAGCTATAACGACGGCGGAAATTTTGACATTTACTTCGACAGATACAAAGATTTTGATATAGGCAACCGTCAGGATCACTACGAGGGCAGAGTTTTGCCAGCCAACACGACCATTCCAACTCGTTTTGTAGGACGTGGAACCAATGGTTCTCAAATCGATGAAAACGAGTATATGATGAGCGTGTATGACAACACCGATATGAACAACGTCAAAGAAATCAAAGGCGACGAGCTCAAAGCGGGAAATATCAAGTTTATTTGGGAAAAACCGGTAGATTACAAAACCTATCCGTCGGTGATGGAGTTCAAAACTATTGCCAATGGGGGATTGTTGACTCAAACCGAATACGACACAATCAAGAGCAAGAGAAAAACTAACGACTATGGTCCTTTGACCAACGCCGAAAAAGAATTGCTTGCACTTCTCCGCACCAAGATCAAGTTCGAATTCCTTGTGCGCAATCCTAATGCGTCACAAGGTCAGTTCTTGTGGGACAGCCAAGCTTATACCAAGAGCAAAAAAATAGGCAACACCAACCAGCACAACGTTTTGGTAGAAGAGCCGGAAAATCCAAATGCAGTGGCTGACTTGATTTATTATGACGCACGATATACTCAAATCAACAAGTTCGAAGACGCAAAAGCAGAGGCGCACGTAAGCCGAGTTGTTGCTCGTGGAACGGATATTTACTTCTATTATTCTTATGGTAGAACGGGCTTTGCGACTATCGACAAGGGCAACTACTATTATGATAGAGACAACGACGCATATTACAACAAAAAACTTACGTCCTTTGGCGGTAAGTTCGGTTTGCCACAACTTAAATTCTATGGCGCAAACGGCGCAGAGTTGGAAGGAGTTACCCTAAATCCAT
>OQVS01001048.1_pt1 | contig 19124 bp, 16 predicted proteins | sample 1691601 | NCBI WGS metagenome assembly OQVS01 (sample SAMN03418268, study PRJEB22391) | human gut metagenome | biome: human-gut; feature: organic feature; material: feces | host: Homo sapiens | place: Tanzania | collected 2013-01
GAGTATGTACGCGGTTACCAACATCGGCAAGCCGATGTGTACAGCCTTCCAGGCTAGTTGTTGTGACTATTCCCCATGAAATATCCACTGAGCCCTTTATATTCTTATTTATTTCATGCAAGATGGAAGCCAGCTTGTATCGCTATGGAAAACCTTTTCGATGGTTATTCCTTGTGCTTCTTTCTTTGTTAGCTGATGACTCCAGCCAACTCGCTTTGAAGTATTGGCACCAGCGCCTGTATTGTTATACTCTTGATAGCGAGCAGTCTTTTCGTTCGCAGGATTTCTCCAGTTTTCCCATCCCTCTGGTCTGATATGGCTATCCATGGTGCAGTTCATAAACAAGGTATGAGCATATGGACGCCATGGGCGACCGAGATACACCTTATTAATATTGTCTGCTGCCGTGAGGTGGCAATGGTTGAAAATGTAGCCATAAGTCTGGTTGGCAGGAGTAGAGGCTGCTGTGATATAGCTATTAGCCTTTGAGTGGATGGTGCACGACTCAAACCAAGCTGTAGAAGGACCAAAGATGAAGTCGGTAGTGCCTTCGATATAGCAGCCTTTGAATAGCTGGCGAGTAGAGGCTTTGCCTGTGTAGATAGTATCCTGATGTCCGAGGAAACGGCAGTTGATGAACGATAGACGGTCGCCTTCGGTATGTAGGGCAACAGCCTGACCAAGTCGAGCAGAATTGTTTTCGATGGTGATATTCTTCAAGGTAATGTCGTTGCCTTGTATCTTCAGAGTGTAAGTGCGGAAAGTGCCCATACCCTTGCCAGTTTCAGGAAGCTTTATGTTGGCATGGTCGTCGTAGGTGATGATGGTGTTGTCGCGGTCTTCGCCACATATTTCTATGTTGTCGAGCCATGAAGGGATAACGAGTTTTTCCTTGTAGACTCCTTTCTTAACGTATATCACCTTATGATATTCCATAAAAGCACGACAAACCTCTATGGCTTCGCTAATGTTGCGGAATTCGGCTGTACCGTCGCGAGCCACGAAGATGGTATCAGGGTTGTCGTATTTGTTTGCGCCCATAGCCGTGATGGCTGAGAGCATAAGTAGTAGAGTTGTTGTAATTAGCTTCATAGTTTGTTTTATTTAATGTGAAGCCGTAGAAACGGCTTCACACGATGATGAAAAATAGGATGGGGTGTAGATATAGGAATATTTACATTATCTGTTTAACCTCCTTGAGGTCATCAATCTTTTTGAGAGCGTTTACAATCTCTTGAGCTTCAGAGCGATCGTGAACACGAATCTCTATCTTGCCATCATAGATGCCTTCGTCGGCATTGATGGTGATGCGATGGATGTTGACATCAAGCTTCTCTGATATCACCTCAGATATATCGTGAAGCATGCCCTTGCGGTCGATACCTCTAATCTGGATAGTTGCATCAAAGAATAATACCTTGTGCATATCCCATTTAGCATCAAGGATGCGATTGCCGAAACTTGACTTAAGTCGGTTGGCAACAGGGCACGCACGATGGTGTATCTCCACCTGGTTTTTGTTGTCGATATATCCAAGGATGTCGTCACCAGGAATAGCATGACAACAAGTAGGAAGGATATACATGCCGATGGTCTTCTCGGAGATTACGCAAGGAATCTTCTTATTGAATTCTTTTCCTACCACAAGCTTCTTGTCGCTTGGTGGCACAGTTTCCTTCTTGTCTTTGCTCTTGCTAAGGAAAGGAACAAACTTTCTCCATCCTCCTCCAGAACTCTCATTCTTTTGGCTCTTACCATGGAGCTCGTTGATATCTTTCTCGCCAAGTAATATTGTCCTGTTGCCTAATCCAAGGAATAATTCTTCAGGCTTCTGCACACCATGGAATGAGCAAAGCTGATCGAGAACAGATGTAGAAAGTTCTATTTCGTTCGTCTGTAGCCATTGCTTAAGTGTTTCTTCGCCCTTCTTTTGAGTCTCGCGGTTGTCGCGGCGCAATATTGCTTGTATCTTAGCCTTAGCCTTAGCAGTAGAAACAAAGTTTATCCAATCGGGCTGTACATGCTGCGACTTGGAAGTAAGCACTTCTACCTGGTCGCCACTATTGAGCTTATGGCTTAGCGGTACGAGCTTGTGGTTTACTTTAGCTCCGATACAATGGCTACCAAGGAAGGTGTGTATTTGGAATGCAAAGTCGAGGACTGTACAGTTGGCAGGCATCGTCTTCACCTCGCCCTTAGGAGTAAACACGAATATTTCAGATGCAAAAAGGTTGAGCTTTATAGCATCGAGGAAGTCCATAGCATCAGGCTGTGGGTCGTCGAGAATTTCCTTGATAGTGCTTAGCCAATCGTTGAGCTCGCCATCGTCTTCATGTCCATCGTTTCCATCTTTGTATTTCCAATGAGCCGCAAAACCTTGTTCCGCAATCTCGTCCATGCGGTCGCTACGAATCTGCACCTCAATCCACTTACCTTGCTTAGACATCAATGTGACATGGAGAGCCTGATAGCCATTAGCTTTAGGATGGTTAAGCCAGTCGCGTAAGCGGTCTGGATGGCTCTTGTATATTCTGCTTATTGCAACATAAATGTTGAAACATTCGTTGATTTCGTTGGCACGCTCTTTAGGAGTAAAGATGATGCGCACGGCAAGAATATCATAAATCTCATCAAACGAAACATGCTTGTTTTGCATCTTATTCCAAATAGAATAAGGACTCTTAACTCTTGCCTTGATTTCATATTGTATGCCAAGAGAGTCGAGGGCTGCACGAATAGGAGTGGTGAAGTCTTTGAAGAGCTTTTGGCGTTGCTCTTCCGACATAGAAAGTTTATTTGTGATATCCTTATATTCTTCAGGATGCTCATACTTGAAGCTAAGGTCTTCAAGTTCAGTCTTTATCTTGTTGAGTCCAAGACGGTTGGCGAGAGGAGCATAGATATACATCGTTTCGCCAGCAATCTTGTATTGCTTGTTAGGAGCTTGCGAAGCCAAAGTGCGCATGTTATGCAGACGGTCGCAAATCTTAATCAATATCACTCGGATATCGTCGCTCATAGTGAGCAGCAACTTCTTGAAGTTTTCGGCTTGAGCCGAAGCCTTATCTCCGAATATACCACCACTAATCTTGGTAAGTCCGTCTACAATCATGGCTATCTTCGAACCGAAGATGTTTTCTATGTCTTCTACCGAGTAGTCGGTATCTTCGACAACATCATGCAGGAGTGCGGCACAAATACTTGTTGAGCCAAGTCCCATCTCCTCGCATGCTATCTGTGCAACGGCAATAGGGTGCATGATATATGGTTCGCCCGATAGTCGTCTTACACCTTTGTGTGCTTGGCGGGCGAAGTTGAAAGCCTTGGTGATGATATCCACCTTTTTGCGATGAGGAGAATCGAGATAAGTCTTCATGAGCTTATCGAAAGCCGCGGTTATCATCTTGTCGTCGGCAATTTCTCTCTCTTTGTTGATAGTGTCCTGATTGTCCATTGTCATGTCCTCCAAAGTTTATTATTGTTGTTTGGACCACGTGATAATAAGATTATAATTGAGGGTTAGTATGGGGTGTGGGGTGGCAAGCGAAGGATTATTTCACCTTCAGCTTTTTGCCTGCCCTGATGCTTGAGCCCTTAATGCCATTGAGCCTCTTTAGTTTAGCTACTGTTGTATTGTTGCGAGCTGCGATAGCACCAAGAGTATCTCCCTGACGTATTGTTACGCTCTTTGTTCTTTTTCTACTTCTACGGCTCTTGCTTCTTTTGCTTGAAGAGTGGCGTGACGATCTTGAGTCTTTGTAAGCTAAGTTGCTTGTGTTTACGCTAACCTCAGCACGCTTTGTAGTAACGTTCTCAGGAACATAAGCATAGATAGAATCCTGATTGTCGATAAAAGCTATTGTCTTTGACTCAGGCAAACGGATAGCAGAAGGTTTGTAGCTACCGTTTACGATGTTGCGACGGTATTGTGGGTTGAGGTTTGCTATCAGATCTTGAGGAATGTTGAGCACCTTTGCTATCTGCTCAAAGTGTACGTCGCGGTCTACCATCACGGTATCTGTCTTTACAGGCAAAGTTGTTGTCATCGGACAGATGTTGTGGTCGCAATAGTAGTTCATGATATAGTTGGCTGCGATAAATGCAGGCACATATCCGCGAGTTTCCTTTGGCAAGTAAGGGTATATTTCCCAATAGTCCTTAGCACCATTAGCTCTATGTATAGCCTTGTTGATGTTGTCAGGTCCGCAGTTGTAGGCTGCGATAACGAGATTCCAATCGCCGAATATCTTGTAGAGGTCGCTAAGATAGTTGGCAGCAGCATACGACGACTTCACAGGGTCGCAACGTTCGTCGACCATAGAGTTTACCTCAAGTCCATATTGCTTACCTGTGGTAACCATAAACTGCCAAAGACCAGTAGCGCCAACTCTTGATACAGCTTTAGGGTTGAGAGCCGACTCGATAACAGGCAAGTATTTCAGTTCGAGAGGCAAACCATAGGTTTCGAGAGCCTGCTCGAAGATTGGGATGTAGAAGTTTTGTGCTCCGAGCATATAGCTTACAGAGCGACGAAGGCGACCACTATAGCGGTCGATGAACTGCTGTACCACCTCGTTGTATGGCATCTCTATGATAGTAGGCATGCGGTTGAGGCGTTGTTTGTAAGTGTCCTTGTCGTAAACAGGGTTCACGTCCGACATATTGCAGTTGTTGTCGGGCTTCAAATATGTCTTTGCATTGTAGAGGTTGAGCAAACTGTCAAGCTCGTATGTCATGGCTTCGGGTACTTCAAATTCTTCCTCGTTGCCTTCTTCGTCAGTAACAATTATTTCTGTGTCATCGTTTTGAGCAGACATGAAGCTTGGCATGCAAAACATCATGGCGGCTGCTATCAAAAATGTTTTCTTCATTATGTTTTTTTATATCTGTAGAATTCGTTTATGTTCTTTTATGTTGTTTAGCTATATGGCATATATATAATAAGGTGTAAGCGGCTCTTATATATTATATATATAATAAGGTGTAGTCTTCATCAGAAGTTTAGACTACAGCTCACACCCAATGATGTATGTCGGCTACCTGTGAAATCGGTCTTGCTACTTATCACAGCAGGCGATACTCTCATACTCAAGTCGTGGCTGATGTCGAATTCTGATAGCGAGGCATCTACGTAGGCATCTATCACAGAAAATGCGTAGACTCCAAGCATACAGAAGAAACTCATATCGCGCCAACGGCGGTATCTATCTTTACGCTTCTTGAAGATATTCTTCCAGCGTTCCATATTCTCAGCCGTTATCTGATTGCCGAGATGTAGAAATTGGTTGTAGCTCTCCGTTGTAGGGTCGTCGTCCATGATGTCGAGATATGCTTGCGAATAGTCGCGATACATCATGTTGTTCCATCTCATGGCGTAGGCGCATCCTACGAATCCGCCATAGATGATAGGCAACTTCCAGTATTTGCGGTTGTATATCTGTCCTGCTCCAGGCAATACCAATGCCAACCACATAGCCCTCTTAGGGTCTGGTTTCCATGTTGCCCAGTCGCGGCGATGCTTAGTGGTGTCTGTAGCTGCAACGATTTGCTTTGGAGTCTTTATCTCCTCGGTCATCATCTTTAGCGAGTCGGCTTTCCAGGCAGAGTCGGTATATGCCACCTGCTCTGTCGCGATAGCCACTTTGCTAATGCTGTCGATACGTTCCACCTTCTTGGCTATGGTGTCGCTAATGGAGGTGTCGGCTTTTTGAGCATACACGTTCAAGCAAGCCGAGACAAGCAAAGCTATCCCAACCACGATACAACGTAGAGTGTAGGAAAAAGTGTTACCCACAGTATTATTGTCCTTTCAGTTTGTCGAACATGTTCATGATTTTCTCCAGCTCCTCTTCGTTAGCGAAAGGAATGCTGATTTTGCCCTTGCCCTTAGGAGAGCAAGTGAGCTGCACCTTAGTTTCAAGGAATTGCGATAGGCGAGTTTTCACAGCCGAAAGCTCTTCCGACAAAGCATTCTTGGCAACAATCTTCTTCTTGCTGCTCTCTATGTCTTCGCCATTCTTCAGGTGTTGAACCATCTCCTCTACCTTGCGTACGGAATATCCATTCTTCTGAATCTCCTTGAAAAGGCGAATCTGAAGCGAAGGACTATCCAATGCCAGCAAGGCACGAGCATGACCCATGTCGATTTCATGTTTCTGTAATGCCATCTGTATCTGAGCAGGAAGCTTCAGCAATCGCAGATAGTTGGTTATCGCAGCACGGCTTTTGCCCACACGCTCCGAAACTTTCTCTTGAGTCATACCAGTATTTTCAAGCAAATGCTCATAAGCAAGAGCAATCTCGATGGCGTTGAGGTCTTCGCGTTGGATATTCTCCACGAGCGCCATCTCCATCACATTCTCGTCCTTGATGGTGCGGATGTATGCAGGAATAGCCTTTAGCCCGGCAAGCTGCGAAGCTCTCCATCTACGTTCTCCGGCAATAATCTGGAACTTGTTTTCTGCCACCTGTCGGAGTGTGATAGGCTGAATGATGCCAATCTCGCGAATGCTGATGGCAAGTTCCTGAAGTGCATCCTCGTCAAACTCACGTCGAGGCTGATTAGGGTTTGCTTCTATCTGGTCGATGGCAATCTCGTTGATAGTAGAGCTGCCTTGTGTGCGCACTCCCTCTGTAGAGATTAGAGCGTCGAGTCCTCTTCCTAATGCGTTGTATTTCTTGTGTATAGCCATTATGTTATTATTAAGTGAAGAGTGAAGAACGAAGAGTGAAGAATTCTCTTGTCTTTACTCTATTTTTTTAGTGAAAAAACTAAAGTGTAGAGGATGAAAGCTAATGGATTCTTCACTCATCACTCTTCGTTCTTCACTTAGTTTAAGAGTTCTTGTTAATGATTTCCTTAGCCAAAGCCAGGTGGTTCTTTGCTCCGTTCGACTCTGCGTCGTAGAGTATCACAGGCAATCCGTGGCTTGGACATTCGCTAAGTTTCACGTTGCGCTGAATCACGGTCTTGAATACCAACTCCTGGAAGTGTCTCTTCACCTCGTCGTAAATCTGGTTGGCAAGACGAAGACGACTATCGTACATAGTGAGAAGGAAACCCTCTATTTCGAGTTTCGGATTAAGTTTGCTCTTAATAATCTTGATAGTGTTGAGGAGTTTGCTGATTCCCTCAAGGGCGAAGTATTCGCATTGCACAGGTATTATCACGGAGTCGGCAGCAGTCAAAGCATTAACTGTGATAAGACCCAACGAAGGCGAACAGTCGATGAGAATATAGTCGTAGTCGTCTCTGATAGGAGCCAACAACTGCTTGATAACCTTTTCACGGTTTTCGATATTCAGCATTTCTATTTCTGCGCCTACAAGATCGATATGGCTTGGTATGATGTCGAGTCCGTTGATATCAGTAGTATAGATAGCATCTCTAACGTCGGCATGGTCGATGATACATTCATAGAGCGAGCAGTCTACTTCTGCCAGGTCTATACCCAATCCTGATGATGCGTTTGCCTGTGGGTCGGCATCTACAACGAGCACCGACTTTTCGAGAGTAGCGAGTGATGCTGCAAGGTTTATAGATGTTGTAGTCTTGCCTACACCGCCTTTCTGATTTGCTAATGCAATAATCTTTGCCATGGTTTTCTTAATCTTTGTTTGTGTAAAAGATAGCTTTCGTCTTCCTTTCCTTCATGTATGTGAAAGCCTGTCTTTACAGAATTTATTCTGCAAAGTTACATATTTTATGCGAGATAGACGTAAATTAAAGGTTTTTTCGTACTTTTGCATGCAAATTAAATATTCTACTTACATCTGCCCATGGGTTTTGTAACTATAAGCGAAGGCTTTGTGAGGTAGAAAGATACAGATGATTATGAATACAAAAACACCTTTAATTCTCATTTCCAACGATGATGGCTACCAGGCTCCTGGTATCAATAAGCTCATAGACATGTTGCGTCCGTTAGACGTCAAGATACTCGTTTGTGCTCCCGATGGTCCACGTAGTGGCTATTCGTGCGCCTTCTCTTCCGAATTGCCTCTAAGATTGTGGCATAAGTGGAGCGACGACAAAGTGGATGTCTGGGCATGCAATGGCACACCTGTAGACTGTGTGAAGCTTGCTATCGACCAGCTGCTCGAAGGCAAAATGCCTGATATGGTTATTGGCGGAATCAATCATGGCGACAATTCTACTGTAAACAATCATTACAGCGGCACCATGGGCATAGCCAAAGAGGGTTGTATGAAATATATCCCTTCTATAGCCTTCTCGAGCTGCTATTATAATCATGATGCCAACTTCGAGCCTTTGAGCGAATATGTAAGAAATATTGTGAGCAACGTGCTTGCTAATGGTTTGCCACGTGGCGTATGCCTGAATGTCAACTTCCCTGCCATGCAGGAGTTCAAGGGCGTAAAAGTTTGTCGCATGACCTTTGGTCGTTGGATCAACGAGGTGGTGAAGGCTCATCAGCCACGAGGCTACGACTATTATTGGATGGTTGGCGAATATGCCAATGACGAGCCTACAGCCGAAGATACCGACCAATGGGCTTTGTCGCATGGCTATGTTGCCATCACGCCTACACGCATCGACGTTACGGCTTACGAGATAATCGACACCATCAAGAACTGGAATCTGTAGAACCAATCTTCATAGCATGAAATACTATATCATAGTAGGCGAGGCGAGTGGCGACCTGCATGCTTCTCATCTTATGGCATCGCTGAAAAAAGAAGACAGTCAAGCTGAGTTTCGCTTCATCGGAGGCGACCTTATGCAAGCTGTTGGTGGCACGTTGGTGAAACACTATCGTGACATGGCTTACATGGGCTTTGTTCCCGTGTTGCTACATCTGCGCACCATCTTCGCCAACATGGCTTATTGCAAGCGCGATATAGTAGAGTGGAAGCCTGATGCCTTGATACTTGTCGACTATCCTGGCTTCAACCTCGATATTGCCAAATATATCCATTCTACAACGAATATTCCTATCTACTATTATATCTCTCCAAAGATATGGGCATGGAAGGAATGGCGCATCAAGGCAATAAAGCGCGACATCACAGCTTTGTTCTCTATCCTGCCTTTCGAGGTTCCTTTCTTCGAGCAGAAGCATGGCTACCCAATCCACTATGTGGGCAACCCTACTGCCGACGAAGTGCGCACTTTCTGTAAGGAATACAAGGAGACAAAGGATGAATTCTGCGATAGGAATAATCTTGATAAAAACAAGTCTATTATAGCGCTCCTTGCCGGTAGTCGCAAGCAGGAGATAAAAGACAACTTGCCAATGATGATACAAACGGCATCACAGTTTGCCGACTATCAGATGGTGTTGGCAGGTGCGCCTTCTATCGACGACGATTATTATAATAAATATGTGGAAGGCAGCAACGTAAAGTTGGTTCACAACGACACCTACGCTTTGCTTTCACATTCCACTTGCGCCCTCGTTACGAGCGGTACGGCTACTCTCGAAACGGCACTCTTCGGCGTGCCACAGGTGGTATGCTATAAGACTCCTATCCCTCGCTTTATGCGATGGGCTTTCAATCATATTCTGAAAGTGAAGTATATCAGTCTTGTCAACCTCGTTGCCGACCGTGAGGTGGTGCCAGAGTTATTTGCCGATAAGTTCACCTTTAATGATATCACCCATCACCTCAGCCTTATCCTTCCAGGAGGCGATGGTCGCGAGGCTATGCTTCAAGGCTACGATGAGGTGAAGGCAAAGCTTGGTAATGACGTTGCGCCAGATAATGCTGCCAAGACCATGGTTGCCCTGCTGCGCAAACAATAAATAATTCATTCATTTATGCGAGTGCTGGCATAAATAAATGCGAGTAGTCGCATCGGGCAATACGACTACTCGCAAATGGCAACGCGACTATCCGCATCGGCAGATGCGAATAGTCGCGTTTTCTCTTTTGTTTTTTTCCTAAAGAAATATCTCTATTCCTTTAGGCTTTTTCTCTTTTACTTTCTTTTTCGCCAATCATCCTTCACATAGCTCTTAGGATATGTGGTTCGATAAAGCACGTTTCCGCCCACTTCGCGAATCCAAGTGTCGAATTCGCGTTTACCTTCTCTCAATACTATCACCCTTGCTCCACGCGTCAGATGATTATATTCTGTGTTGCCACCCGAGAAGCGGCCGTGAGCCAACAATACATTAAAGTAGGAAACAGCATAGTCGTTGTCGTGGTCGTGTCCGCAGAATACTCCCATGATGTCGCCCATTTCCTTTATTGAAGCAAACATGCCGCTATTTATAGAAGGGCTGTATGCTTTCTCCAGTCTTGAACCATACATCGGGCATTGAGTGTTGTCTGTGGCATAGTTGAATTCGGGCAACGGAATGTGGAGGAATGCAAGCGAAGGTACAGGTCTGCCGCCATTCTTCTGCTTGTAAACCATGGAGCGCTGTCGATACCATGTTATCTGGTTGTGGCTTATCCATTGGTAGCCACCAATGCCGCCTATAGCCGGCTTGTTGTGAGTGTCGATGCAATATAGCACGGCTGCTGTTCGCTTGCCGTTGGATGACAGAATAGGTAGCGAATAGTCGGTATTCTTACCTTGCAATACGGGCATCACGCAGTTTGGAGTCTTCTGCATTTGGTTGTATAGAGCTACAGCTGGCGTCTTGAAGTCGTAGTCGTGGTTGCCGAAGGTCATGCAGAAAGGCACGCCAAGTTGTGCAAATGTCTTTAATACTACCGATAGGGTGCTGTCGGCAGGAGCTGAATAGATGATGTCGCCAGTTACTACCACGAGGTCGGGTTTCTCGGTCTCTACCATTTCTCTTACGCAGGCAAGACCCTGTTCCGAAGCCTTTACTCCGAGTTTATAGTGCAAGTCTGTAATCTGCACAATCTTGAATTGTCCTTTTTTGAAGCGTAGTGTATTTTGCGCAAAGGCTTGACCTATGCACATTAGCATGGTCAAGCCTAAGATAAGTTTCCTAAACATTTTGTTTGTCTTAGTTGAAATAATAAAGGAATACGGCTATGCCTTCGAGAGCAGGCTTGCGCTCGCCTTCTATTTCGATGCGGAAGTCGATTTCCGTCTTGCATGTGCCGCGGAGGTTCTGAATTTGGTGAAGCTTTGTCACCAAGCGAACTCTGCTGCCTGTGATAACAGGCTTGCCGAAGCGCATGTGCTCGATGCCGTAGTTAACGAGCATCTTGATGTTCTTCACCTCGATAATCTGATCCCAGAGGTATGGGAGTACAGAGAGTGTGAGATAGCCGTGAGCTATGGTCGACTTGTATGGACTTTCGGTCTTTGCTCTCTCCACGTCTACGTGAATCCATTGGTGGTCGAGAGTTGCGTCAGCAAACATGTTGATGCGGTCTTGGTCTATCTGCAACCATTCGCTTGTGCCGAGCACTTCGCCAAGATGTGAGGCAAAGTCCTCGTAAGAGTTTACTATAAGTTTTTCCATGTTGTGTATAAAAATTATTTCTTGTTCTTCTTGTATTCTGCGTCGAACTTAAGAAGCTTGTTGTATTCCTTCTTTGTGATGCGCATGAACGAGCCGTGCTGTGGTCCAGTTACGCCCTTTATGTCTACAGGGTCGTGGAAGTTGCGCAGGTTTTCGTCAGCCTTGCAAATGCGATAATGTTTAGGACGGTCGCTATACTGGATATAAGCCACGCGCCATGTCTTGTCGCCAATAAGCTGGAAAGCACTTGAGCCTTCGCATTTCTTTGTACCTTCGAAGCTCACATAGTCGTTTTCTACAGGCTCGCCCCAACCATGAGTCAAGTATTTGCTTGTAGCTGTATAGATACCAGGCTTTCCACCTTCCTTCTTGATGAGCATATGGTATAGACCGTCGTCGAGCAGATTGATGTCGGCATCGATAGTAGCATATCCCCAGTCGAAGAGCAACTTTGGAGTGGTAATCTCTGTAAAGTCCTTGTTAGCGTAGCTATAGTACATGCGGTCGTACTTCTCTTCTGCACGGTTTAGCATAGAGTAGTAAATCATGTATCCACCCTTGTCGCCATTCTGCCATGTATAGTCTGGGTCCCAGAATATCTGAGGTGCCCATATGCGGTTGATAGTAGACCAGTCCTTGTATGGCGATGGTGCTGTAGGGTCTGAGAATATCTGCTGTCCCTTGCGATAGTCGAGGGTAACGCTTGTCCAATGTATCAGGTCGTTGCTCTTCAAGAGGTTTATGCCATAGTTGTCCCATTTGTGCGATTTGGCTACACACATATCTGTTGTCACCATCACATATCCCTTGCCGTTGTAAGCACGGGTGATAAAGGCGTCGCGTGTGCCGCCCTCTATGCGTGCCAACTTCTTTTGGTCGAAGATAGGTTCGCCGTCGATAATGTCTTGATAGTTGTATCCGTCGCGGCTCACAGCATATGCTGTCCACTCTCCCTTATCGCTCATGTGGCAATATAGGTATCCGTAGTCGCCCTTTACAAGGTTTTGAGCCGAAACTGTTAGAAAACATGTCATGCCAAGCGCTGTAAGCAAGGCTTTCTTTGAACTTAGAATAGTTTTGATGTTCATAATCTTTAGGTGGTTTATTATTATGGTTTTGTTAGTTGATAATCAAATGCGAGTACAAAAATACACATTATTTCGCAATTTATCAAGCGTTTGCACAAATATTCGATATAATGTGCATTATTTTATCTGCGATAAGGAGGTTGGCTGTTAATATAATCAGCAGGATAACAATATAATAAGGTGTTATATAATATAATAAGGTGTCGGCTTGTGACAATAATTGTACAATTACAGCAATGCAAACGTTTGCATATATAGTTTCGAAATTTCTTGCACTTTTTTTACCTCTCGTTTTTATATTTGCAATACCTTTGCCACAGGTAAAACAAAAGATACTTAAGCCTGAGCTAAGAAACTTAAGACAATAACTAAGATAGTTACTTAAACTGATATAATATTAACTTATATAAAAGCCTAAACGATGAAGCATTCATACATTATAGGAATGGCAATGATGCTACTTACAACGTCTGGCTCTGTAAAGGCACAAGACGTGGCGCTGAAGACCAATCTCTTAGGCTGGGCTACAACATCGCTCAACGCAGGTATAGAGATAGGTACAGCAGAGAAGCAGACAGCACAGGTGTTTGCTACGCTCAATCCATGGACATTCTCAGGAAGCAAGAGAGTGCGCATATGGAATGTTGAGCCTGAATATCGTTGGTGGACTTGCCAACGTTTCGGAGGTAGCTTCTTTGGTGTGCATGCCCTTGCTGGCGAATACAACGTTAAGAATGTCGACTTGCCATTTGGCACTTTGGCAAAGACTAAACGTGGACGCCACTATGAAGGATGGTACATCGGAGCCGGCGTTACTTACGGATACCAATGGTTGCTTTCGCAACATTGGAATCTTGAGGCTTCAGTCGGCGTAGGTTATGCATATAGTCCATACAAACTCTATGGTCGTTGCGCAAAATGCTTAGAGACATCACATCGCAACTATGTGGGACCTACAAAGGCGGCAATAAGCTTCGCATATATATTTTAGCTCTTAATCTTCAATAGACAATATAATAATCCTGAAGTTATGAAGACCAATTCACTTAAACATATCTTTCTGACTTGTCTTGTCGGAGTTGCTGCATGCAATACAGCCGTTGCGCAATCGGTTGCATCGGGTGCTGTAACGATAGACAGCGTGCAGACAAGTGTAGAGAACGAGCGGGTGGATGTTGCATTCAAGCTAAATCTCAGCAACCTAAAACTCAAGGCTGAACAGCAACTTATTCTCACTCCGATGCTTGCAGCCGATGGCGATACTACAGCTTTGCAGCCTGTCATCATCAATGGCAGGTCGCAGCAGATACGTATGATGCGAGCAAGTAAGCGTGCAAAAAAGTATGCTGAAGGCAAAGAGCCTATTGTTGTGTTGCGCAAGAATGGTACTGAGCAAAGCATCAGCTATAGCCAAACCATTATGCGTAAGCAACCTTTAGAGTCTGACGTATTGCAACTCTTTGCCGCACAAGACCTCTGCGGATGTGGCGACTTACAGGATCAGGACCGTACGCTTCTCGCCAACATCGACAACCTTGATGCATGGATGCCTGCAATAGCTTTCGTAAAACCAGCTGCCGAGGCTCGTAAGCAACGTGCAGAGAAGGGTGAGGCTTATCTTAGCTTCCGTGTCAACAAAACAGATATCGTTGTCGACCTCTTCGACAATACTCGTGAATTGGCAAAGATTACTAAGACCATCGACCTTGTGCGTGATGACAAGAACGTAGAGATTACCGGCATAAACATTCATGGCTTTGCTTCGCCCGATGGTCCTTATGCCAACAATGAGCGATTGGCACGAGAGCGTGCAGCATCGTTGAAGAATTATGTGTCACATCTTTATACTATAGATAACAAGCTGTTTAGCTCTAACTCTACACCTGAGGATTGGGACGGATTCCGCCATAAGGTGCAGCAGTCGCAACTGGCTAATAAGGAAGAAATACTAAAGATTGCAAACTCAAATCTTGCTCCCGACGACAAGGACAAGCGCATACGTCAGCTCTATCCACAGGATTATGCCGTGATAATGAGCGACATCTATCCTCGCCTTCGTCATAGCGACTATACCGTGAGCTATACTGTAAGACCTTTCTCTGTTGAGGAAGCCAAGCAGATACTCAAAACTCGTCCACAGCAGTTGTCGCTCCAAGAGATGTATCTTGTGGCACAAACCATGGAGGAAGGTTCGGCAGAATTTAATGAGGTCTTCGACATAGCTGTGCGTATGTTCCCTAATGACCCAACTGCCAACCTTAATGCAGCATGCGCTGACTTGCAACGACGCGACGTTGCATCGGCAGAAAAACATCTGCTGAAAGCTGGCAACTCAGCTGAGGCTTTGAATGCACGTGGCGCTTTAGCAGTAATGAAAAAAGACTATGCTTTAGCTCGCCAGCTATTTGCTGATGCTGCTACTGCAGGTTCTGCTGATGCTAAGGCTAATGGCAACCGCATAGCTAACGCTAAATGAAATATGTAGGCTGTGGCGAGAGTGCATAGCCTAAAGAAACAACAATAATCATTTATCTCTCTTTGATTTGGTAGGGTGCAAAAAGCACCCTTCCAAGAGCTCTTACGCTCAAAATTATGACAAATAATCATTATTCACAATTAAACTTTTTAACTATGGTAAACGTTAAGAATCTATTCGGAATGGCTGTAATGGCTACAGCTTTGGTAAGTTGCTCAAGTAGCGACGACCTTAATCCTAATGCTAACGAGGGTGCAGACAAGGCAGGTACTGCGTATGCTAAGTTCACAATTCAGCTGCCTACAACAAACGGTACCCGTGCAGCTGGTGATCCTGAAGGTACACCTGAATTTAATGGCGGCAAGGCAAGTGAGTATGCTGTTGATAATGCAACTGTACTTGTGTTTAAAAAAGCTACCACAGAGGATGACTACACTTTTGTAACCTCAGCACCAATTGGTAATATGGCTCCTTGGAATAAGGATAATAATGACCAAAATGGTGTAACTACAGAGGCAAGAGTAACCGCTGAATTAACCAATCTTTCTCAAGCAGATATCAATGCAAATAATTATTATGCGCTTATTCTTTTGAATAATGATATTGATGCAACTAACAAAAAGGTAAAAATGCCTACAGAAGGTGAAACTTACAAGAAATGGAATATTGACGACTTTGCCTCTAATGTAAATGCCGAACAATATGTAAGTACTACAAAGGGTATATTTATGGCTAATGCTCCAGAGTATAAAGTATCTGGAGAACCTACTACCCTTGTCCCAATTACTGGTATTTATAACACAAAAGAAGCAGCAAATTCACATGAGGGAACAACAGTACATGTTGAACGTGGTCTTTCAAAAGTAACTGTTGAGGCAGGAACAAAACCTATCACAGATGGCGTTTATAATGGTGCGAGTGTTGACATTAACGATTGGACTCTTGATGTTCTCAACAAGAAAACATATGCTGTCCATGTGACAACAGGATTGAATAGTGGTACAACAAATTTTGCTAAAATTTGGGAAACAGAGCGTTTCTATGATGCCACAACAACAACAACACCAAGATTTCAACGTGTATATTGGGGTATGGACCCTAACTACTCAAACTTGACTGGCGAGACAGCATTGAGCACGTACGCCAGCGAATTCTCAATAATGGGTGGTGATGCAAAATTTAATGAAGCTCCTTTTGTTTCGCCTGTTAATGTAGCTGCTACTGGTGGAGTAGATGCCAAATTCGTGAAGTCAGGTGAGTCCATGTATTGCTTGGAGAATACTTTCGATATAAAAAACATGACTCAGGGTCAGACTACACGTGTTGTGTTTAAGGCAACGTATACTCCAAAGGATTATGCAACAGAGACTATTGGTACTACTGCTAAGAAAAATAATGATTTGTTGGATCCCGAAAAAGCAGGAACATTCTTTATGCTTGGTAAGAATCCTCAGACATGGACACCGATAGCACTGACAAAACAAATCACCACTTATACAGTTGAAGCATATAATGCAGCTAATCCAACTGCCACAATTGATGCATCCAAAGTGTCTGTTGATTTGACTGGCATAACCATCGACAATACAGGTAAAGTAAATTTCTCTTCAATTGGAATAAAGGTAAATAGCGCAGCCTTAGATGCAACTGTAAGTAGCACTGTAAGTGCTAAACTTGGTGAGATTATCGCTTATACATGTGGTACCTCATACTATATTGCACGTATCAAGCACTTCAACGCGTTGACTCCTTGGGTAGCTGGTGAACCTACATACACAGCACCTTCACTAACAGCCGAACAAAGCAATACAAAATACCTCGGTCGTTATGGTGTGCTCCGCAACAACTGGTATTGTCTGACTGTTGATAAGGTTTCGAACCCAGGTTCACCGACCGTACCAACAATCACACCGAATAATCCTGATGACGAGAATAACTACTATATTTCTGTAAGCGTTAAGATCCTTGACTGGGCAAAGCGCAGTCAGACTGTAGACCTCTAATTAATATTGCGCGTCCTCTTATCAGGACCGCAAGAACCCTAATAAGTAACAGTTTAGAATTATCTTTACATATAGTAGGAGGGTATGGCATCCTTGCCATACCCACTAAATCGGCAGGACACTCATTACAGAGTAGGTATGGCAGGGATGCCATACCCTCCTACAGATTGCCACTCATATATAAAGCTAAAAATGAACATGTACTTATCATAGGAGGTACGGCTATTGCAGCCGTACTTCCTTTGATACATTCATTTTGAATATTTACATTATTTACCAACAACTCTAATTAAATTAACGGCAAACATTATGTTTCACGGACTGGTTAAATCTATATGCTCACTCCTCGCCTTTGCACCATTGCTGGCTTCGTGCTCGCTGATGCACGACGACCTTGAGCCATGCGACAATGGCGCTTACCTGCACTTCCGCTACGACTACAACACGCAGCGTGCCGACCTCTTCAACGACCATGTTGGAGGTGTTGCTGTAATGGTGTACGATAAGGACGGCAAGTTCCTTTTCCGTCAGGACGCTTTCAATACCGATACCGACGCACCTATCCGCCGTCACGACTTTGCCGTACATCTTAACTTGCAGCCTGGCGAATACCAGTTTCTTGCCATTGCAAAGCAAAAACGATATGAAGAAGCTTTGGCAACCCCTGGTGCCAAGTTTCGTATGCATGCCCATACCGAAGGTGAGGACATGACAAAGTTTAATACCAAACTCGACCGCACGGAGGCGGGCGAAATAGATGAGGTGGACTGTTCTGCTCCTCTCGACACTCTATGGCTTGGCAAGTCGCAACACCACATTACCGTGCGCGACATGCAAGCAACCCACGATACAATCTCTTTGGTGCGCGATACAAAGCAGCTCACTATCTCGCTGCATCAGCTTGACGCACCTGCCAACATCTCTGCCGATGACTTCGGCTATGAGGTAATAGCCGATAATGGCTTCATCAATTACGACAACTCTTTGGCTCGCGACTCCAAGCTTCGCTATACGCCTTTCCATACATGGACTACCGACTTCCGCGATGCTTCGGGCAACGTAAAGGAACGTACAGCACATGCTGGACTGATGCTCTCGCGATTGGTCTACTATTCTCCTGAGGAGAACGACCGCAACGCCATGCTACATATATATAATAAGGTGACGGGCAAAACCGTGGCTCTTGTCAACCTTCCCGACATTCTACAGCAGGGACGCGACGCTTATGCCGCACAAAACTACGGCATTCAGGAATACCTGGACCGAGAATACGACTATCGTCTCGACTTCTTCTTGATAGGTACCGAGTGGCAATATATAAACCTCTCTGTAGGTATACTCGACTGGGCAAAGCGCATTCAGCGCATAAGTTTGTAGAAAGAATAAAACTTGATTATTAAACTTAATTACAATAAAAACAATGAAACGACTTGCAGACATACTTCTTATCGTTGCTGCCCTGTTGTTGTTGGCAGCATGCACAGATGATGCCGATGTATACAACACCTCAGCACCATCAGAGGGCAATCTGTGTGTCTATATACCAGTTACTCGTGGCGCTGATGATGCTTTGGGTAGTCTGAGTCCGACCGTCCCTGCATACAATGCCTCTGTAGACGAGTGCCAGATAAACGACCTGCATCTTTATGCTTTCCCTGTAGGGGGCAACGCTACTCTTCTCTCGCAGGAACTTCCATCGCCCGCAGCAGGCAGCATGATTAAAGAAAATGTTGTTTCGTATCAGCTAAAGATAAAGCCTGGCAAATATCGTGTATACGTGGTAGCTAACATGGAGGATGTGCTCGATGTCAATAGCATAACAACTGAAGGCGATTTGAAGAAAGTGGTGTTGAGTTATCAGCCGATGTCAAAGCCCGGCATGCCCGTAGCCAAAAATATTCCAATGATTTACGAGCCTGACACAAAGGCAGCCGACGGCACAACTGTCGACGGAACAATTACCATAAATAATAATAATACGGACAAGACACCTAAGACCGTGATGGCAAACTTGCGTTTCACCTGTGTTAAGGTGTGCCTTAACCTTGTGTACGACCCTAATGCCGCAGGCGTTAGTTCGGCACTTAAAAACGGAATGATTATTAATGATGTTAAAGCCGAGCGTCTCTCGCCTGAGACAAAG
>OQVS01001049.1_pt1 | contig 19123 bp, 17 predicted proteins | sample 1691601 | NCBI WGS metagenome assembly OQVS01 (sample SAMN03418268, study PRJEB22391) | human gut metagenome | biome: human-gut; feature: organic feature; material: feces | host: Homo sapiens | place: Tanzania | collected 2013-01
GGCGCCGGACTCAGCAATCTGGAAAAAAGAAAGAGCCAGATCGATTACATGGTGGAAAAAAGAAAATATGCAGCTGCCATCCGTGGATATGATCTGCTGTTGGAGACCTGGAGTGATCTGGAGAAGCAGGGAAAGGAACTGCCGGGCGGAAAGGTCAGAGCGGCGATCCTGCACAACAAAGGAGTGGCTTTGACGGGGCTGATGCTGTATGACAAGGCGGCGCTCTATTTTAAGGAAGCCTGGCAGACAGTTCCTGACAGAGAGCATCTGGATGCGTATCTGGCGGCAAAACGAATGGAACTGCCGGAGGATGAATATGTGGCATTTGCGGCACAGAATCCTGAGAACTACACTGAATCCCTGGAACTGGAAAAACGGATCGAACAGTTTGAGCGGGAATGGGAACAACAGCCGGAGTACAGACAGCTACAGCTGCGCGGAACATGGCGTGCGGAAGACAGAGTTAAATACGATGCGGAAAATGAAAGACTGACCCAGGCACTGAAAAACAGTTACCGGACAAGCGTCAGCGTATAGAAAAGACAGCAGGAGAGAATTATGGCGTGGTGGAACCGTTTTTTTAAGAAAAAAGAACCGATACAGCAGGAGGAAGACTGGGAACAGCTGGTCTATACCAGAAGTGGCGTGAATTTTGATGAGGAAGATCAGAGAAAACGCTACATTGTAAACTGTCTGGAACAGATTGCGGAAGCTTCCAAGGAGATCGACCTTCTGACAGGGGAATATACGCTGGTGACTTCCTACCTGACGGATACGGATGAGATCGAGGCTCTGCCCGCAGAACAGCGGGAGGAGATCAACCGGGTGGCCGGAAAACTGTCAGGGCTGGAACAGGAACGCAGCAAATACCGGGAGAAAAAGAACCGGATGAAGGATGCTGATTTCTATGCGATCCGTAAGAGAGAGAATGAGATAGAAGAAGGAATTCAAAAGATCCGCGAGGGAGAAAAATACGGCAATCTGGTGCGGCAGGATCTGCACAGACTGGATGGCGAAAGACATGCCTATGCGTACCGGAAAAATGAACTGGAGAATATGATGAACAACCAGCGGGGCATGGCGGTGATCTTCCTGACGGCGCTGGTACTCTGTATCACCATGCTGGCAATTTTGCAGTTTGGATTCGAGATGGATACCTATGTGGGATATTTTCTGTCGGTGGGAGCCGGGGCTGTGGCAATTTCCTATGTCTGCATTAAGTATATGGATGCCGGCAGAGAACTGCAGCGGGTGGAGAAGACCATCAACAAGATCATCCAGCTGCAGAATAAGGTCAAGATCCGTTATGTGAACAACTGCCATCTGATGGAATATCTGTATCTGAAGTACAATACGGACAGCGCAGCCAGACTGGAAAAACAATGGAAAATGTATCAGGAGGAAAAAGAAGAGCGGAAACAGTTCGCCGAAGCGGAAGCGAAGATCGAGTATTATCAGAAGCAGCTGGTAGAACAGCTGGGAAGCTACCGTGTGCAGATGCCGGAGCGCTGGGTCAGCCAGACGGCAGCTCTGCTGGATAAGCGGGAAATGGTGGAGATCCGCCACGAACTGATCCAGAGAAGACAGGCGCTCCGTAAACAGATGGACTACAATCAGGAAGTAGCGGAGAGTGCAAGAAACGAGGTAAAAGATATCGCAGCCACCTATCCGAAATATGCGCAGGAGATCCTGGCCATGGTGGAGCGTTACGACCGATAAAGAATTGACAAGACACCTCCCGGTATGTTACTATGACACCGTGTTAGCGATTTACCATGCTAAAGTATACAACACGGCCAACAGTAAGTGGCAGAACGGGAGGATGTATTATGAAAAGAGTATTAGTGGCATTATTGGCGATCAGCATGGCAGCGGGTGTTCTTACCGGCTGTGGTTCTAAAGGATCTGATAAGACATTTACCGTAGGTTTTGATGCGGAATTTCCCCCTTACGGATATCGTGATGACAATGGAGAATATGTAGGCTTTGACCTGGATCTGGCAGCGGAAGTATGTAAGAGACAGGGCTGGGAGCTGGTAAAGCAGCCCATCGACTGGGATGCCAAGGATATGGAGCTTTCCTCCGGAGCTATTGACTGTATCTGGAACGGTTTCACCATGAACGGCAGAGAGGATGCTTACACCTGGACCGAGCCCTATGTGGATAACAGCCAGGTGTTCGTCGTAGCATCTGCTTCCGGTGTACAGAACAAGGAAGAACTGGCAGGCAAGGTGGTAGCGGTACAGAAGGATTCCTCTGCACTGGCAGCCTTGAATGATGAAGAGAATGCAGACAACATTGCACTGCGTGATTCCTTCTCCCAGCTGATCGAATATGCAGATTACAATACCGCTTTCATGGATCTGGAGCAGGGCGCAGTAGATGCCGTAGCCATCGATATCGGTGTGGCACAGTACCAGATCGCACAGAGAGAAGCAGGAAAATTCGTTATGCTGCAGGGCGAGGATAACAAGCTGGCTGTGGAACAGTATGCTGTAGGCTTCCTGAAGGGCAACGATGAGTTGAGAGATACGGTACAGAAGACTCTGGATGAAATGGCAGCAGACGGCACTTTCACACAGATCGCTGAAAAATGGGGACTGACCGACAGTGTATGTCTTGGTAAATAATCAACTAAGGATAATGAAGGAGTAGATTTCATGAGTTTGCTGACCATGAGTGCCCAACTGGCAGAGGGCTTTCTGATAACGGTGGAAATATTTGTGCTGACGCTTTTGTTTTCCCTTCCGCTGGGACTGATCGTAGCCTTCGGAAGAATGTCGGGATGTAAGGTGATCCGCATTATTTCCAAAATTTACATATCCATCATGAGAGGAACCCCTCTGATGTTACAGATCATCGTGGTGTATTTCGCACCCTTTTATGTATTCCGCATGCAGGTGGGAACGGGATATCGTTTTCCTGCGGTGATACTGGCATTCGTGATCAATTATGCGGCATATTTTGCGGAAATCTACCGTGCGGGAATTGAGTCCATTCCGATAGGGCAGTATGAAGCCGCAGAGGTACTGGGCTACAGCAAGGCACAGACTTTTGTGAAGATCATTCTGCCGCAGGTGGTGAAGCGGGTTCTCCCGCCGGTGACCAATGAGACCATTACGCTGGTCAAGGATACCTCCATGGCATTTACCATTTCCATTGCGGAAATGTTCACGGTAGCAAAGCAGATCGGAGCGGCACAGACCAGTGTGGTTCCCCTGTTGGCAGCAGGTGTATTCTACTATATCTTCAATCTCGTTGTGGCATCCTTTATGGAGTACCTGGAGAAGAAGACATCTTATTACAGATAGGAGCAGTGTGGGAATATGGTCCTTTTGGAAATGAATCATGTGAAAAAAAGTTTTGACGGCAACGGGGTATTAAAGGATATTTCCCTGAAGGTCAATGAGGGAGAAGTGGTCTCCATCATCGGACCCTCCGGTTCCGGCAAATCGACATTGCTTCGTTGTGCGACCCTGTTAGAGAAGATGGACGGCGGAGAACTGATCTATCTGGGACAGACGGCAGCACAGGAAAAGACAGATAAAAACGGCAGAGTACAGTGCGAATATGCATCGAAGGCGGAACTACATAAGATCCGTAAATGTTTTGGGCTGGTATTCCAGAATTTTAACCTTTTTCCCCATTATACGGTGATGAAAAATATCATCGATGCGCCGGTTCATGTGGATAAGGTCAGCCGCACAGAAGCCGTGGCGAGAGCAGAGAAGCTTTTAGCGCAGCTGGGATTGTCGGACAAGGCGGATGCCTATCCTTATCAGTTGTCCGGCGGACAGCAGCAGAGAGTATCCATTGCCAGGGCTCTGGCATTGCAGCCGAAGATCCTGTTTTTTGATGAACCCACTTCGGCGCTGGATCCGGAGCTGACAGCGGAAGTCTTGAAGGTGATCAGACAGCTGGCCAGTGAGCATATGACCATGATCATCGTGACCCATGAGATGCAGTTTGCCAGAGAAGTTTCCGACCGGATCATCTTTATGGAGCAGGGCGTGATCGTGGAGGAAGGTTCGCCCGAAGCGCTTTTTACAACGGAAAATGCCCGTGTCCGGGAATTTATCGGAAAGTTGCAGTAAAAATATATTGATTTTTTTTCGCAAATCTGTTTATCTATTAGGTGTGGGTGTATCTTGCCCACACCTGTTTCAATAAAAGACTGAAAAACATAAGAATGCGAGGACTGATGGTATGAGCGTACAGGAAATGAAACCGATCAAGGAAGGCAAAGTTCGTGAAATCTATGACAACGGAGATACCCTGATCATGGTGGCAACTGACCGTATCAGCTGCTTTGATGTGATCTTGGACAACACAGTAACGAAGAAAGGAACTGTATTGACCCAGATGTCAAAATTCTGGTTTGATATGACTGAGGATGTGATCCCCAATCATATGGTATCTGCTGATGTTAAGGATATGCCTGAATTTTTCAGACAGCCGAAATTCGACGGCAACAGCATGATGTGCAAGAAGCTGAACATGCTCCCCATCGAGTGCATTGTTCGTGGATACATTACCGGAAGCGGCTGGGAAAGCTACAAGAAGAACGGTACCGTATGCGGCATCAAGCTTCCGGAAGGTCTGAAGGAGGCAGATAAGCTTCCTGAGCCCATCTATACCCCTTCCACCAAGGCGGAGATCGGAGATCATGATGAGAATATCTCCTACGAGCAGAGTGTGGAATATCTGGAGAAGCGTTTCCCCGGCAAGGGCGCAGAATATGCGGCTAAGCTTCGTGACTATACCATCGCTATTTATAAAAAGTGTGCGGATTACGCATTGACCAAAGGAATCATCATTGCAGATACCAAGTTCGAGTTCGGTCTGGATGAGAACGGCAACATGGTTCTGGGAGATGAAGTACTGACTCCCGACAGCTCCCGTTTCTGGCCGGTAGATGGCTATGAGCCCGGACATGGTCAGCCCTCTTTTGACAAACAGTTCGCCCGTGACTGGCTGAAAGCCAACCCTGAAAAGGGCTGGAAGCTGCCGGAGGAGATCGTGGAGAAGACCATCGACAAATACCTTCAGGCATACAAGATGCTGACAGGAAAGGATCTGTAAATAACAATTTTGGGTATTCCTTTTTGCGGGGGCAGGCAGGAAAGGTAAGGCTTACAAGTGACGGACAACATTTATATCCAGACAGAAAATAACGACAAATTAAAGGAAGAATGTGGTGTCTTCGGCGTGTACGATTTTGACGGACACGACGTGGCATCCACGATCTATTACGGTCTTCTGGCATTGCAGCACAGAGGACAGGAAAGCTGCGGTATCGCTGTCAGCGATACGAACGGACCCAAAGGGAAGGTCTTAAGCAGCAAGGATATGGGACTGGTCAATGAGGCATTTACACCGGAGCAGCTGGAGAAGTTAAAAGGTGATATCGGTGTGGGACATGTCCGTTATTCTACAGCGGGTGGTTCCACCAGAGAAAATGCACAGCCTCTGGTACTGAATTATGTTAAAGGCACTCTGGGACTGGCACATAACGGTAATCTGATCAATGCTCCGGAACTTCGGAGAGAGCTGGAGTATACCGGTGCTATTTTCCAGACTACCATTGATTCCGAAGTCATTGCATACCATATTGCCAGAGAACGTCTGAATTCCAAATCCGTAGAGGAAGCGGTAGGCAGAGCCATGACGAAGATCAAGGGAGCCTACTCCCTGGTGGTGATGTCTCCGAGGAAGCTGATCGGCGCCAGAGACCCTTATGGATTTAAACCGTTATGTATCGGCAGAAGAGACAATGCCTATTTTCTGTCCAGTGAGACCTGCGCTCTGGACACGGTAGGAGCCGAGTTCGTCCGGGATGTGTTACCCGGCGAGATTGTGACCATCTCCCCGGAGAAGGGAATTGAATCCGATACTACTCATGTACTGAAGCCTGCGGATACCGCAAGATGTATTTTCGAGTATATTTATTTCGCCAGACCCGACAGCTTTATTGATGGGGTCAGCGTATATGATTCCCGGATTCTGGCCGGAAAATTTCTGGCTATGGATTCTCCGGTGGATGCGGATCTGGTCATCGGGGTACCGGAATCCGGCAACTGCGCTGCCATGGGATATTCCATGCAGTCCGGGATCCCTTATGGCATGGGGTTCGTGAAAAATGCCTATGTGGGCAGAACCTTCATCAAGCCGAAGCAGAAGAGCAGAGAGAGCAGCGTACAGGTCAAGCTGAACCCTATCCGGGAAGCAGTGGAGGGCAAGCGTGTCATCATGATCGATGATTCCATTGTCCGCGGTACCACCTCTGACCGCATTGTAAAAATGCTGCGGGAGGCCGGAGCCAAAGAGGTACATATGAGAGTCAGTTCCCCGCCTTTCCTGTGGCCCTGCTATTTCGGCACGGATGTTCCGGCGAGAGACCAGCTGATCGCATATAACCGTTCCGTCAAAGAGATCAGTGACATCATCGGTACAGATAGCCTGGACTATCTGAAGATCGAGAGACTGGAAGAACTGGTGGGCGGAGATCTGGGCATCTGCAAGGGATGCTTTACCGGAAAATATCCCATGGAACCGCCTGCGGAAGATATCCGCGGAGAATTTGACAAATAAAAGATGACTATTCAGAGACCCTTAGAATAAGAAATACTGATACGTCATGCTTGCATGTAAGTAGCAGTTTTCTTATTCGCAAGGTGACTCGAATAGAGTCACCATACCACACATGAACAAAATTAGCTGCGAAGCAGCGGGAAAGTATGTGTAACATACGGTTTTGAGAATGTGTGGTATGGGTTTGGAATAGTTGCAATAATAATAAAAAAGAGGAGCAGACAAATGAGTACAGGTACAGACAGATATCAGAGCCCGTTATCCGAACGTTATGCAAGCAAGGAGATGCAGTATATTTTCTCCCCGGATATGAAATTCCGCACATGGAGAAAGCTGTGGATCGCACTGGCAGAGACGGAGAAAGAGCTGGGACTGTCCCAGGACGGCAAGCCCGTCATTACAGATGAGCAGATCGAGGAGCTGAAGGCACACGCAGAGGACATCAATTATGATGTGGCAAAAGAGCGTGAGAAACTGGTACGTCATGACGTTATGAGCCATGTTTATGCTTACGGACAGCAGTGCCCCAAGGCAGCCGGAATCATTCATCTGGGTGCAACCTCCTGCTATGTGGGTGACAACACCGATATTATCGTGATGACCGAAGCATTGAAATTAGTCAGAAAAAAGCTGATCAATGTCATGAAGGAGCTGGCTGATTTCGCTGATAAGTACAAGGCACAGCCAACTCTGGCATTTACTCATTTTCAGCCTGCACAGCCTACGACCGTAGGCAAGAGAGCAACACTGTGGCTGCAGGAGTTTTCTCTGGATCTGGAGGATCTGGATCATGTTCTGGATACCATGAAGCTGTTAGGCTCCAAGGGAACTACCGGAACCCAGGCTTCTTTCCTGGAGCTGTTCAACGGAGATCAGGAGACCATTGACAAGATCGATCCCATGATCGCAGCCAAGATGGGCTTCAAAGAGTGCTATCCCGTATCCGGACAGACCTATTCCCGTAAAGTAGATACCAGAGTAGCCAATGTACTGGCTGGTATTGCGGCATCCGCTCATAAGATGAGCAACGATATCCGTCTGTTACAGCATCTCAAAGAAGTGGAAGAGCCCTTCGAGAAGAATCAGATCGGTTCCTCTGCCATGGCTTACAAGCGCAACCCCATGAGAAGTGAGCGTATTGCTTCCCTGTCCCGTTATGTGATGGTGGATGCACTGAATCCTGCGATCACTTCCGCTACCCAGTGGTTCGAGAGAACTCTGGATGACTCTGCAAATAAGAGACTGTCCATTCCCGAAGGATTCCTTGCCATCGACGGTATTCTGGATCTGTGCCTGAACGTGGTGGACGGTCTGGTGGTATATCCGAAGGTAATTGAGAAGCATATGATGAGCGAGCTTCCTTTTATGGCAACTGAGAATATTATGATGGATGCTGTGAAACTGGGGGGCAACCGTCAGGAACTGCATGAGCGTATCCGTGAGCTTTCCATGGAAGCGGGACGCAATGTGAAGGTAGAAGGAAAAGAGAATAATCTGTTAGAGCTGATCGCTGCAGACCCTGCATTCCCTATGGGACTGGAGGAACTGAAGGCATCCATGGAGCCTTCCAGATATATCGGACGTTCTAAGGAACAGGTGGAAGCTTTCCTGAGGAATGTGATCAATCCGATCCTGGAGGCAAATAAAGAGCTGTTGGGTGTGAAGGCTGAGATTAACGTATAAAGAGGATGAGATTACTGTAGGAAATCCGTCATTTGACCGTTTGCAATAACAAATAGCCGATGACGGTTTTCTGCGTGGAAAAATACCGATGACGGAGCAGTTATCGAATACGAGAAGAGCAGGAGACAAATCATGGGTGGATTTTTTGGAGTCGCAGCAAAGGAAGATTGTGTGTTTGATCTTTTTTTCGGAACAGATTATCATTCCCATCTGGGAACCAGACGTGCCGGTATGGCAGTCTACAGCAAAGAGGAAGGTTACAACAGAGCAATTCATAATATCGAGAATGCGCCTTTCCGTACAAAGTTCGACAAGGATGTAAATGAGATGCGGGGTAATCTGGGTATCGGATGTATCTCGGATTTTGAACCCCAGCCGCTGATGGTGCGTTCCCACCATGGCACCTATGCCATTACCACAGTGGGTAAGATCAATAACACCGATGCTATCATTAAGGATCTGTTTTCCAAAGGACATTCTCATTTTCTGGAAATGAGCGGTGGAGACATCAATGCCACAGAGCTGGTTGCGGCGATCGTCAATCAGAAGGATAATCTGGTGGAAGGTATCCAGTATGCACAGGAGATCATTGATGGGTCCATGACGCTATTGATCATGACACCAAAGGGAATCTATGCGGCCAGAGATAAGATGGGCCGTACACCGGTGGCAGTGGGCAAAAAGGAAGGCGCATACTGCGTATCCTTTGAAAGCTTTGCCTATCTGAATCTGGGATATCAGCCGGTGAGAGAACTGGGACCGGGAGAGATCGCAGTGGTGACTCCGGAGGGCGTACGTACCCTGGTGCAGCCCGGCAAGGATATGAAGATCTGTACCTTCCTGTGGGTATATTACGGATATCCGTCCTCATCCTATGAGGGCATCAGCGTAGAGAAGATGCGTTACCAGTGCGGTGCTAAGCTGGCAGAACGGGATAATGTTAAGCCGGATATCGTAGCGGGTGTGCCGGATTCCGGTACTGCTCATGCGGTGGGCTATGCCAACCGTTCCGGAATCCCGTTTTCCCGGCCGTTTATCAAGTATACACCGACCTGGCCCAGATCCTTTATGCCAACGATCCAGACCCAGAGAAATCTGATCGCAAAGATGAAACTGATCCCGGTACATGATCTGATCCAGGATCAGAGTCTGCTGCTGATCGACGATTCCATCGTCAGAGGGACACAGCTCAGAGAGACCACAGAATTCTTATATCAGAGCGGAGCAAGGGAAGTACATATCCGTCCTGCCTGTCCGCCGCTGTTATATGGATGCAAATACCTGAACTTCTCCAGATCCTCTTCTGAGATGGATCTGATCACCCGCAGAGTGATCAAGGAGATCGAGCAGGAGGGCAGAGAAATAGATCTGAAGAACTATGTGGATCCCGACACTCAGGAATATGAGGAGATGGTAGGACGGATCTGCAAACAGCTGAAATTCACCACTCTGCAATTCCAGCGACTGGATGATATGATCGAGTCTGTGGGCATCGGCAGAGAGAAGCTGTGCACCTACTGCTGGGATGGAAGGGAATAATGCGAAAGAACGTCTGGTCACGCAGAGCAGGGAATCTTTTGGAAAGAAGTTACGGGTTTCGTGAGATAGATACTGATTATATAAAATATAATAAATATTGATTTTACTTATATCACAAAGTAGTGTATACTTATCTGGTGTGGTGAGGAGAAGCCGGAAGCGGTTTCCATAGTGGCATCATACAGAGTAAGATATGGAATTGGATTTACCGCAGTGATTGTGGTAAAGAATGGAGGAAAACATGGTAAAGGCAGTTGTAGGAGCCAACTGGGGCGATGAAGGAAAAGGAAAGATCACAGATATGCTGGCTGAGAAAGCGGACATTATTGTACGTTTTCAGGGCGGTGCAAACGCAGGACATACCATCGTAAATAATTATGGTAAGTTTGCTCTGCATACACTTCCTTCCGGTGTGTTTTACAATCATACCACCAGTGTGATCGGTAATGGCGTAGCATTGAATATTCCGATCCTGATGAAAGAGATCAAGTCTATCACAGACAGAAATGTTCCGATGCCCAAGATCCTGGTATCTGATCGTGCACAGATGGTAATGCCTTATCATATTTTATTTGATCAGTACGAAGAGGAGAGACTGGGTGGTAAGTCCTTTGGTTCCACCAAGTCCGGTATCGCACCTTTTTATTCTGATAAGTATGCGAAGATCGGTTTCCAGGTGAGTGAACTGTTTGACGAGGATCTGTTACAGGAAAAGGTACAGCGTGTCAGCGAGATGAAGAATGTCATTCTGGAGCATCTGTATCATAAGCCCCTGATCGATCCCGCAGAGTTATTAAATACGTTACATGAGTATCGTGATATGATCGCACCTTTCGTATGCGATGTATCCCACTTTTTGGATAAAGCACTGAAGGAAGGCAAGACTGTTCTGTTAGAGGGTCAGCTGGGAACCATGAAGGATCCGGATCACGGAATCTATCCTATGGTAACTTCTTCTTCCACCCTGGCAGCTTACGGTGCCATCGGTGCAGGTATCCCTCCTTATGAGATCAAGCAGATCGTTACCGTAAGTAAGGCATATTCCTCTTCCGTAGGAGCAGGTGCTTTCGTATCTGAGATCTTCGGTGACGAAGCAGATGAATTACGTCGCCGCGGCGGTGACGGCGGTGAGTTCGGTGCAACTACCGGACGTCCCAGACGTATGGGATGGTTCGACTGTGTTGCCACCAAGTACGGCTGTCGTCTGCAGGGCGCTACCGATGTGGCATTTACCGTACTGGATGCACTGGGATATCTGGATGAGATTCCTGTATGTGTAGGATATGAGATCGACGGTGAAGTTACCACTGATTTCCCTGTTACCTACAAGCTGGAAAAGGCAAAGCCCATACTGAAAAAGCTCCCTGGCTGGAAGTGCGATATCCGCGGTATCCGTAACTTCGACGAACTCCCTGAGAACTGCAGAAAATATGTAGAATTCATCGAAGAGCAGATCGGTTTCCCTATTACAATGGTCAGCAACGGTCCCGGAAGAGATGATATCATCTATCGTGAGAGCTCTCTGAAGAAATAAATGCTGTCAAATGTGGAGAGATAGGATAATCTTTGATGGAAAAACATCTGTAAAATGTGAATGAGAATGGAAAGGGCATGGTGCTGGTATGAGATCAGCCCGTGTCCTTTTTAGTATACGATGAACCCGGCAGGAATTTTGATTACACAGTATCTGGCTGAATGCAAGCATTCGCAGAACGCAGTTTTGCATGGCTCTGAATAGTTACAGATTTTTACTGTGAAGGAACAAAATCCAGTGTCTGATAGTAATTTTGAGATGGAGACAGCGAGGTATGATCAATAATCTGGAAGCGTATAAAGTATTTTATTATGTGGCAAAATGCGGTAGTGTGACAAAGGCAGCGGGAGAATTATCCATATCACAGCCGGCGGTCAGCCAGGCCATCAAGCAGTTGGAGAACACATTGGATGTGGCATTATTTCACAGGGCAGCCAAAGGTGTGCGGCTGACTGCGGAGGGAGAACTGCTGTATTCCTATGTAGCGAAAGGCTATGAACAGATAGAATTGGGGGTGAAGAAGGTTCACCAGATGCAGAATATGGAGTTGGGCGAAGTACGTATCGGTGCCAGCGACATGACCCTGCAGTTTTACCTGCTTCCCTATCTGGAAAAATTCCATGAACAATACCCGGGGATCAAGGTGATCGTTACCAATGCACCGACACCGGAGACGTTGAATTATCTGAGAGAAGGACGAATTGATTTCGGAATCGTCAGCACTCCTTTTCCGGAGAGACCGGACATCCGGATGATACCGGTGCGGGAGATTGAGGATGTCTTTGTGGCAGGAAGAAGATTTTTCAGTTATAAAAATAAGACATTGGATTTTCAGGAGCTGGAAAGTCTGCCGCTGATCTTCCTAGAGAAAAATACCAGCAGCAGAAGTTATATGGATGGGTTTCTGGCTGGAAACGGTGTCTATGTACAGCCGGAGTTTGAACTGGCTACCAGCGATATGATCGTACAGTTCGTGAGACGGAATCTCGGTGTTGGTTGTGTGATGCGTGATTTTGCCAGAGATTATGTGGAATCCGGCTTGCTTTTTGAACTCAGGTTCAATAAAATAATACCGAAGCGGCAATTCTGTGTTGTGAGGAACACGAAGATGCCTATGGCTCCGGCGGCGGAGAAGCTGTTGGAGATCATGGAACTGGATGCGGCAGCTGCTACGATATAAAGAGACCGATATTAAATGATGCAGATGGCGTATGCAAGAGGTATAAAAAGGCCGATATTAATGATGCAGATGGTGTATGCAAGAGGTATAAAGAGGCCGATATTAATGATGCAGATGGCGCATGCAAGAGATATAAAGAGAGATGCAGATGGCGTATGCAAGAGAATATACAGAACGGATAGGAGACGAGATGAAATGATACGTAATATAATATTTGATATAGGAAATGTACTGACTGATTATCGCTGGGAAGGATTTCTGGCAGATAAGGGATTCAATGCGGAGATGATTCAAAAGATCGCCAAAGCATCCGTGATGCATCCGGCATGGGCTGAGTATGACCGCGGTACCTGGACGGATGAACAGGTACTGGATGCGTTTGTAAAAGATGCACCACAGCTGGAACAGGAGTTGTATCAGGCATTTACGAGTATTGCCGGAATAGTAACACCGAGAGCCTATGCCATTCCCTGGCTGCAGGAGTTAAAGGCAAAAGGATACCATGTGTATTATCTGTCTAATTTTTCCCGTAAGGCCGAGGTGGAGTGCGCAGAGGCATTGAATTTCCTGCCGGAGATGGAGGGCGGTATCCTGTCCTATAAGGAGCATCTGATCAAGCCGGAACCGGAGATCTACCAATTGCTTTTGAAACGTTATGGATTGAAGGCAGAAGAGAGCGTATTCCTAGATGATACCTTGAAGAACGTCGAGGCCGCCGAAGAACAGGGGATCCACGGCATCCACTTCCTGACCAAAGAGCAGGCGGAAGAGGAGTTGCGCAAGCTGGGTGTGGACTGCTAAATGGTTCGTAGCGGAGGGAGCCTTAGACCGGACGAACTCCCAGAGCGGCAGAAGGCCCTCAGGCAGATATCGGTCTCCGAGTGTGAATTTTCTAAACCCGTGGATCAAGTATTTCTCATCCAAACGGGCACGGCTCCAGGCGACATCCATGTCGCCGACCGCCTGTCGCAAACATCGTGTTTGCTCCACCCTGACTTTTTACCACAGGTTAAGAAAATATCAACACTCTCCGACAGACATCTGCCTGAGGGCTTTCTGCCACTTCGGGAGTTCTGTTTGTATTCAAATCGCCATTTTTCGCTAAAAAAATACAAAAACATGTGATTTTGACCTTTTATAAGAGCTTATTTTCGCTAAAATGGGGAAAATAATAAAATCAGTACAAAAAATGCTTGATTTAGGAGTTTTTTGTACTGATTTTGCTATTTTGATGCGATTTGCACCAAAACAATAGAAATGGATACGGTCACTAACTCTCGATTGCGCCCCGCATATCAAAGATTAACGGGACTTATGTGCAAGTGACCACTCCGGTCTCTCTACTCTATTTTTCAACTGTCATCCGCAATGAGCCTCGCATAACTTTCAATTTACTTGTCTTTATTTTTCTCTTCCGGATGGAAGTCTGCGAAGGTGGAGCGGTTTGTCAGTTTTCCAAACATCCAGGTGTAGATCCAAATGAGAAGAGGAATGGCTACCGTGGCTAACAGGCAGGTGGCGAACAGTGCGTGGCTGGCGGAATTGTCGAAGATCGCTGCTAACAGGGTTACGACATACAACAGCACCAGCACAACGATTCCTGCGATCGCAAAAATCTGTTTGGAAGTCATTTTTGTTTTCTTGTTTTGTGTATCTTTATCCTGCGACATTGGTATTCCTTTCGTTATTCGTGATTCTCAGAGGTCTCGGAACTGTGTTCCTCATGTTCTTCGGCGGGTTCCGGAATCGTCATCAATACTTTAATGATACGGTTCTGGTCGATACCCTGTACCTTCAAGTGGATACCGTTCTCAAGGGTAACCTCCTCACCATCCTCCGGCAGACGATCCAGACAGTCGATGATCAGACCACCGATGGAATCGTAATCTTCGCTGTCCAGATCCGTACCCAGGGCATCATTGATATCATCCAGCTTCATACTGCCTTCTACCAGATAAGTGTCATCGGACATCTTCTGGATCAGTTCTTCCTCATCCTCATCGTATTCGTCACGGATCTCACCGACGATCTCTTCTAACAGATCCTCCAGAGTGATCATACCCACGGTAGCACCGTACTCATTCAATACGAAAGAGACATTTGTGGTCTTTTCCCGCATCTCATACATGAGATCCGCAATTTTCTTATACTCATAAGTATAGTAAGCATCACGCAAAATGTTCCCCACATGGAAAGCACTCTGATCCTCCGTCAGGATAAAGTCCTTGATATTGATCAGACCGATGATATTGTCCTTATCATCCTCATAGACCGGAAGTCTGGTATACATAGAATCCCGGAAGACTTCCAGAACATCGTCATAGCTGGCATCCAGACTGACGGTTACCATATTGATGCGTGGAATCATGATATCCTTGGCGTGGGCATCGGAGAAATCGAACACATTGTAGATCAGCTTGCGTTCCTCGGATTCGATGACACCATCCTCATGACTGACATCCACGTAAGTCTTCAGTTCGCTTTCGGTCATGGTGCTGGCTTTTTTGTTGGGATCGATATGTAACAGCTTCATGATACCGTGGGACAGCAGATCCACAATGAAGATGACCGGCGTGAGCACCTGCATCAGAAAATAGATCACATTGCAATATGTCAGGGCCAGCTTTTCAGAATACAGTATTGCCCAGGTCTTGGGTACGATTTCGCCGCAAAGTAGCACGACAATGGTCAGAACACCGGTTGCGATACCTACAGCCAGATTGATTTGCATAGCTAATGTAGTTGCCAGGGAAGATGCGGTCAGATTGACAATATTGTTACCGATCAGAATAGTACTGATCATTTTACTGTAATTGTCCAGAACCTTGTTGACGCGTGCAGCACGCTTGTTGCCTTCCTCCTCCAGGGTACGCATCCGTACACGGTTGACCGTGGACAGTGCTGTCTCGGCAGAAGAGAAAAAGCCGGATAGAAAAATCAGAATTACGATAGAAACAAGTTGTATGACACCAGAGGTATCCAAAAAAGTTCACTCCTTCTTAAATAATAGTAGTAGGCATAAGCCCCATTTATAAGTTATTAAGCAACAATATACAATAGGACAGGAATAGTTGTCAAGTTTTCCGAATGATTTGAATATACATTTTACATAGGTAAAAAGGAGGAGCAACATGGAAAAAAGAGGGGAGAAAAAAGAAGGGGTTCCGGTGCTTGCACTGGCAAAATGTCTGCTGGCATCCTATGTGCTGACACTGTTGCTTTTATGTCTGCTGGCACTTTTATTGTATAAATTGCATCTGACGGAAGGAATGGTGACCATTGCAATCTCTGCTATTTATGTCGTAACTACCTTTACGGCGGGATTTTTGGCAGGGAAAAAGATGGAGATGCGGAAGTTTCTCTGGGGAGCACTGCTGGGGGCAGCATATTTCGTGATGCTGGCGGTGGTATCCGTATTGATCAAAACGCCGGAAACTGCACTGGGTAATTCCTTCTGGACCACAATGGTACTGTGTGTGGCCGGGGGGACACTGGGCGGTATGCTGGGGTAAAATATAGAAATGGACAGGAATTTAACGGTTTTTGAGAAAAAAAGCTTTTACAAATGCCAAATACATGATATAATGAGCAAAAATGAGTTGCGTGTCTGCATATATCACTTGCACGCTAGGCGTCGGATGACGCTCTGAAATCATAAGGAGGCTATTTTTAATGAAGCATATTAAGACTTTAACAACCAGGGATTTAAAGGAATCTATGAAAAAGGGCGGCTGCGGTGAGTGCCAGACTTCCTGCCAGTCTGCATGTAAGACTTCCTGCACTGTAGGAAACCAGAGTTGTGAAAAGATTAAATAATCTAAGAAAATGAGAAGAGACTAACGTAAGCAGCGATTCAGGTCGCTGCTTATTCTCTGTTAACTATTCGGAGCCGAATTTGACAGCGTATTCTTCGTCGGATGCTTGCATACGTAAGAAGATACGTCTGGCAAAATACGGCGAAGTAACCACATGAGCAAATAACATGCAGGCATGTTATTCAGGAAAGTCCGGAGGACGATTTTGCGAATGTGGTTCCGAATAGTTAATGTTAATGTATTTTAGGCAATAAGAAGTAGAAAGAAGAGGAATAGAACTGTGATACACCAGTATAAGAGCAACGGCTATAATATCGTTATGGATGTGAACAGCGGGTCTGTTCATGTTGTGGATGATATTGTGTATGACATGATCCCGTTAGTGGAGCCTCTGGTAACAGAAGGCATCAAGGATGCGGACACCATCAAGGCCGCCGTGCTGAATCTTGCCAACATCCCTTATCCACAGGAAGAGATTACTGAAGCGGTGGACGAGGTACTGGAGCTGGAGAAGGCCGGACAGCTGTTTGCTCCCGATATTTATGAAAACTATATTTTTGATTTTAAGAAGCGACAGACCGTAGTCAAGGCACTGTGCCTGCACATTGCCCATGACTGTAATCTTGCCTGCAGATACTGTTTTGCGGAAGAGGGTGAGTACCACGGCAGAAGAGCGCTGATGAGCTTTGAGGTCGGTAAGAAGGCACTGGATTTTCTGGTAGCCAATTCCGGCAACCGTGTGAACCTGGAAGTGGATTTCTTCGGCGGCGAACCTCTGATGAACTGGGATGTGGTAAAGCAGCTGGTAGAATACGGCAGAAGCTTGGAGAAGCCCAACAATAAAAAGTTCCGTTTTACCCTGACTACCAATGGTATCTTATTAAATGATGAGATCCTGGAGTTCGCTAATAAGGAAATGGGTAATATCGTGCTGAGTATCGATGGCCGTAAGGAGATCAACGACAAGATGCGTCCTTTCCGCGGCGGGCAGGGCAGCTATGACATCATTGTTCCCAAGTTCCAGAAGGTAGCGGAGAGCAGAGACCAGATGAACTATTATGTGCGCGGTACGTTCACCCACAATAATCTGGATTTCTCCAAGGACGTTCTGCATCTGGCAGATCTGGGATTCAAGCAGATCTCCGTGGAGCCCGTTGTGGCACAGCCTACGGATGATTATGCCATCAGAGAAGAGGACCTTCCGATCTTAAAGGAAGAATACGATAAACTGGCAGTAGAAATGATCAAGCGTAAGAAAGAGGGCAAGGCTTTCAATTTCTTCCACTTTATGATCGATCTGCAGGGCGGTCCCTGCGTGGCCAAGAGACTCTCCGGCTGCGGTTCCGGAACGGAATATCTGGCGGTTACCCCCTGGGGTGATTTGTATCCCTGTCATCAGTTCGTGGGTAATGAGAAATTCCTCATGGGCAATGTGGATACCGGTGTGGTAAGAGATGATATCCGCGATGAGTTCAAATGCTGTAATGTCTATGCAAAGGATAAGTGTAAGAAGTGTTTTGCCAAGTTCTATTGCAGTGGCGGATGTGCGGCGAACTCCTATAATTTCCATGGAAATATCAATGATGCGTATGACATTGGCTGTGAGCTGCAGAGAAAACGTATCGAATGTGCTATCATGCTGAAGGCTGCGGAAGCGGCAGAAGCTTCAGAAGAATAGAAAGGACAAAGGAAAGATGAAAAAAAGTAAAGCAATCATCATTCTGCTCTGCGCACTTCTGATCCTGTTAGGCGTTGGCTATGTGGATCTCTATGGCGTAGATGCGGAAGGAACTGCCAGTGCTTCAGACATCAGTCTGGGACTGGATCTGGCCGGTGGTGTCAGCATCACTTACCAGGTGGTAGGCGATGAAGAGCCGGATGCAACGGACATGGCGGATACCATTGCCAAGCTGCAGAAGCGTGTAGAAAACTACAGCAAAGAGGCTATCGTATATCAGGAGGGTACCGATCGTATCAATATCGAGATTCCCGGTGTAACGGATGCCAACAAGATCCTGGAAGAGCTGGGACGTCCCGGTTCCCTGTATTTCATTGCAGAGACAGATAAGGACGGCAATGCGAATTACTCTATGCAGGCAGTGACCGATGCACAGGGTAATGTAAGCTATGCGTACGCTCTGAACAAGACTATCGATGAACTGAAGGCAGATGGCTCCATCATGCTGGAGGGTACGGATGTCAAGAATGCTACCGCAGGCTCTATCAAGGATCAGACGATGGGCAATTCCACCTATGCGGTTGATCTGGTAATGACTGAGGAAGGTACCAGGAAGTTCGAAGAAGCTACCAGAAATGCTTACGAGAAGAACGAAACACTGGGTATCTATTATGACGGAACTTTTGTCAGCGTTCCTTCTGTAAAGGGTGTGTTCTCCGACGGTAATGCACAGATCTCTCCTATGAGCTCCTATGAAGAAGCTGAGAGCCTGGCTTCCACTATCCGTATCGGTGGCCTGAAGCTGGAGCTGGAAGAGCTGCATTCCAAGGTGGTTGGCGCACAGCTGGGTGTGGAAGCCATCTCCACCAGCTTAAAAGCAGCTGTGATCGGATTTATCGTAGTGGCTGTTTTCATGATCGCAGTATATTTCCTGCCCGGATTTGCTTCTGTCATTGCACTGGGTATTTATGTGGCATTGGTAGTACTTTTGCTGAACGGCTTTGACCTGACCCTGACCCTGTCCGGTATCGCAGGTATCATCCTGTCTATCGGTATGGCAGTGGATGCCAACGTTATCGTATTTGCCCGTATCCGTGAGGAAC
>OQVS01001051.1_pt1 | contig 19115 bp, 16 predicted proteins | sample 1691601 | NCBI WGS metagenome assembly OQVS01 (sample SAMN03418268, study PRJEB22391) | human gut metagenome | biome: human-gut; feature: organic feature; material: feces | host: Homo sapiens | place: Tanzania | collected 2013-01
CTAAGGAGGATAACGCTCCAGCATTCGTTAAGGAGCTCGTTCGTCCTATCAACGGTCAGGCAGGTGACCTCTTGAAGGTTTCTGACTTCGTTAAGCACAACACAGTTGACGGTACATGGCAGAATGGTACAGCAGCATTCGAGAAGCGTGGTGTTGAGGCATTCGTACCAGTATGGAACGTTGAGAACTGTATCCAGTGTAACAAGTGTTCATTCGTTTGTCCTCACGCAGCTATCCGTCCATTCGTATTGACCGATGAGGAGCTCGCAGGCATCGAGGGTCTCGAGACTCAGGATGTAAAGGCACCTAAGGCTTTGGCTGGTATGCACTTCCGCATCGAGACTTCAGTACTCGACTGTCTGGGTTGTGGTAACTGTGCTGACGTCTGCCCAGGTAAGAAGGGTGAGAAGGCGTTGACAATGGTTCCATTCAACGTTGACGCAGAGGATATGGTCAAGGAAGCAGCTAACTGGGAGTACCTCGTACACAAGGTAGCTTCTAAGCAGGATCTCGTTGACATCAAGCAGAGCCCTAAGAACTCTCAGTTCGCTCAGCCATTGTTCGAGTTCTCTGGTGCTTGCTCTGGTTGTGGTGAGACTCCATACGTTAAGTTGATTTCTCAGCTCTTCGGTGATCGTCAGATGATTGCTAACGCTACTGGTTGTTCTTCTATCTACTCAGCTTCTATCCCATCTACTCCATATACAAAGAACGCTAAGGGTCAGGGTCCTGCATTCGACAACTCATTGTTCGAGGACTTCTGCGAGTTCGGTCTCGGTATGGTAATGGGTAACAAGAAGATGAAGGAGCGCATCGCTCACTTGCTCGAGGAGGCTAAGGCTCAGGAGCATGTTCCTGCTGAGTTCGTAGCTGCTGCTGACAAGTGGATGGCTAACATGAACGATTCTGAGGGTTCTAAGGAGGCTGCTGCAGAGTTGAAGCCTCTCATCGCTGCCGGCGCTGAGAAGGGTTGCCCTATCTGCAAGGAGCTCAAGACTTTGGATCACTACCTCGTTAAGCGTTCACAGTGGATCATCGGTGGTGACGGTGCTTCTTATGATATCGGTTACGGTGGTCTCGACCACGTATTGGCTTCTGGTGAGGATGTTAACATCTTGGTACTCGATACTGAGGTTTACTCTAACACAGGTGGTCAGTCTTCTAAGTCAACACCTCTTGGTGCTATCGCACAGTTCGCTGCTCAGGGTAAGCGTATCCGTAAGAAGGATCTCGGTTTGATGCAGACTACATACGGTTACATCTACGTAGCTCAGGTAGCTATGGGTGCTGACAATGCTCAGACATTGAAGGCTATCCGTGAGGCTGAGGCTTATCCAGGTCCATCACTCATCATCGCTTACGCACCATGTATCAACCACGGTTTGAAGCGTAAGGGCGGTATGGGTCGTTCACAGCACGAGGAAGAGTTGGCTGTTGAGTGCGGTTACTGGCACTTGTGGCGTTACAACCCACTGTTGGCTGATGAGGGTAAGAACCCATTCACACTCGACTCAAAGGCTCCAAACTGGGAGAACTTCCGCGACTTCTTGCTCGGTGAGGTTCGTTACCTCTCTGTACAGAAGGCATTCCCTAAGGAGGCTGATGAGCTCTTCTCTCAGGCAGAGAAGATGGCTAAGCTCCGTTACCAGACTTACGTTCGTAAGAGCCAGGAGGACTGGAGCGAGCAGATCTAGTATTATCAAAAAAACTTTAAGTTCTAAACATACGGGCCTTGGTTGCATTTTTGCAACCAAGGCTTTTTTAATAATATTATGCACAATCGAAGCAATATAACCACCCTATCCTAAAAAATGAAATAAATAGTTGCTTGTTTCATAAAAATAATGTATCTTTGCAAGAAAAATAGAAACGACAATGGAAAATAATAAAATAAATGTAGAAGAAATCATCAAGAATGATCTTTATCAATATCTTACTAGTAAAGACCTTGTAGACCAGCATCTGCCAGAAGCTCCAGACTTGGAACAACTCTGGGCAAAGGTTGGAGAAAGCTATCTTCCGGATGCACTGCGGGAGTTTAACAAATATCCTACCGTCAGCCTGGGCTGGATCATGTTCGTAGGAATGGCTCTGGCAAAGTATTGGGATGAAGATTGGGAACTCTACGGCAAGGTAGAAGACCACTACAAATATCTCAGAGACCGTATCGACTTCGACCACATGGACGACTATATCTGCGAGAAAGTTCTCCTCCTTGATGAAGCAAAGCATAAGGAACTGTCAGCCACAGTAGCCGAATGCGCTGCCCGCACCTTCCACCTGCTGATTCATCAGAATCTGCAGCCAGGAACCGAGGAAGCTTTCAGAGGCTTTATTGCGGCTCTTCACCAAATGTATCTCATGGGTATTGCCATGGAGCTGAAGGACCTGGGTTATCACATGACCCAACTGGCATAATCCTAATCAAAGGAGAATCATAAACACTGATAATAATTTGAGAATGAAGAAATATATCATCCTGGCACTTTTGCTAGCTTTTTCTGCAAATACAATATACGCCCAATCATCGTCTATGACTGATGATCAGGTGATGAAATATGTTGTAAAGGAACATGAGCGCGGAACATCCAATGCCCAAATCGTAACCAAGCTGATGCAGCAAGGCGTTGACATTTCGCAAATCCGACGCGTTCGCAATAAGTATGAACGACAGATGAAACAAGGCGGTATTGCCGGAGCCTCCGAAGAGATTGCCGGCAAGGACGCAACACGCCTTCGTACGAACAACGGAAAAAGGAGAGAAGATTACAATAATGTCAACAAAAAGGCAGAAAGCTACAGCAATTATCGCATAAAGGCAAAAGAGGATGAAAATTTCAAGCGTTCTTACGATGAAAATGATGCGGAATTCATGGATTTTCAGAATGAGATGGATTTCATCATCCCTGATTCTACCCTGATGCTCAAGCGCCTTCTTGCTGAAAAGGAAAAGAACCGCAAGAAGGTTTTCGGTCGTGACATCTTCAACAACAAGGAATTGAGTTTTGAACCGAATATGAACATCGCTACCCCACAGAACTATCGTCTGGGACCAGGTGATACAGTCATCATTGACGTCTATGGAGCTTCACAGAAAACCATTCAGAGTACCGTTTCTCCTGATGGAGAAGTAACTATCGAGGGTTATGGACCAGTAAACGTAAGTGGTCTTACCGTAGCCCAGGCTAATGCCCGACTCCGCAACACTCTGGGAAGCCGCTACCGTTCAAGCCGGGTTAAACTGACAGTTGGGCAAACCAAGACCATCATGGTTAACGTGATGGGCGAGGTAAAGGCACCGGGAACCTACACCCTCTCAGCCTTTGCCACCGTGTTCCATGCACTCTATATGGCAGGAGGAACAAACGACCTGGGAACCTTGCGCAACATCAAGGTTTATCGTAACAACCGCCTTGTAACGGTTGTAGACATCTATGATTACATCCTCAACGGCAAGCTTACGGGCAATGTAAGACTGGCAGATAATGACGTCATCGTCGTTGGTCCATACGATTGTCTCGTAACAATTACGGGTAAGGTAAAGCGCCCGATGATTTATGAGATGAAGAAGAATGAGAGCGTAAACTCCCTTCTTAAATATTCCGGAGGCTTTGCTGGAGATGCTTACAGAAAATCTGTCCGCGTGAACCGCAAGACCGGAAGGGAAAAATCCGTATATAACGTAGAAGAGTTTGATTTTGCCAACTTCCGCATTGATGATGGCGACTCAGTAAGCGTAGATTCCATTCTGCCTCGTTACGCCAACACCGTAGAGGTAAAGGGTGCCGTGTTCCGCCCTGGAATGTACAACCTTGGAGAACAGGTAAACAGCGTCCGTTCACTGATAGAGCATGCAGAAGGACTCACCGAAGATGCATTCACCAACAGAGCCGTAATGCATCGCATGAAGGCAGACCGCAACCTGGAAGTAATCAGCGTGGATTTAGCCGGAATCATGGCAGGCAACACACCGGACATTCCATTGAAGGAAAACGATGTGCTCTTCATCCCTACCCGACAGGACAAGACCACAGAGCGCACCCTGACCATACGTGGCGAAGTGCAGTATCCTGGTGTCTACAAATATGCTGAGAATGAAACAGTTGAAGACTTCGTACTCCAGGCTGGAGGCTTGACTGACAAGGCTTCAACGGTAAACGTGATGGTAAGCAGACGAGTAAGCGATGCTAAGGCAACAGCACCCGACAGCATCATTGCGCAGACCTATATCCTGTCTTTGAAGGACGGTTTTGTCATTGACGGAACTCCGGGCTTCAAGCTGATGCCTTTTGACGAGGTAAGCATTCGCAAGAGTCCTGCCTATGCAGAACAGCAGAACGTAAAGATTGAGGGTGAGGTGATGTTTGGTGGCACTTATACTTTGAGCCGTCGCAATGTGCGCCTCAGTGATCTCTTCCAAAGAGCTGGTGGCGCAACCGAGCAAGCCTATATCAAGGGTGCCCGCCTGATGCGTAAGGCAAACGAAGCCGAAAAAGCTCGTATGGAAGCCGTCCTGAAAATGCAACGTGAACAGCAGCAGAAAAATCTTCTGCAACTGGCTGCCAGCAGCAACAATGCTAGCGCCATCACGCAGACGGCAAAGGAAGCCAAAGACGTAGATCTTCTGAAGTTCAATGTGCCGGAAGAATATCCTGTTGGTATCGATTTGGAAGAAGCGTTGAACAAGCCTGGCTCAGATGCTGACATCATCCTCAGGGAAGGTGACCGTCTGGTTGTGCCTCAATATAACGGTACGGTCAAGATCAACGGCGCTGTGATGTACGCCAATACGGTTGCCTACGAGAAGGGCAAGAGCGTATCCAAGTACATTGCCGAGGCTGGTGGCTATGCATCAGACGCCTACAAGAGCAAATCCTACATCATCTACATGAACGGCAAGGTAGCCAAGGTGGGACATGGCACCAAGGTTCAGCCAGGCTGCGAGATAGTAGTACCTGCCAAGATGAAGCGCAAGATGAGCGTTGCAGAAACCATGAGTCTGGGTACAAGCATGAGCAGCATCGCTGCGATGATTGCAACGATAGCTAATCTGAGCAAGTAATGACGATTAACATAAACGAAAAATGGAAGCAAAAAAGATAGATTATAAAAAGGTATTTCAAGAAATAAAGCTGAGACGTAAGCTATATGCAATAATCATACCCATCGTATTTGTATTGTCATGTCTCTATATCGTTTGCGTACCTAGGGTCTATGCTGCTGAAGCAGTAGTAGTACCAGAAGTGGAAAGTGCCGGTTCCGGTAGCGGTTCTGCCTTGAGTTCACTGGCCTCTACTTTTGGACTGGATCTGTCGTCCATGCAGTCCACAGACGCTATCACTCCGCTGCTCTATCCGGAACTGATGGACGATAATGGTTTCGTATCAAAATTGTTTCATATCAAGGTCACGAATAAGGATCATTCCATCTCCACCGATTACTATACATACTTGAAGAAACACCAGGAAGTTGCCTGGTGGACTGCATGTATGGGTTGGATTAAGGGGAAACTGGCTTCAAAGAAACAGGACTTGGCAACGGATGGCAAATTCAATCCTTATAATTTGTCAAAAGACGATTCAAATATCGTAGAACAAATCAAGGAGAGCATCAAATTTACAACAGACAAGAAGACCGGTGCCATCACCATTAGTGCCAAAGCACAGGATCCATATATCTGTAAGATTCTGGTAGATTCTGTCAGACAACATCTCCAGGTATTTATAACCAATTATCGAACCAATAAGGCGAGAAATGATGTGAAGTATTACCAGAAACTTACAGCAGAAGCCAAAGCTGCATACGAAAAATCCCGCCAGCTCTACGGAAGCTATTCGGATGCAAACATGGACGTTATTTTGGAAAGTATTCATGCAAAACAGAATGATCTGGAGAATGACATGCAGCTAAAGTACAATAGTTATTCCTCTCTCAGCACACAATTGCAACTGGCAAAAGCCAAGGTTCAGGAACGTACACCTGCCTTTTCCTTGATAAAAGGTGCTGTTGTGCCTCTCAGACCAGAATCACCAAAACGCATGATATTCGTTCTGATGATGACTTTCCTTGCTTTTGCAGGAACAACCATTTATGTGTTAAGGGATATAGTTTTAGATTAAAAAGTTTATGAACACCAATAGTAAAGTTGACAACACACAATCCACCAAACGCATTGCAAGCAACACCATCGTGTTGTTTGCAAGAATGGTGGTATTGATGTTTGTCAACTTATATACTGTAAGGTTGATCATCAAAGCTTTAGGGCTTGTAGACTATGGATTGTTCAATACGATAGCGGGCGTAATCACTACTTCCGCTTTCATCTCCGGAGTACTGACGCTTTCCATCCAACGTTTCTACTCCATGGCTTTAGGAAGACAAGATAAAGAAGAGTTGAAAAAAATATATTCAGCTAGTATTAATATCGCATTATGTGTCTGTGTTATCATTATTGCCTTATTTGAAACAATAGGTTTATGGTTTGTCAATAGTCAGCTCAACATTCCTGCAGATAGAATGGAAGCCATACAATGGGTTTATCAGTTCTCTCTGATTACCTTTCTGTGCTCATTCATCCAGATTCCATTTACTTCTCTCGTCTTTGCATACGAAAAAATAGGAGTCTACGCACTGGTTTCAACCTTGGAAAGTCTTGGAAAGCTGGCATTTACCTATGTAACCATCCAAATAGGTTTGGACCACTTGTGCTTCTATAGCGGTTCCTTACTCTTCGTTGCACTTTTGGTCTTAAGCTCTTATTTTGTACTAAGTCATGTACTCTTCAAAGATGTAAGATACTCGACTATAAAGGACAAGAGTATCTACAAGAGATTATTGTTCTTTTCAGGATGGACCATATTCGGTTCTATTGCCAATACCAGCATGATTCAAGGAGGTATTATACTGGTTAATATTTTCTTTAGTCCAATCATCAATGCAGCTTTGGGCGTTGCACTCCAGATAAACAATGCAGTAAGCGCTCTAGTCAACAGCATGATTGTACCATTCCGGCCAGCCATGCAAAAAAAATACGCAGAGGGCGATTATGAATATGTCAGTCAACTGTTTACGATGTCCAACAAATTCATTTATTATGTGTTGACGGCAGTATCCATCCCACTGTTCATTAAGATGAAATGGATTCTGACCAGCTGGCTCGGCTTTGCCAATGATATAACGGTTCTGTTCTGTCAGTTGATGCTAGTCTATCTGATAATCATATCCATGCATAATCCTATCACGATCATCATTCATGCAACGGGAAAAATCCGTAACTATCATCTACTGACAGAAAGTCTCACTGCATTGAGTCTTCCTATAACGTGGTTATTCTATAAGCTAGGATTACCATCCGAATCATTGTTCATGTCTATGTTGATAGTTTGCATACTGGCCCATATCGTAAGAATTTATTGTATCCGAAAAATATTCACATATTTTTCACTGAGACAATATATGTGTGGATTTCTGATTCCTGCACTTATAGTTTCAATAGTAAGCTACGCTATATTTGCTTTCCTAAATGGATTCATCTCCAATCAGTGGATCAACTTAGCCAGTGTACTCTTAGGTGCGCCCTTATGCATGGCTATACTAGGTTATATGTTGGGACTTTCTTCAAATGAGCGACAACTTATCAAAAAGTTTTTAACATCAACAGTATTCAAACATGTCTGAAATCGTATCAAATAATATATTAAGCATATCCTATTTGTTAGTCTGGATATTGACGTTTATCTGGTATCATTATAAAAAAATGGTATTAGATACAGGAAGCGTCATTATGTTTATGTATATTCTATATGCTTTTTTTTCGGTTTTATCCATCAATGATCCACTGTTTTCAGAAGCATACAAGCCTCTGAAATTATTCCCCTATATCTATTTATATACGATGTTAATGATAGCCCTGTCCCCTATTATCATACATCATCATCATCCTTCGGAATCCATCGAAAATCCCAATACCAGAATATTGGTCATAATAGGGTGCATCATTGTCTTCTCAGCAATACTGATGATTCCAGGAATCATAACGCAGGCGAATAAGGGCATCTTGAATTTATTTGTTGATGAGACTGCGGCTAAAGAAGTATATACAGACCAGGTTGATGAAGTAAGCAACTCTGGTGGAGCCATACGTAATCTGCCAGCAGTAATCTACAATTCTCTTTCTGACATTACCGTATTCTTACTGTTTTATTTTCTGTCGTTGAAAAATTTTAAACATAAACTAGTGATTTATGGCTTGGCATTTACAACTGTCCTAGGTATTATCATACCTATTACTCATGGACAGCGAGGCGGTGTAGTGTCATGTACCCTTACTGTAATTGTTGGCTATTTTCTGTTTAAGCCCTATTTATCAAGCAGAATCAACAAGGCTGTAAAGAAGATTGGAATCATTTCCATGATTGTCATTTCACTGCCAATCATAGCAATAACCATGAGTAGATTTGGCAAGGAAAATGCCGGTGTTGGTGGTTTCATCAATTGGTATTTGGGACAAGGCAGCTTGTATTTCAACAATAATGGACTAGATGCAGGCGGCATAAGATACGGTGATAGAACCATCAATCTGTTCAAACGTATCATTGATCCAGGTACACCCAAGAATTTTGTTGAGCGTAGAGACAAATATCATAACTTAGAATTGGATGACAATTTCTTCTCCACATTCGTTGGTGATTTTACAATTGATTTCGGTCCAATCCTGGCTTTTGTCATATTTGTCTGTGTATTCTACATGATAAGTCGCAAGACGAGGCTACATGATACTACAATAAAATTACATCAGTTACTGTTGATATACTTTACTGCATGTATCAGCATACAAGGAGGAATGACTCTATTCTCGTATGCAGACACAGGCAACTTGCGAATAATTACCCTCTTGGGATTATATGCATACTTAAGATATCACGAAGTATTATTAATCAAATATCCAAAAGAATAAAGACATGATAAAGAAGATATTAGATGTTATTGGTCAAACTTTGGGCTTGATTTATCCTCGTCAGCTAACGGCCTTATTTCATTCTATTCACAATAGAATATACACAGGTTTTCTGAGAAGAAGATTCAAAACATTCGGAAAATCCATTATCATCTGGCATCCGTATACGCTGATGGGTGAAGAATACATAGAAATAGGAAATGATACCATTATAGAGAAGGATATTCAATTGACAGCAAGAAAAATTGATGAAAATCCTCCCTCAATCAAGATAGGCAATCATTGTCTTATCAGGCGTGGTGCACACATCACAGCCATCAGATCCATTGAAATTGGTGATTATGTGCTTACAGGTACAAATGTTTTTATCAGTGACAATTCACATGGCAATACTGACTACCAATCATTACACGAACCAACCACTGCAAGGCCAATAGTCAGTAAAGGTAAAGTAAGAATTGGCAACAATGTATGGATAGGCAATAATGTCTGTATTATGGCTGGCGTAACCATCGGAGATGGGGTTGTTATTGGCGCTAACAGCGTTGTGACAAAAGATATTCCCGCTTATACAGTTATTGCAGGTGTTCCTGCAACAAACTTATACAAGAATGAGAATATACCAGGAAAATAGATAAATGCAGAAAATAATGACTGTAGTTGATGGCTATGTCATTTATTTTATATATCTTTGCAATATGGTTGCCCAAGGGCAAGATTATGTTCAATACAATAAGAATCGACTAGAAGATAAAAACAGAAATAAAGATGGAAGCAAGAATCATAGCAAATTATTTGCCACAATTTCACCCTATTCCCGAGAATGATAAGTTCTGGGGAAAGGGGTTTACTGAATGGACAAATGTAGCCAAGGCAAAACCATTCTTCAAGGGACATTATCAGCCTAGAATACCTGCAGATCTTGGCTTTTATGATTTAAGACTGCCAGAAATAAGAGAACAGCAGGCACAATTGGCGCGTGAAGCAGGGGTTGAAGGCTTCTGCTATTGGCATTATTGGTTTGGAAACGGCAAGCAATTGCTGGAAAGACCATTTCAGGAAGTAGTTGCTTCTGGCAAACCGGATTTCCCGTTCTGCCTCTGCTGGGCTAATCATGATTGGTCTAACAAATCATGGAAGAAGGACAGTAAGCTGGATGCTATGATTGCGAAGCAGGAATATTTGGGTGAGAAGGATCATACGGAACATTTCTATTCTCTCCTGCCGGCATTCAAAGACCACAGATACATTACGGTAGATGGCAAAATCTTATTCGTAATATATGACCCATATAGATTCCAAGGTATAGAAGAGTTCATACAATTGTGGCGTAAACTGGCTAAGGATAATGGGTTGAAAGATTTCTATTTCGTCGCTATGTGTAACAATACAACTACTATACAGCGAACGGAAGATGGAACACTAAAGAGAGTATTGCCCAATCTGAAAAGCAGTAAAGAGGTTTATGAAAATCTCCTGAAACTCGGATTTGACGGGCTGAACTCGTACGGAAAGTCAAGAGCAGAAATGCTAAGTCAAGGAAAATGGAGAAGAATCATAAGTCTTTATCTACACCAGAAATTCCCTTGGCTCCCAGTACAGAAGTATAACTATCCCAAAGTGGTAAAGTACTTTTTCTCTCCAGAAGACCGATGGGAGAATATTTACCCAACCATTCTTCCACAATGGGACAGAACAGCCAGAGTAGGAAGAAAAGAGGGAGTTTACTATAACTCAACACCAGAAAATTTCAAGAAACATCTTAAAGATGCTTTGAAAATTGTTGAAGGAAGACCTCTTGAACACAAAATACTTTTCCTCCGTTCATGGAATGAATGGGGAGAAGGCAATTACGTAGAACCTGACTTGAAATACGGTCATGGCTTTCTTGATGCCATAAAAGAATGTATATTGAAATGAAGCAAAAACTCTGTTTTATAACAAACATCGGGCCACATTATCGATTGCCTATATTCCAGAAGATTTCAGAAACATTCTCCTGCGATTTCTATCTAGGTGACCACATCAACACCAAGATTAAGACTTTTGATTATAACAAGTTGAAAGGCTATAAAGAAACCCTGCACAATCGTTTCTTTCATAACTTTTATTGGCAAAGTGGCTCTATACAATTAGTCAATAGAGACTATACTCACTATATCCTCGATGGCGAACCATATTGTTTGTCATCGTGGATAATATTGTTGTGGGCTTTAATAAGGCATAAAGAAACTATAGCATGGACACATGGCTTTTATGGAAATGAATCCTTTGTTAAGAACATTATCAAAAAAACTTACTATAAATTATTCACGAAATTAATGGTTTACAGTGAATATTCCATAAACGTCATGAAATCCAAAGGTTTCAACCCGGAGAATATGTATTGCATTGCCAATTCCCTGGACTCTGCACATTTATTGGATATCAGGAAAAGACTTTGCAAATCTGATGTATACTCTAAGCATTTTCACAACAATTACCCAGTTGTGATTTATTGCGGCAGAATACAGAAGAGAAAGCAATTGAACCTGATAATAGATAGTGCAAAAATGCTCTACGAGGAAAACTGCCCTATCAATATTATATTTGTAGGAAAAGATGTAGACGGAGTAGACATTCCAAGCTATGCTAAAGAAAAGGGAATAGAACAAAGCGTATGGATGTATGGTCCTTGTTATGAAGACTCTACACTAGCAGAACTGTTCTACAATGCTTCCGTATGCGTTTCACCTGGTAATATTGGCTTAACTGCCATCCATGCTCTCTCATTTGGTTGCCCGATTATTACTCATGACAACTTTGCAGAACAAATGCCTGAGTTTGAAGCCATAAAGCCATCAAAGACCGGATACTTTTACCAGCAGGGAGATGTAGCTGATTTGAAAGATAAAATCAGAAAAGTTATATCAACTGACGAAAAGACCTGGGAAGAAGCCCGAAAAGAAGCATTCAAGGAAATAGACAGAAAATGGAATGTTGATTATCAAATTAATGTACTCAAAAAAGTTTTAGAAAATGAATAATCTGAAAATGTATCTTCGAACACAAGTAAGAAATTGCTTTCTTCATGTCATGGGACTCTTCAAAGAGCCTCAGCCAGGAATTCATATTCTTAACGGACACCGTATAGCAAAGGAGAACGAACCATCTACATTCAGAAAAATGCTGGAAGAGCTTTCTCAAAAGGTTGAATTCATTAGATTTGAAGATGCTGTCGAGAAGATTCATCATCATGAAATGCCTTCAAAGCCACTTGTTGCATTCAGCTTTGATGATGGTTTTCTGGAAGACTACGAGATATTTGCCCCTATATTAGAGGAATTTGGGACAAATGCAGCTTTCTTCATCAATCCGAATTATGCTGAAGGTTCACAGGAATATATCAATCATTTTAATGATTGCATCGTGATGACTCCAAACAAGAAACCTATGAGATGGGAGCAGATTATTGACCTGCACAAACGTGGACATATTGTTGGTGCTCATACGATGGATCATTACATGATCAATAGTACAGATAAAAAAGAACTAGAGTACCAGATTGTGGAGTGTAAAAAGATAATAGAAGACAAATTGGGATGCACTTGCAAATATTTTGCCTTCCCATACGGTAAGCTCTCACAGGCAAACAATCTATCTATTGATATTGCCTGTAAAACATACCAGTATGTGTTTGCACAGTCTGTCTATAAAAAATATTTTTCATTCAACGGAAAAGTAATCAACAGACGTCACTTTGAACCATTCTGGCCAATCAGACACATGTACTATTTCCTGGGATGTAATAAGAAGTATGAAGAATAAAAAAATGTTTGAATGAAACTACTGCAGATTAACATAACAGCCAATTGGGGTTCGCACGGTAAAATTGCCGAAGGAATCGGCCAACTTGCCATAAAGGAAGGATGGGAAAGCTACATTGCCTATGGGCGCTGGAGTAATCCAAGCCAATCTCATCTCTACCAGATTGGCTGCATGATGGATGAAAGAATACATGGAATCGCTTCACGTATTCTGGACAATCATGGACTGATGTCAAAACATGCAACCCGACGATTAATCAGCTATATAGAAGAAATCAGCCCCGATATTATCCACCTGCATAATATACACGGATACTATCTGAACTATCCACTATTGATGGAGTTTCTTGCCAAATATAACAAACCGGTGGTATGGACGCTACATGACTGTTGGGCTTTTACCGGACACTGTGCCCACTACATGTTTGTAAAATGCAATAAATGGCAAACACATTGTGAGAAATGTCCTCAGAAAAAAGCTTATCCAAGCTCGTTATTGCTTGATAATGCCTACCGTAATTTTGAACTGAAAAAGAAATACTTCAATTCCATTCCCAATCTGACACTCGTTCCTGTCAGTAAATGGCTGGAAGGTGAAGTCAGGAAATCTTTTCTTTGTAATATTCCTCTCAAACAAATATATAACGGCATTGATTTGGAGACTTTCAAGCCTAGCCTTGAAATAGACATTAGAACAAAATATCAGCTTGCCAAGAATACAAAAATCATTTTGGGAGTGGCTTCTAATTGGTACAGAAAAGGATTAGATGACTTCATTTCCTTGAGCAAGATCTTGCCTGAGGGATATAAGATAATCCTGGTTGGAATCAACGAAAAAGATGCGCAAAACCTACCGGATGAAATCACAGCTATAAGAAGAACAGAAAACATCAATGAGATGAGATGTCTCTATTCGCAGGCTAATGTTTTCTTCAACCCAACCATCGAAGACAACTTCCCGACTACCAATATAGAATCATTGGCATGCGGCACTCCAATTGTTACCTATAAGACTGGTGGTTGTGAAGAAGCCATTTCTGCAGAAACGGGCTATGCTGTTGAGCCAAAGAATTTAGAAGAGGCAAAAGGCTATATTCTGGAAATATGTGAGAAAGATAAAAAAGCCTACCAGCTTTCCTGCAGACAAAGAGCAATGAAACTTTTTGATAAAAATGAAAGATTCATAGAATATATAAACCTTTACAAACAACTGATATAGGTTCATTGAGTTTAGAGCATTCACTTAGAATACTCTAAACTCAAAAATCTTATACAGGAATTTCAGAGAGACAAGAAATGAATTGGTATAAATGCCATTATCGCGGCAAGCTTTAACATCTTCGCGGATAAGCGTGAGGCGATTACTGAAATGATGATTGCTGGCTCCTCCCGTTCGCATGGTTACAAAATCCTTAGATATGTAGCGACTTGAAATGCCATACTTTCTGAATAAGCGAACCATCATCTCATAATCAGCTCCAATCTTGTAATCCAAACTATATAACCCCGCCTTGTCGAAAATCTCACGTTTGCAATAAAAAGAAGGATGAGCGGGCATGAAACCGAAACGAAGCCAAAATGGAGAAAATAATCTTGAAGAATAATACCTCACACATTTGCCTAAATCAGCATCATGAACAAAATGAATATCACCATAAACTGCATCTACAGAATGATTCATGAAATTATCAGCTACTGTCTGCAATACATTTTCATCCGTATAGAAATCATCAGAATTCAAAATTCCCACAACATCACCGGTTGCCATTCTGATTCCTTTATTCATCGCATCATAAATTCCCTTGTCTTTTTCTGAAATCCACTTCAATCTACCCTTGAAAGCGACTTGATATTCCTTCACAATATCTATAGAATTGTCTGTAGAACCTCCATCGACAACAATATATTCAAAATCTGGATATGTTTGACGAAGTACAGATTCTACAGTATGCCTGATTGTCTTACCGCTATTATAAGAGGCTGTAATTATACTAATTTTCATTTCATCTCATTTATTATTATTTGAATAGATTCATCTCACTAAGCAAAAGTGCAAGACTATCTTTCTGCAAATTTACATCTTTTGTATGAAACTGCCAAACTTTTCTGATTATTTTATGCCTGCAGATAAAAATATTGGTTGATGATGCAATAAATAACTACATTTAAGGTTATTAATAAAAAGAGAAAAATTAAAATACTAAATAATGACACAAATATTGTTACCCATTATAGGGTCTTTCCTGCTCAGCGCTTGCTGCGGATTCCTGTTTATCCCTGCATTATTGCGTTTCTGCAAGCAAAAGAATCTATACGATTTGCCCAGCCTTAGAAAGGTGCACCATACAATGATTCCGCGACTTGGAGGTATAGCATTCATACCCAGCATGATCATTGCAGCAGTCATCGTCATGTATACTATGACTTCCAACACAATGAATGGCAAAATCCAAATCAGCCTATGGAGCATGGGCTTTCTTCTCAGCTTACTCCTGGTTTATGCTGCAGGAATAGTGGATGACATCATAGGGCTGAATGCCAATATCAAGTTTTTCATCCAGATTGTTGCAGCTTCCATATTACCGCTGTGTGGACTCTGCATCAATAATCTGTATGGTCTTCTGGGAATATACGAAGTGCCTGCATGTATAGGAATACCGCTAACCGTATTTGTCATCGTCTTTATTGACAATGCAATAAACCTGATTGATGGCATTGACGGCTTGGCAGCCAGCTTGTCAATGATAGCATTATGCGGCTTTGTATATTGCTTCATGCAGTATAGTCTTACAGCTTACGAAGTAATGATTTCAGGATTAATAGGTGTATTGGTTACTTACCTCTACTTCAATGTTTGGGGAGATCCGGCAAAGGGCACGAAAATATTCATGGGTGATTCAGGCAGTCTTACCCTGGGTCTTATCCTGGCTTTCCTGTTCGTAAAATCAATAGCCGTAAGCCCTAACGTAATGCCTATTTCCATGGAAAGAGTTTTCCTGGCTTACAGTCTACTGATAGTCCCAACATTTGATGTCGTGAGAGTAGTATTACATCGTATACGCAAGAAGAAACCGATTTTCAGTCCTGATAAAAGCCATATACATCATAAACTGATGCAACTGGGTATGAGCCAGCATCTTGCGCTGATAAGTATCATCCTACTAGCCTTGCTTTATATCATCATCAATCTGTTGATGTATAACTGGGGCTGTAATTTGACCATTACAATGGTTGCAGATATAGTAATCTATATCCTACTCCATTTGCTCATTAATAAAGGTATCAGGAACAAAGCTATCATTTCATGAAAGAAATAGAAAAGACATACATAGATAAGAGTAGTTTTATCGAACGGTTTGTAAAGCGTTCGATAGACTTCTTCTTGTCTGGAGGATGTTTAATAATCTTCTCTCCTCTTTTCGCTATCATTGCCTTAGCTATCAGACGGGAGGATGGACTACCTGTCATTTATAACCAGGAACGAATCGGGCGGTACGGAAAGCCCTTTCATATATACAAATTCCGCTCAATGAAAATAGATGCAGAAAAAGACGGACCCAACCTATTGGAAACTAACGGAGACCCCAGACTGACAAAGGTGGGAAGATTCTTGAGAACACATCATTTGGACGAACTACCTCAGCTCTGGAATGTCCTGAAAGGAGATATGGCTTTTATCGGCCCGCGTCCGGAACGTAAGTATTACATAGACCAAATCATTAAGCAGGATCCTAGATATAAATACTTGTATCAGATAAGACCTGGCGTTACTTCATATGCCACCCTATACAATGGATATACTGATACAATTGAAAAGATGTTAAGACGATTGGAACTTGACCTTTACTATCTGGAGCACCGCTCATGGTGGTTTGATACTAAAATTCTGGTAAAGACCTTTATCAACATCATTTTCGGCAAAAAGTTCTAGTTTCAAAAGGAAACTAGAACTTTTTAAAATTCAATCTTAAATCTTTTGTACGAAGAATCATCTTATCGCCATTCATTTTCTCTTTATAATATGACTCAACCAGGTGGTTAATTCCACACTGGCGAAGCGTATCATTGATTTCTGTCAGGGGAATATCTCCACCATTCTCTACATCCTGATGCCAATTATTCTTATAGGGGGATGAAAGAATGAGACTATCAGAAGTCTGACGGAATCGGAAATAGAATCTCCCTCCTTCGTAATTATTCACTGACAGCAGCTTGTATTGTACTCCCCAGAAAACCCGTTGCTTTCCATAGTCACTTCTGCCACCAGTGGCAAGCGTATCAATACTCTCCAAATGCCAGAATCCATCAAGACTGCCATTGTCACTACTCTCTATTTCACAGGAGTTCAACAACACACTGTCCAGCACTAGCATCAGCAGAACAAAAAAAGATGCAATATTCTTATTCATATTTTTATTCATCTTTGGTTAAACGAATCATTTTAGCAATCCCTTCTTGGAAATGGTAAATTGGAATCCTGCATTATGTCCCAACATCTGATTACTTCCAAAATCCATTGCATAACCAGCCTTGACACTCCAGCCATGATTAAAATCATACTGCGATTCCAACAGGAAACTCATATTGTGATGCTCCTTCGTAAAAGGCAAATCATAAGTACCCCAACCTTTCTGATACGTAGCCATAGCCCGATATCCCAGTCGTTTTGTAGGCTGTCCGTCAAATCCTAAATGGTAAGCTATGAAACGGTTATTCTGCACCATTATTTTCCCATCTGTATTATAAATAGGTGAACGGAAAAGAGGGTTTCCGATTACTTGCCCCCAATGCTGCCAGCCGGTATAAATATTGTGATTATAATAATCGTCCATTCCGGCTACATGATCAGGAATATTCAACGTATGGTCGTGATTATACGGACCGCTTTGATACTTGGTGTAGATATATTCGAATACGACATTTCTCAACCATCTGGAGTTCTTTAAGTTCAACTCCATTCCCCAGAGCATATCCTTCAGTGCATAACGGAAGAAACGGGACTTCTTCTTCTGATTCCATTCATCACCTTCACCATATCCGTTATAGTCCAGCAGGAACATCTGGCTATGATCCTCAAAAAAATGGTCTAAATATGCATGAAGCGCCCAACTATCTGCCTGATAATTCACACGCATCAGCCAGGAACCCATCTGATTACCTGCTGCATTCGTATATTCACCATCCGTCGCATCAGAACCACCTGGAACAAAAGCGTGCCAAAAGCCTTTCAAACCATTTTCAGTAGGCATCTGCACCATTTTCCCATCAAACATCTGATAGGGATTTCCTGCAAATTCTGCACCCATTTCCAAACCAAGTTCTACACTCCAGGGACTGTTCTTCCTTTGATTTTCAATCTTTAGATAACCAGCCTTACTATGATAAAGTACATGATCGGCATATTTTGATTGACGGGAAGTGAATTCGTGCTGCCAACGGTCATCAGTCATCATTCCATAAGCAATATGACCTTTCAGCTGCAACCAACCATCCAGAATAGGAAGCGTTATGTATTCAGGCAAAGCCAAACGAACCTGAGGTATTGGACGAGCATTAATACCCAACGTCTGACTACCGCTTGACAAAGTCTGATTCTTGAGTTCCATAGGATATTCCTTAGATCCTATGGTCATAGTTCCATGAAGCCAACGAACCTCAGCAAAAGCCTGCTGAACAATAAAACTGCTGGTATAATTTACTGGTACAGCAATATCCAAGCCATAGCCAACTGCCCAACGACGAGCTGAATCTGATTCCAAAGGACGAACCAGACTACCACGTAAATAACCATTGCAGTCATCTAATGAACTGAGACCATGCTTATTGGCATTTAGCCATAAAGGCGTTTTTCCCTTGGAGAAAGAACCCTGCATTTCGGCTTTCCATTCAATATTGCTGCAAAGATTTATCTTACTTTTCCCCTCTCCTTCGTAATCTGCATTCTGCGCATGTACAATAGGAGATAGAAAGGATAAAACCGCAAGAAAAGGTTTAATATTCTTCATTTTTGATTACTATTTATATAATAAACGATTTCTATCCACATTTATTATAACTATTTAATGAACGATTTCTTTTTTCTTTTATTATATCAGTTTATTAGACAGTAGAAGTTGTTGGAAAAGACAGTAGAAGTTGTTGGAAAAGATAGTATATGTTTTCAGAAAAGTAAGCTCCTTAGGCCGCACAACAGCTGTTGTGCGCTTGCATAACAACTGATGTGCGCTCGTAAATCAGCTGATATGCGTTCGTCGCACAACTGTTATGCAGCAACAGAAATCATACCAGACTTTCCTAAAAAAAATCGCCTCACCGATAATTCGGCAAGGCGATTATAAAGTTTATATCATCCT
>OQVS01001053.1_pt1 | contig 19071 bp, 6 predicted proteins | sample 1691601 | NCBI WGS metagenome assembly OQVS01 (sample SAMN03418268, study PRJEB22391) | human gut metagenome | biome: human-gut; feature: organic feature; material: feces | host: Homo sapiens | place: Tanzania | collected 2013-01
ATTTTGCATCGTAACTGTGAGGGTACTGAACAGTTACGAAATAACAGGGCAATCAGAGTAGTAACCACAGGAACAGAACGGGTCATACAGAGGTAAGAAACATGCAGCAAAACAGGAGATTACATAGAAAACTGAACAGTAGGGGCTTTACTCTGGTAGAGATGGCTGTCACGCTCACGATCGTGAGTCTCCTGCTGGCAGTCACATTTGTTGGGTTGCGTGCATGGATGCGCAATTCGGAGTTTAAAAAATGTAACGAGTATGCACATACACTGTATACCTCGGCATCTCTGGAGCTGTCCTCACTGGAGCTGGCATCGGATCTGGATCGCTTTACCGAGCGGGTCAAGGCGAGTGGTACACCGCTGCAGACGACGGCACAATTGGGAACCGGAGCACCGGAGAATGTCTATGGGGACGGACGGATGTATGCGATCTCGGCGAGTGCCGGGGAGTATGCGCAGTACAAGACGGGAGTTACTGTGTCAGCGCAGGCATCACTGGTGTATGAACTGATCGATGCCTATTCCTATGATAAGGGTGTGTGCAACCACACGATCACGATGGAGTATGACACGGTGAGCCAGTCGGTCTATGCAGTTTTTATCAGCACAAAAGCGGAGTCATTCGTCTACAGCGATGAGCATGGTGGCGATTATGAAGCATACGACGAGAGTGGCGTAGTCAGCCTGAATGCGGCAGCGGATTATGCACAGGATCGTTCGTCAGAGGTGCGTAAGGCACTGATGGTCGGTTATTATTGTGTGGATGATCTGGGTATTCGTGCCGCATTTAATGAAGGACAGCTACGCATTACCGGGTGTTATCTGGATAACGCAGAGACACTCGATCTTGTGGTATCCAGCAACTCGCGCCATGAGGAGGCAGATGTCAAATATACAGTGACCATCTATCAGACGGACGGCGACCAGCCATTGTTTGATGTCACCTATTCCTTGATGGATCTCTATGCAAAGGGTTACAAGGAAGCCGATGTCCAGACTCCACATATCGTAAAAGCTGCGGTGAGCAGATATAACGGAGCAGTCAAGAGTAATCAGACAGAGAAGATGTATTTCCCGGTGGCATTTGTCGACCATGAACTGCGTATCACACTGGATGCAGTGATGTCAGCGCAGACCGGTTCTGTGATTGGTCAGGGTGGAGCCGCTGCTGCGAATATGTCGACCGGATTTCACCGCTTTTTACAGAACAAGACGGATACGCCGGATATCTATGCGTCAGCACGTGTCCAGCAGTTGACAGAGGATGACCTGCCGCTGACCTATGATCAGGAAAAGCGTGGCGTGCGTCTGTGGATTGAGGATGAAGAATATGTGATCGGATCATCGGTCGTATCGAATACGGAAAATGCCTTTTTCGCATCTGTGAAAGATGGGAAAGCAGGCATTGGATCTGTGCGCCATCTTGCAAATATCCGTTACTATGATCCGAATCAAGCTGTGACGTTTCAACTGGTGCGTGATCTGCAGTTTGAGGATGCCGTCATCTATGATCAGAATACGGCCAGAGCCGGGGCAGAGAATGCGATGGAACTGATGGAGCTGCACACGACGAAGGCATTTCCGGAGATACCGGAATTTAGTGAAAAATGGACGCTGACGGGAGAAAAGACGCTCAGCACGCAGGATTATGCCATCAACCAGCTCGTGCTGACGGACGAATCGATTGTCACATCCGTTGCAAAGGCGGATGAGCGCTACGGCATGATCGGCAAAAACAGCGGCGTGGTCAAACATGTTGCATTGAACGGCAGCACGGCGACACTCGGCTACAAGGCGAAGGTGGTGAGCGGTGTATCAGATGCTGCGATCAAATATGAATTGCAGCCGGAAAACGACCATTTAAAGGTGCGTGCGGCGGGACTGCTCTGCGGTCTGAATCAGGGTACGGTCAAAAATATCGCAATGGATGAGACGACCTCGGTGCATCTGGCACTGAATTATACACCGATTGCATCCGGGACGGATCTTGTGACAGAAAAGATGCACGGCATCGGTCTGGTCTGCGGTGTCCATGAGGGCAGGACATCACTGACGGACATCTGCACTGCAGGAGAGCTGGAGGGTTATATTTATCGGATCAATGCGGCGGATGCGGCAGCACCGACAGGTGAGGATGCCGTACAGCAGCGTTATCGCTATGCGGGTATCGGTGGCATCTGCGGCTTTACGGTCGGTGAGCCGGACGGCATCACTACGGGTCAGACGGCGACTGCGATCGGATCAAAGCTTACGATCGTGGATTGGGTCGAGGATTTCCTACATCTGGCAGACCGCTCGAGTGTCAAAAACACAGCGGAGATCACCGGAAATACGTTTGTCGGCGGTATCAGCGGCAATATTTATCTCGTGGATGAGATCGACAGCCAGCTCACCGATGCCACCAATCCCATCATAGATAATTGCAGCAATGAGGGACTGATTCATTTAAAGGGTAAAAAAGCAGATCTGGTGGCATGTGGAACGGAAAATGCGGCTGTGCTGGAGGCAGACGGTGCGCATGCAAATGCGGATAACTGTTTTGCAGGCGGTATCGTCGGATATCTGCAGAAGGGCAGAATCAGAGACTGTACCTCTGCGCCAGGTGTGCATGACAGCGCATTTGCAGAGCAGGTGGCGGATGCTGCGCCGACCGGTGCGGTATTGGAAGGTGACATACAGGAGACAAAGGCGCATGCGTATCTGATACAGTATCTGACCGGAAACTATGTCGGCGGCATTGCGGGCTGTATTGTGACCGGAGAACTTAGGGATTGTCAGACGACAGAGGGTGGATATGTCCTCGGAAATGATGAAGTCGGCGGCATTGCCGGCTATCTGGCGAGCCTCGCGCAGACAGGTGGCAGTGGATCGCAGAACCGTCTGACGATGACGGATTCTAAGAAATTGCAGAATAGCTGCTATGTGATCGGACATTCGGATGTCGGTGGTATTGTCGGTAGCAACCGCGCCGGAAATGTGCTCTCGGACTGCGTCAACGAAGGCATTGTAGTTGGGGCTGGTCAAAATATCGGCGGAATCGCGGGTATTAACCGCGGCAGTGGTACGGGTGAAAAGGAGCAGGCGGTCATTCGGGATTGTACGTCAGAGGTGTTTGACTATGATGACAGTATTTTCACGCGGGTATCGGGCGTATGGCAGATCTATGGAGATAATGTCGGTGGTCTGGTCGGATTCAACGAGTATGGAACGGTTACGCGCGCGGATCAGACAAAGACGAATATTTCATCGATTGTAGTAGGCAATCACAATGTCGGTGGCGTCTTTGGCATGGCCGGCACACAGACGACCTTTGATTTTAAGCACTATACACTGGACGGCGGAGAGGTCTATGCCAGCGGTGATCATGCCGGCGGATATATCGGAATCAATCTGAGCGCGGAGGCATTGCCGTCTGCAGCAGATTATCAGAAAAAGCCATATGAGGTGAAGCCGTATTCGGTGCGTGGACGTTACGCAGTCGGCGGTGCGGTCGGTGCGAATGTGATCCTGCAAAAGCAGGCGGAGAACGTGCAGGTACTGTTTTCCAATGCGAATGCATTCGGAACCGTATACGGTGCAAATGCGGTCGGCGGTATCATCGGCTACCAGCGGAAGGTCGTACTGAACGGCACATCCTATGATAAGGTCTATCCGAAACTGACAGAGCAGCTTTCGTCAGACGGCATAGACGGTATCTTTGCGTCTGTCCGCCCGTCAGATGCTGCGGATCGCACAAGCATCGACGGCTATGAGACGATCTGGATGACGGATCTGACCACAGACTCTTATGCGGCATCCGGCGAGACGACGATCACCGGCGATAATGCGGCTACGGTCATCGCTGGCAGCTACGGCGGTGGCATTCTGGGCTATGGATGCGGCTACGATGACATTTTGGTGAAAGACTGTACGAACAGCGGAGATGTCAGTGACTGGCAGGCATCCGGTGTGACCGGAGGGGAGTTGATCGGCGGCTCGGTCGCTATTTCGGATTTATATGAGAAACAGGTAGGCAGCGGACAGGAACATGCGCGCCCGATTCTGGATAAGGCGGCTTATCCGTATGCGTCCATGAAACAGGCACTCGGTAAGGTGAATCAGAGCGAGCCAATCGGCAGCTTTGTGGGTGGTATCCAGGGCTATGTATCGAAAAAGACAACGATTTCCGGCTGTGTGCAGACCGGTATGATCTATGCGCAGAATGGATTTGGCGGTATCGCGGGCATCAATCTTGGAACGCTGCAGAACTGTACGGTCGAGACGAATCTCGGTACACAGGATTCGTCGCTGGTCGGTGGTCTCGCAGCGGTCAACGGTGCGACAGCTGCTGTGACGGACTGCAAGGTCGGTGTGACAGATCGTGATGGTACAAGTGATACAGGTACAAGCTATACAATAGAAGGAAAAAATATCGTTGGAGGACTCTTTGCCATCAATGAGGCGCAGAATGTGTCTGCGGTGGGTGGAGAGGTACGCGGTTCACAGGTGAATGCCAATATCAGTTGTTCATTAAACGGCTATGGTATTGGTGGTGTGAGTGGTATTCAGACAGGTATCTATCTGCAAGGCGGGGCACTCGGTGCAAACAAGTCCGGATTGCAGATCAGTGGTGGTACAGCGGTCGGCGGCATCGCAGGGGTGATGTGCGGAGAACTGCAGATCCAAACGGCAAAAGTTACGGATGAAAAGCTGATGGTAAATGGTGTAGATACGGTCGGTGGTATATTCGGTGTGCTGCAGGATGGCAGGGTTGTGAGATACCGTGCCACGAAAAAGAATACAGATAAGAATACAGATAAGACCGCAGATTATGAGAACGCAGCGGCTGTCACAGCGTCAGATGGCTGTGCGGGCGGTATTGTAGGACGTCTCGCATCGGGAGAGATCCGGCAGGCGGCAAATCTCGGGCAGGCAGTCGTCACTGCCTATGGGGCAGATGGTTATGCAGGCGGTATTGTCGCTTATGTTGAAAAGGGCGGTCTGGTTGACAACTGTACGAATCAGGCAGATGTGATCTCGATTGATAGCTGTGCGGGCGGTATCTGCGCCTGGAATCAGGGAACGCTTAAAAATAATGATTATGCATGTGCAGAAAAAACGCAGTTGATCAGCAGTAACGATGAGAGCATGGGCGTGATCGCTGCCTACAATGACGGCACGATAGAGTCATGCAACGTGGTGCAGACCTCAGCTGCGAGCAGTGCGGCTGTTACCTTGCAGGGCAATGGATCGGTGATCGGCGGTATTGTCGGAACAAATACCGGCACTGTATCCGGCTGTGCGATGAATGTGAACTATCATTTCGTGACTGCATCAGACAAAGATCTGACGGTCGGTGGTGCGATCGGAAAAAATGAATGGCAGTCAGCAGACGGACGGCAGCAGTCGTCCGGTTATGTGAAAAATGTCAGTGTGAAGGGGTTTGATCTCACACTGTTAGGTAACTGCGCTTATTTTGGCGGTCTGATCGGACGCAGCATCGGTGAGGGAATCATTTCAGATTGCAGCGTGGAGCTTCTGACCGTAGGAGAGAAGGATGCATCCCTGAAGGGAAGCTGCTATGGTGGACTGATTGGTGAAAATGCGTCATCTGTGCAAAACAGCACAGTGAACTCAATCCATGCTGTGGTCAGTGGATTGTATCAGGCAAATATAACCTTAGATGCAGCAAAACAGGAAAATCTGGCGAGCTGCTTTGGTGGACTGGTTGGAAAGAACCAGAAAGATGGCAGCATAGAGGCATGTACACTCGATACCTCTGCTGGCTATGATAAAAATCAGATCATCGTAGAGAATGGTCTGGTGGGAGGTATCACCGGTATTAATAAGGGCACAGTCACGACCAGCGGCTATCAGGCATCCGGTAAGGATTCCGCGGTAGCGATCGCAGACGGTGTGAAACAGGTGATCAGCGACTATGAAGAGAACTATCACAAAAAGAGCAGTGACGAACAGGCGCATGTGGATCTGCAGACAGAGCGGGAACGTGTCGGTTATGAATATCTGGTAAATAAAAACCAGACAGTCGGGGCAATGATCGATAGCCGTCAAACGAGTGGTATCCCGGATCTGCAGAATATATTATCAACCGATGATTTCAACAAACAGAGTGTCGTGCAGTGGATGAAAAACAATGGAACACCGAAGCTGCTGCTGCAGCTCACCGGAAACGGCAGTATCGGAGGAATCGCAGCTTATAACACACAGAGTGGTACGATGCAGTATTGTGTGACCGGTCAGTGGCTCATTGACAACCGCAGTTCTTCGCAGCATAGTGCACAGGGAGGCGTGATCGGAACGAATGAGTCTGATCAGGATACGTGTTTCCTGATTAATCAGGCGATGGTGCTGCGAGAGTCAGCAACTGGTGTGACAGAGCGTGTAAATGGAGGAATTATCGGCTATCAGCGCAATACGACGAGCGACCAGTGGAGACTGTATGGCTGTATCAATACAGGACTCATCGTCAATGCCAATTCTCATTATTCCGGTGGTATCATCGGAAGATGGTCCGATCAGGGAGGCAGTATCGAATATTGCAGAAATTATGGTGTGATGCAGACTTCTTATCAGGCAGAATACAAGGGCGCTGCCGGTGGTATTGTGGCACAGCTCTATCATCCGCTGGATGACCAGAGTTATACGGTTTTATCCTGCCGGAATGACGGAAGCATTCTGGGTGTCGGCCGTAGGTGCAGACATGCGCCACAGTCTGCGAACGATTCCGGCGGAATCATGGGAAATATTGTGACTTATGAAGCGAATGATGTGAGTGCGGCACAGGCAATACAGGTGAATCTGATTGATTGTGTGAATGGACCGGATGTGACGATCGTATCCAAGTCTATGTGTTCGGGCATACTCACCTTTCTGACGAGTGACAAGGCGGACCGCAATGATACGGCATTGAGCCAGCTGGAACTCAACATAGACAGATGCCGCAATTATGCGACAGATTTTGTGGCGAGCAGCGGTGGATATGTCGGTATTTTCAGTGACCGTATGAGTGGGCATGAGAAGACGCGGATCACGAATTGCTTTACCGTCGCGGTAGACAAGGCAATGCAGGGCAATCAACACAAAGGATATATCTGTTATGACGGTGAAGCGACAAATAAGGCTTCCTATAAATACGATGGAGGAAAAGGTGCCATCTGTTATAATAACCGGGTACTGCTCGTCACTACAAACAATAACAAAAAAACAGTCGATGAATCGGTACAGCTGAAGCTGGGGCGTTTGGGCACATCCATTGAAGGAAATATCAAGGGCGACGGCATGTGCTATACGATCCTTCACAGTAAGGCACAGCATGCGGATGGGCTGGAGCAGCTATTGGGAGGAACCGGGGCTTACACGGTTTCAGGTACTCATGAGGGTGCACAGTTGTATATCCAGTTGAAACAGCCCATGAAGCTAGAGAAACTGTCGCTTGGCTTTGCGCAGAATGCGACACACTCTTACCGGGTAGAGTACCTGACAGCAGACGAGGCGGCTGGAAACAAGGGCAGTCTGACCGGCAATGACTTTACGCTGGCGAGGGAGGTTATCTGTAAAGAAGGGGCAACTGAGACGGTATCATTTCCGAAGGATGTGCCGGTGTATGCGATCCGCATACAATATGTGGAAAATGGAATCAATCAGAATGAAAAGCAGTTTAACCAATACGGTTATTATTATAGTGATAAGCAGAATCCGTTTGTACTGCAGTCACTTCAGTTGAAACGGGAGAATGGTAGGACAGTCAGACTGGATGCCTATGATCAGACGATCATTTCTCCGCGTCTGGTGGACAGTGAGGTGACGAATAATGATCGGCTGCGCAACGGCAGTGCCCAGTATCTGTATGTGGCAAATCAAAAGGGCAGGACATATCTGATTGAGCCGCAGTTTGAGCAGCAGCGGCTGTCTGCCGGAGAAGATCAGCGGAAAGCGTATCAGAAAGATCAATATACGATTGCCGGAAACGAACTGTTCACAGATGGGGTACGCCCGTATGGAATGATCTATGCGATGACGGACAGTAGTCTGGCAATGACAGGAGATGCACAGGCGCTCGACTGTGAAAAATTAGATCAGGTGATCTGTGACCATTATAAGACAGCGCTGGCGGCAGCGATGCCACTGGCAGAGGGTTCATTGCTGCCGGAGACACCGAAGCATGTAGATGTAGCGTTAGATGCGGAGGCTGCCACGGTCAATGTGAGCTGGGCAAACTCGATCGACGGTGCGCGGAATGTGGTAAAATATTATCTTGTGACTGTGAAGGATCAGGATGGAACGGAATATCTGTCACAGAAGAAGTGTATCGGCAATTCCGTGAAGCTGAATATTACCTCAGACATGATCGGAAAACGCCTGCGGGCATCGGTGCGTGCAGTCAATGAAAACGGTACATCCGGCGAAGGTAAGTCCGATGAGAGCGCAGAGATTTCAGAACCGATGCTGACACCGCAGATCCGTCTTGAACTGGTAAAGTCAGGAGGTACTTACAAATATCAGATATCACTGGAAAACCAGAAGGACTATGAGGAAGCATATGCAGGCAACTGGAATGTGACGGTCTATCGGCAGGGTGCGGATCAGGAGCGTACAAAAATCTGTAATCTGTCAGCGGGTAAGCCGACCGATATGATTGACGGTTCTAAAATTAAGAATATCAATGCCGGGAATAATTATTCGCCGTCACAGGCAATCTGGCAGCTGTATGCACAGGCGAGGTCAAAAGATCACACAATTCCGGCATCTGGGCGCTATAGCACGTCAGTCTATACGCCAAAGTATCAGTCTGGAAAGAATGATTATATTGTGCCGGGTATCCAGACACTGTACGCGACATTTGATGACAACTACCAGAGTGAGCTCGATGCCAAGATCAATGTCTATGTTGCATCGGATACGTCCAAGACCGGTATCTATCCGGTATATCAGGTAGATCTGATCCGTGTGGACAGCGAGGGTGAGGAGCATATTCTGGCGGCAAAGGAGCTGGCGGTGAGTGACCAGACCAGTAAACTGACGTTTTCTGATCTGCCGGGTGAGTTTTTTGACGCTGACAAGACCCAGTACTTCTATGTACGTGCGTGGGTATCGCAGACTGGTGTCGGACCGGTATATACCTGGCATGAGACGGATACATTGGATAAAAATGACAGTCTGCTCGTCAATACGACAGAGACAGAACGCAAATACGTGACAGGGGCATTACTCTCAGATGCGCAGGCATTCGGTACGAGAATCAGGACGACACAAAAACCGGCAAAGGCTGGGGACACTGTCTCGCTCACCGGTAATGATGTCAATGCGGTGTATGCACGGACGAGAGACTATGCGATGTCTGACCGCCCGACGATGAATGCGGATAGAGATGTAACCGCTGTCTATGATCCAGTGAAGGATCAGTTGTCCTATACATTCCAGTGGAGTGATGCATCAGAGCAGACGGGCAGCTATGAACTGCGTATTTACAGCAGGGATGACGAGGGAAAGAGAATTCTGCTCAAAAAGAAGTATCCGATTACAAGGAGCGGTGCGAAGACCGCTTACCCGTATACGGTAGATGATCTGACCTCGTACCAGTTAGAACTTGTAGTTATTCAAAGAGATACCGGGTATGCACCGGGGGATACGGACACCATAGCCGGAAAGGGCAAGGTCGTTCCCCGTGTTCTGCAAAAGAGGATAGACATCCGGACACGCCTGCCCAAACTCAGTCAGCCGTCTGTGAAGCTTGTCAGCCAGAACGATTTGAAGTATCGCATCTCATGGCAGGATATCAGTGCCCGTGTGAATGCATCGAAGCGTGATGACCTGAGGTATGCACTGTATGTCGAGTCAGATGGCAAGCGGAAGCTGCTGCTCACCACAGCGGAGAATGAAGCGGAGTGCAGTCTGGAAGATTATGCCGGAAAGACCGTACAGATTTATGCAGTTGCATACACGGATGAGAATGATCTGGAGGCAACGGAAACGACCGATCTGTCATTGACAGATACCTATTTCAAATCGCCGGTCGGACTGAAAAAGCGGTTGACGGTCGGCAGCAGGCTGGCACAGCCGGTATTTGCAGAAGCACCGTTTAGCTGGAGTTATCGGGATTATGCGATTGATCTGGGCAATGCCAAGCATGTATTGACGGAGTCGCAGTTTACATCCAATGCGTTGAAGTTCAATATCCGGCTGACCGCAAACGGCAATTATGTGATGAATGCGGTGCTGTTTGATACACGTGAGGAGGCACAGCGGTTCATAGACGGGCTGCCGGGAACACCCTATGCACAGTATGTGGAGCTGGAGCGGATTCTGGGTGCCCAGAACTACAAACGGCTCAGCGAGGGCGGCAAGCCGGTGATGCTGAGCTTAAAGAACAAGAAACAGTCGATTTATATGGCGGCCACTTCGTTTAAGGATATTTCCTACGCCGGAGGCTATCTGGTACCGCTGGTTCGTGCGACGGCATCGACGGATATCAGCTCTTACTGGTCATGTGGTGTGCCGTATCAGATTCCGAGGGTAATGCTTGACACACCGGATCTGGAGCAGGTGCTGACAGAAAAGAATTATGCATCGTTTGGGGAGAGTATGCGCAACTCGGTATCGACGAGTGGTACACCGTTTACAAATGTCACCGTGCAGTATGAGACTTATCGTTTCCGTGTTCCTTCTTATGTAAAAGAGAACCGGTTGACACTCACGGCCGGAGATGGCAGACAATATGCATTGACAGTCAGCGGTGACCGGGTCATTGTCCACAGCAGTGAAGATGTGGAGTCGGCAGCCGATAAACAGGTGAATCCAGCCGGTGGTTATGACTACATTTATAGCCTGTCCGGTGAGGAGGAATGTCTGCTGGATGTGATCCGTAATCCGGTGAGTGGAACTTACCGCGCGAGCAAGACGGTACGTGCGGCTTATCGTATGACGTTTGATGCAGGTATCCGCAGAATTGAAATGGACGGTGTTGTGACCTATGAGCTGCGTCTGCCGCAGACGAGATATGCGATCACCTGTAACGGTGGTATCTCTATCAGTGGAACGAGCCGGCTGATTACGGATGTATATATTCAGGCGGTTCCAAAGGATGAGAGCCGGTATCAGGCATCTGCCGCAAAGCCGGAGGAGAACCCCTGATCAGACAGGAAGGCGGAAACGTGCATGAAACAGGTTCAGAAAAAGAACCGTAAATGGACAGAAGAAGGTTTGCAAATGGATCATAAGAAAAACAGGGCAGGACAAACAGACAGCATGATACACAATGAGCAGGGCGTGGCGTTGATCTACGCCCTCGTTGTGATGGCTGTGATCGCTGCGCTGGCACTCGCACTTTTGTACGGTGTCGGGCAGGTGAGCCTGATGACGGGCAGTCACAGAGATCAGGAAGACTGTTATCTGCAGGCATTGACACTCAGTGAGGCGATCGAAGCACAGTTGACGACGGCGACGGGCGGCGGTATCTACGATGCTGCAAAATCTTATATGCCGGACAGTGATTCGGATTCGACAGAGGAGAGTATCCAGTTCACCGCAGAGGGACTGAGTGATGATTATGGCAGGAGTGTGATTCGTTTCCAAAATGGTGTGGAGGCGGTGAATGAGACACATGACTGGGAGAGTAAGCAGCTCAGTAACCAGTATCTGGATCTGACGGTAGAGGTATTTGGAAAGCGGGGCGGAAAAGAGTCTGTGACGACACGGTATCGTTTTTTTCAGTCTTTGGATGATGATGATATGGAGTATCAGCTGCAGATGACGGATAAAGATACGAATGAGACATATTTGTATCCTTGCATCTATGAACCGGCTTTGAGTGAGCAGGATCAGGGGCATTTTCTATATAAGGATAACGACAGAGATAAAATACTGACCATTAACAAGCATGTAGTCACGATGGAGGATGCGGAGCAATGGAGCGGCACGGAGCAGGATGGCGGTGTACAGAGCATTCGCAGCATGGAGATTGATAGTGAAAGCAGAGCAGCGCAGCTGGTAGATGTCTCGATCAATGCCAGACTGAAATTAACGAGAAAGCGCAAGGTATTGGGATTCGATAAGGATGAAAATGGTGAGGTGCTCAATGAATATAAGGGAACGGATCTTAAATTTCAAAAGATCAATACAAGATAGCTGCAAAAATGAACAGGGACTGACGATCGTAGAGGTCATGGTCGCGTTCGTGCTCGTCTTGCTGGCGATCGCTATGATCACAACGGTGACAATGCTGGCGACCCGGATTCAGAAGCAGACAAAGGACAGCCAGCAGCGGATGACACAGCTCGCGGAGGCGGCGTATCAACAGTTGCAGCCTGTGTATAACGAGCCGGAGCAGAGCTGGAAGATACAGATTCCGGCAGCCGCAGTCAGCAATGAATCTGCCGCCACGCAGTTAAAATTTACCGGGAACGGGATGGAATTTGATGTGGATGTAAAGACTGCGGACTGGACGGTGTCGGTGGCATCTGATTCTGCGGTTCAGACAACTTACCATATTTATCGGTAGGGCAGCGGATGGGATCGTTTGTCAGAGAATCATAACAATTGTTGGCAATAGGATGATAGCAGGATGAGAAGATTGAGTATATCAGATATGCATAAAAAAAACAGACGGCAGTTCCATATACCGGGACTCGGACAGCGGGGGTATACACTGGTAGAGCTGCTCGTGACATTTGCATTGTTTGCCATTTTTATGACCGCAGTCGTCATGTGTCTGCCGGGTATTACGAAAATTTATATGCAGCTGCAGCAGATCAACCATGAAAAAACGATCTGCAATACGGTGAGCAATGAGATTCAGACACAATTGCAGGGTATCCTCGGCGTAGAGGCGGATGGTGATCCGCTTGGAGTAAAGAATGGAAATGGACTGGGTTATCTCGCGCTGCTGGATGAGCGCGGCGCACAGATACCACTGACCCATGAACCAGCGGCTCCGTCCGGATCTGCCGTATTGCCGGCTGCAGATATTTCCGGCTCCGGAATTGAGTTTGCGTATATGAACGGAATCGTTGCGCAGATGGATACAAAAGGATTTGACGGTTATACGATGCGCAAGAATAAGCTCCAGATGGACTATCACGGTGCGCATGCGGTTTCACCGGTAGCGCTCGTGACACGCTATTATGAGGCAGATATTGAGAAAAATACGCGTATTGCAACGATCGACTATCAGGCAGCAGCGGGTAACTATAGCGTTGCATCAGGAGTCAGTGTCAGTGATGGCATACAAAACGTTGCTTATGCCATCCGATATCCGTATGTACCATCCTTTTATGAGGGATTTGAACTCCAAACAACATTTACAATCAAAAAAGACGCGTGCTACACAGCAGGCAGCGGGACAACGGAGTCACCGGCGCGCGTATATGTGAATTATGTCAACTACACACTGTCTCTGCTTAAGGATGGACAACTGTGCTATTCGCAGGATTATGTCGTGAATATACAAAATGCTGTGCCGTATTTGGGAACGAAGGTGGCAGAGGAACCGGAGAAACCGAAGCCGGCAATGAAAGATACATATGTAAAGCCTGACAGTACCTTTAAATTGCCGGATACAAATGAATGGACTTATCAATATGGATTTACGTTCCATATTGAGCCTTCAATGGATGAAAATGGTGCGGATACATGGATCATTCAGTTTCCGGAGAATATGAAGATTGTGGCTGCATGGATACCGGGAGATCATAATACACGCTATACGACCAGACATACAGATCATACAATTATAATAGAAAGAAATGCTGCGTTTGGTTTCAAGGAAACAGACGAATTTATTATATATTATCAATTAGACCGTCCGTTAGATGATTATCATGTGGTGGATGGGTCGGATTATATTACCTGTATATCTACACCATATGCTACACCGACAAATAGTCATGTTGAGCAGATGCAGTTTACACGTTGGGGTGACTACGATTCGGTTGTAAATTGCAAGGTAAGGGCAACAGATATAAAAGTAAAAACATACGTGGAAGTAACGTATGAGAAAGAAGTGGAATCAGCGAGACTTTCCAATGAATATGCTAATTTTGTGGAAGTAGATGGCAAAACAGTACGCATTTACGGATATAGAATTACCCCGGGTACTTTGTATGAGATACAGTTATTGGTAAAACTGAAAGATGGTACAAAAACAGAGGATCCGGTTTCTGTACGCATAGGTGATGAATGGTATCAAAACTGAATATAGGTAAGGGATAGCATTTCGCGTGTGGTTGGCTTTCTAGAGGCCGATCATAGGCTGGGATCCGGATCATAATAGCAAATACTTTGAAAAACATGGCACTAATTAGATATAACCACCAGAATGAACATGTTAAAATGATTGCATAAAAGTAATTTTCAGGTAATAAGGGAGAAGATATATGAGCGAGAAAACAAGAGAATTTGCAAAAAAACTGGTCAGCCAGATGACTCTGGATGAGAAAATAGGTCAGATGCTGTATGATTCACCGGCGATTGAGCGGCTTGGAATCCCGGCATATAACTGGTGGAATGAAGCATTGCATGGGGTAGCAAGGGCGGGTGACGCGACAGTCTATCCACAGGCGGTCGGACTGGCGGCAACATTTGACAAGCAGCTGCTCGGACAGATCGCGGATACGGTATCGACCGAGGGACGCGCGAAGTTCAATCAGTTTAGCAGAAAAAATGACAGGGGCATCTACAAAGGATTGACATTCTGGGCACCGAATGTGAATATTTTCCGTGATCCGCGTTGGGGGCGTGGACACGAGTCTTACGGAGAGGATCCGTATCTGACGGGAGAGTTGGGGACGGCATATATCAAAGGATTGCAGGGAGAAGATCCGGAGAATCTGAAGGCAGCAGCATGTGCGAAACATTTTGCGGTACATAGTGGTCCGGAGGCAGACCGGCATTCCTTTGATGCGAAGGTGAGCAGACAGGATATGTATGATACATATCTGTATGCATTCAAGCGATGTGTGGCAGATGCCGGTGTAGAGGCAGTGATGGGTGCATATAACCGGGTGAATGGGGAGCCTGCATGTGGCAGTAAGACTTTGCTGGAGGACATTTTGCGTGACGAGTGGGGATTTGAAGGACATGTAGTGTCTGACTGCTGGGCAATTCTTGATTTCCATGAGAATCATAAGGTGACGAAAAATGTACAGGAGTCAGCGGCAATGGCTGTGAACCATGGCTGTGACCTGAACTGTGGTAGTGCATTCCTGCATTTGAGGGAGGCCTATGACGAGGGATTACTGAGTGAGGAAAAGATCACGGCAGCTGTCGAGCGTCTGATGGAGGTGCGTATCCGTCTCGGCATGATGAAGGATCATCCTTCGCCGTATGACAGTATTCCATATGAAAAGGTGGAGTGCAGGGAGCATGTAGAGCTGGCGGTCGAGGCAGCCAGAAGAAGTATGGTATTGCTCAAAAATGATGGACTGCTTCCGCTGCATGTGGAACAGTTAAAATCGATCGCAGTCATTGGTCCGAATGCCAATTCGAGAGATGCACTTGTTGGCAACTATGTAGGTACATCCTCACAGTATATCACACCGCTTGAGGGCATCCAGCAGTATGTCGGGGATGATGTCCGTGTCTATTATTCCGAAGGCTGCCATCTGTATCACGATAAGGTAGAGGCGCTGGCACAGGTAAAAGACCGTTTTGCGGAAGCGGTAATCGCAGCAGAACAGGCAGATGTCGTTGTATTGTGTCTGGGTCTGGATGCGACGATCGAGGGTGAGCAGGGCGATGCCGGAAATGAATATGCGAGTGGTGATAAGATTGATCTGCGTCTGCCGGGTCTGCAGCAGGATCTGCTCGAGACAGTGACGGCAGTTGGCAAACCGGTCGTGCTGCTGCTCTCTGCGGGCAGTGCGATGGATCTGAGCTGGGCACAACAGCATGTGAACGCGATCGTTGATATCTGGTATCCGGGCGCCCGCGGCGGCAGGGCAGTCGCGGAGGCTTTGTTCGGTGAATTTTCACCGAATGGCAAGCTGCCGGTGACGTTCTATGCTTCGACAGATGACCTGCCTGATTTTAAAGATTATAGTATGGACAACCGCACATACCGTTATTTTAAAGGCACACCGTTATATCCGTTTGGCTATGGTCTTTCTTATGGAAAGATCACCTATGCAGACGCATCGGTCAGTAAGACAGTGGCGGTGATCGGAGATACGGTGACGGTTCAGACAGTGGTTAAAAATGAGAGCGATTATCCCTTGTATGAGGCAGTACAGGTGTATGTACATGATGTGGAATCAGAAACGAGGACACCGATCTGGCAGTTACGTGGTGTGCAGTGTGTATGCCTGCTTCCGGGGGAGAGCCAGAGCGTGTCATTGACATTGAAAGCCAGAGATTTTGCGATTATCCGGGAGGATGGATCATGCGTCGTAGAGCCGGGAGCGTTCAAGGTGGCGATCGGCGGTCAGCAGCCGGATGCGCGCAGCGCACAGCTCACAGGCCGGAAGGTGGATATATTCGATATTATATTAGAGGGTGAGACGACCACGGTAGAATATTAGTATCCGGCATGAGGGCGCGTATCGTATCAGAGCGCCTGGATTGTGCAGATCAGGAAAGGAAGGGGACTGGCTATGGCAAATGGACCGGTAGCACCGGAAGATCCGGAAAAGAAGCGGCCATATTTTTATATTATCAAGGATAAAGAGATCTTTGGCGGCAGAGAGGCGGATGGCAGAGGTATCCAGTATTTTTATCAGGATGCGGGCAGACTCGAAAACAGTGCACAGATTGTAGGCAATATCGAAGATCAGAAGATGCTCGGGCTGTTGTCTACGGTTGCAGGCTTTCGGCAGCTCGTACATAGTATTGGTGTGTCAGTGGAGATGCCAAATTCGCAGGAACATGTCAGCTTTGTGTTTCAGATGTACGGAAAACACGATCTCTATGGCGGCGGAACAAATCTTTCGGCAGAGTTGTGTGCAGACGGAGCGGAGACGCGTATTTATCTGTCAGAGGCCGACTGGCAAAGCGATGATGATGTACCCGGACAGATCAAGATCTATCTCGATACACCTGAGCAGCTCGGAAGGGTAAGTGTCCGATTGTATCTGAATGATGGCTATGAGGCACCAGAGATGATCGAGGATCTGGATGTCGATACGGATGCACCGGCATATCAACAGATGATCGGGGGGTCACTGATCCGGACCGGAAATACTTACCGGCTTTACGAGGCGATAAGGCGCGCACGGGAGGGAGTGGATGTGACGCTCGCGTATATCGGTGGTTCAATCACGCAGGGGGCAGGCGCAACTCCGATCAATACAGAGTGTTATGCTTACAAATCTTATCTGCACTTTCAGAAACTCGTTGGTAAGCGGGAAAATGTGCATTTTATCAAAGCAGGTGTAGGTGGTACACCGTCAGAGCTTGGAATGATCCGTTTTGACAGGGATGTGCTGCGGGATGGTATTGAGCCGGATGTGGTCGTTGTGGAATTTGCGGTCAACGATGAGGGAGACGAGACGCGGGGCAATTGTTATGAGAGTCTCGTGCGAAAAATATTAAAACTGCCGTGGCATCCGGCTGTGATCCTGTTGTTCTCGGTGTTTGCAGATGACAGCAATCTGCAGGAACGCCTGATTCCGGTCGGTGAGCGTTATGACCTGCCGATGGTGAGCGTGAAAAATGCGGTCGTTCCGCAGTTTTATGATACAGAGAGCCGGATATTGACGAAGAACCAGTTTTTCTATGATCGTTTCCATCCGGGTAATCTGGGACATACGATCATGGCAGATTGCCTCGCGAACCTGTATGTGCAGACCATACATCACGTAGAGGATGAGGGCATGCGTGATTGCGATTATGATACGTCGCTGTATGATGGGGCTCCTGTGATCGGATGCTCGTTCGATGCCATCCGTTTACTGGATAAAAAAGAAAATGATGCAAATGCAAACATAGATTGCGGTGGATTTACACAGACGGACACAGAACTTCAGAGTGTAGAGATGGATCTGGATCTTGTGCAGACGCCGGAATTCCCGTACAACTGGATGTATGATGGCTCGGTGTGTGACCAACTTTATTATTTTGAATTAAAGATTGCCTGCCGCGCACTCGTGGTCGTAGTGAAGGATTCAGGTGAAGTCGATGTGGCAAAGGCAGATATCTATGCAGATGGAGCATATGTGCGGACATTTGACCCGCATGAGATCGGCTGGCTGCATACGAATCCGTTGTTGATTTTTGACGAGGCAGAGTCTGGGGAGCATACGGTGCGTATCGAGATCACACCGGATGACCGCGACAAAAAGTGTACGATCTTAGGCTTTGGGTATGTAGAATAAGGGATGAAAACGACAGTTGTGGATAGCAACTGTCGTTTGTTATAAGGAGACGCACTGCAGACGCACTGCATAGAAATGAAGCATGTGCTGCGCTTTAGCAGGTATACATCTTCCGGAATTCTGTCGGCGTGCAGTCTTTGATGATCTTGAACATCCGTATAAATGCGGACAGACTGGAGAAGCCTGATTGGAGTGCAACTTCCGTGATTGAGATCTCCGGATCAATCAGCAGACGCTCGGCATGTGCGATTCGTTTGCGGTTCAGATATTTATAAAATGAACAGCCGGTAAAATCTTTAAACAGTCTTGTAAAATGATATTTGCTGAATCCGACCAGTCCGGCGACATCGTCGAGTGTCATATCCTCTGTGCAGTGTTCCTGAATATATTGGCAGACAAAGATAAACTTTGTCGTATATTCCTGCTGTTTTGTATGTGTGACCTCTGGACCGATACCCTCGCCAGTATATTTGCGCCCCATCAGAACGAGTATCTCAAGCAGGCTGGCATAGACGGCAGCACCAGACAGGATATTGCCACTGAAGTATTCTTCTTTGATTTTCATCATCAGTACAATAAGCTGTTTATGGATATCGGGGGCATTGTCATCGGTAATATGGATAACTGATGGGATGCTCGAGAGCACAGCTTCGATTTCGGAAACATTCTGAAGCATGGAAAAATCTGCCTGAAAGATGAGACGTTCTCCTTCACATGCCTCCATGCTGTGCAGGACACCGGCATTGATAAAAAAGAAATCGCCC
>OQVS01001055.1_pt1 | contig 19052 bp, 21 predicted proteins | sample 1691601 | NCBI WGS metagenome assembly OQVS01 (sample SAMN03418268, study PRJEB22391) | human gut metagenome | biome: human-gut; feature: organic feature; material: feces | host: Homo sapiens | place: Tanzania | collected 2013-01
CGAAGCAGGATGTAAAGTGCGATAGCACGAATTCGTGAGCTTTATGATATAATGAGTGCAAGTGAACCAATATGCTTGCATAATTGGCAAACGGCGAATTGGATCATGATTGTTGCGAATCATGATGTATTGTAAGATTTTATGAATCAAGATAATATTATTTTAAAAAACGAAACCAAAGGAGCATGGGATAATGATGAGAAAAAATAAAATGCTTCGCAAATATGCACCGTCAGTTCTGCTGTTTTTGTTATTTGAGGCAGTGGCAGTCGCACTATGGATTGCAAAGGATAACTTGTTTTATCTGTTGAATTTCAGCTACATCGGAGGCTGCCTTGCATTGGGGACAGTTCTTTTTACTGCCGGGAAACGCTATGCCCGGCATTTTGTACAACTGGCAGTAGGGAGCTATATGTTGCTGTACCTCGGCATAATCTCCCGCGAAAATATGCAGATTGAGGGCTTTTGGTACTATTTGTTTCTGGGTGTTTTCGAGGCGGCAACGATTCATTATGCAGTGGCAAAGATTTTGGGACCGTTGGTCTTCGGGCGGGGATGGTGCGGCTATGCCTGCTGGACAGCTATGGTGCTGGATTTTCTGCCTTACAAACAGCCGAAAAAGGCCCGAAAAGAAAAGTTAGGCATTCTGCGTCATGTGATGTTTGCGCTATCCCTGGCAGTGGTTTCCTGTCTGTTTTTGATGAAAATCGCTCATCTGGAGGAAATCATGTTCCGGATGTTTCTTGCAGGGAATGCAGTTTACTATATTTCCGGTATTGTGCTGGCCTTTGTATTGAAAGATAATCGCGCATTCTGCAAGTATCTGTGTCCTGTTACGGTATTTCTTAAGACGATGAGCTACTTTTCGCTTCTACGTGTCCATTGTGATGAAAATAAATGCGTCCATTGTGGCAAGTGCCTGCAGGTTTGTCCTATGAATGTCGAAGTCAACAAAGAATCTCGCAAGCGAGAAAACGCAACTGAGTGCATTCTCTGTTACGAATGCACAAAAGCCTGCCCCACCAAAGCGCTGCATTAATGCGCTCCCCGAGGGGGGCGCACATTGCACCATTTTCAACTCGATACAAGTCTACACAATTACTCTGTCCCAATCCATTGACACTGAAATCCTCATACGAGAGATGGAATAGTGTTATTCCCCTTTTTTACCTAAATTTAACATATTATAAACATACACATGATAGCAGAGAGCGGAGTTTCACACGCAGAGATTATCTGTCTGAAAATGCCGGGATTTCTGCGGCAGATTATCTTGCCTTCTGGGGCTATGCCGCATCGGCAACAACAATCATTGTGGCCCTTATCGGTCCGGTATTCGGAACACTGGCAGATACACAGGGACTGAAAAAACCGATATTCACAATTACCATGCTGATCGGTGTCCTTGGCTGCCTTGCGCTTGGATTTGCCAGACAGTGGATTGCCTTTTTATTGATCTATATTATTGCAAAGACCGGATTTTCCTGAAGTCTGATCTTTTATGACTCTATGCTTGGAGATGTTACCACCAAGGATCGCATGGGCGATGTCTCCTCACAAGGATATGCATGGGGATATATTGGCAGCTGCGTGCCGTTTATTGTATGTCTCGGAGTTGTTCTCGGTGCCGGATGGATCGGCATCAGTACAGAGATGGCTATGATGATTTCTTTTGCAATTGTTGCGGTCTGGTGGGTAATTGTGTTTCATCTACTACCATAATAAGAAAAGCAAGGTTCTGCTTCTTGCTCATCCTATACCACAGCATCATCATTCACAAAATTCAGATAAAAAAACATCATCAGGTGCAGCAATATAATAAGCTTCCCCAATTTTTGCTACTTCGAACCAACCTTTTAAACCCGTAGTGATATAGCCGGGCTCGGGACTTGTCACATGATATTTTCCCATAGAATATACTAACACCACATAGATTTCATCTGCTGTCAGCCCATACTCTTCCCGGAATTGATCCTTCGTTATATAATATAGAGGGCGTTTTGCATAGTCCTCCGAGGAATCAAGCACATCCATCGAATCGGTATCAATTTCATACCAGTATTCATTGTCAGGATTTAAGTCCTCATATTTAAAAAACAAAGCCCGGCCTGTACTGACTCCACCCATTCCGGAAGCGGCACTACGATACTCCGTATAGAGTTGTTGAACATAGGGCTTCAATTCTTGGGGGAAGCATTCTACTACAGCGTCTATATCCTTATTATATGCGGCTGAAAAAAGAGCATCTACTGCAGTTTCTATGGAATCATAACCCTTGTTTTTGTCATCTGAAGACTTCTCCTCATCTGAAGTTTTCTTCTCATCGGTACTGATGCTTTGATTATCGACATTCTCCACAGTTTTATTGGAAGCCCGCTTATTTATTGCAAGAATTGCAACCAATATTACGCAAGCCAGAATCGTGGCCACCATAATTATCTTTCGATGATCCTTGTTCCCTGCCCCCGCCGTTCCCTGAAGATTTTCCGGCATCGGAGCATTTCCATCTCCCATCTGATTTCCACACTTCGTGCAAAATCTTGCACCTTCTTTTATTTCATTTCCACATTTTGGACAAAACATTTTATTCTTCTCCCCTATTATTGATATACTATACTGTTCCAATAATTTATATCATTTTCATAAGCGTCAATTTCACCGTTTTCCCACCTGTCAAGCTGGGTATTGGCATACGCTTTTTCATCCGCCAGCCTGTCCGCTTCTAATCGTTTCTGTTCCTCCTGTTCTTTCTCTTTTTGCTGGCGATACTGATTCAGTTCTGCCATCTGTTCTTCGGGTGTCTTCCCTTTATAAATACTGTCTGCGTAATGTGGATCTGTGAGTGAACTAATCATTTCAGAACCCATGTAAACCACTGTTCCTGCAATAAATAAGGATCCTGCTACCCCAAGTGCATTCTTTTCTTCCGGGCTAAGTTCATCTGCTCCCCATCGTTCTCCCATAAGGGAAGCTCCCGTCTCATTCGTTGTCATTTTACAATATCCGAGAAGTTCGCCTGTCCCTGCATCATAATCTGCACAATTCACCCAATCGGTAAGCATATCATTGCTATAGGTAGCTATGTCATAGATTCTATAGCGCGGTTGAGGATCTACCGCTTTCTCACTGTCATCATAATACTCAAACCACGAGCCTACACCATCACGCATTCCATTCTTAAATTCCCCGGTATATGTGGTATCCCATCCTCTGAGATAACCGTTCTCGGCATATAACTCACCTTCTCCGTTCGGTACGCCAAATCCCCAGTCCCCATCATAGGTAACAATGTTTCCATATGTAGTTCCACTGAAAGAACCCTTTCCGCAGGGTCCCGCTCCCATCCAGTCTCCGGTATAAAGTCCAAAGCCGCCACGAAACACATAGGGAACATTCTCAACCTGAATAATCTTAGCAGTACACAAATGCTGCATCTGATTACATTTCTGGTTTTCAAGCATCTCCAGTTCTTCCTTCGATGTAGTCCAGTCCTGACCGACTTTTATCATTTCAATATATGTTTCTATCGCCGACTGGCAATCCGGACATTCCTCTACAATTGCATCCAGAGAAAAACTTTCAAAGGAATACATTTCGTCATTTGATACTGGATTTTCTTTCTCCTGCGCAGACCCCATATCATTCCGTGTTTCATTACTCCATTCCTTATCTGTCCCATTACTATTACTCCATGGCCACAGATCAAAAACAGATATGGTTACAATTGTCGCAACCAACACAAGGGAAATAGAAATCATAAACACATTTCTCGATTTTCTCTTTTTCTTATCAGCTGCATTGTCAACAGCTGAACTATAAGATAATTGCTGACCGCATTTTGTGCAAAATTTTGCTCCTTCGTTATTATTCGCTCCACAGTTCGTACAAAACATATCGAATTACCATCCTTACTTTTTATATGCCTGACTAAACTCAACATTTAAAACGTCATCACCAATCATGACCCGGTCAAGAGGCGTTCCATCCAATTTTCTATAGCATGTACTTTCATCCGGAGAATACTTAAATCCTTCAGCAATTGCAATCACTTTGTCTCTAACACCATAATTGCAATATACGGCTCCGGAAAAGCCGGAAATATCTTCAGAGACATCATAAACAACACCGTCTTTATCAATAATGCACGGTCTCTCATTAGCTATCAGGGTGATAGTACCTCCGGTTGTGAAAAAGTCCGTACATCCTAATGTACTTGCCTTCTCAAAACCACCAACGGGTTGGTATATCTGATTACCGGACCTGTCTATCAGGGTAAAATAATATTTTCCATCCGATCCCATCAGTTGTACAGGTGCAAATCCATCATTAAAATTACCAATCTCGTCAACTTCAAAATCTTCGGAAAATTCCGGCAAGCTTACAACGACCTCAAGATTTTTATCACACCATGCATCCACAGGCAAATTTTCTATTTTGTCACAAAACTCTTCTGATAAACACGAAGCTGCTTCAGCAAGCCACTCAATATCCGCCCTCGAAATCACCCCATCATGTCCCTGGATTGGAACCACCCAGTCCATATAGGTATCAAAATCAAAATTTGAATCATCTAATGAGTCATAAATATCTGCAAGGTCGATATATTTCCCGTCAATGATACCCTCAAATCCGCTGTTGACAAAGTTACCATTACCTATATAATTCCATCCCCCACTACGGGATGTTAAATCTCCCGATATTTCTATTTCATCAGTTACCATATTTCCATTTTTATCAATACAGTAGTAAACTACACTACTATCTTCGGTACTGTTGCTCTCTTCTTTTCCGATGAGATAAATGCCTTCCCCCGCTCCAAGAAATCTTAAGTCCGTCGTATCATCTCCGTCATCACTTGATGTCAGAAGATTGCCGTTGATGTCATAGATTGCATATCCATACGCATTCAAATTTCTGGAAGGATACACCGCTGAAGCACCGTCATAAAAAGGCGTTGCCTCGATTGGGTCGTAAATGATTCCGGCCGCATGATCTCCTGTACTGATCTTTATTCCTTCCGATGCATTATCTAGCGTAAATTTAACATTTCCATCTATGTCGATTACTGCAAGCCTGTCTGTATTTTCGATATTTACCCATGCATAACCTTCCGAAAAAATATAAGGACTATTTGCATGAATAGACATATATCCATCGTTTTCTGCAACCACAGTATCATTCAGGCCCCCAGCATCATCTTCTCCATTTTTTATATCTTCGACTTTTATGTCTTCAACAGGCTCAACATTTGCGGCATGTTGCATGGTATCGCTCACATTACTGTCAGATTTAGGTTTCCTCATCCATAGAAAAACTATAGATAATATAATCAACGCAAATATAATCAGAATAATTATACCTACTGTTTTTTTAGAGGATTTCTGTATATTCCCATCCGATGTGTTTTTGACAGATGCTGTGCCGTCTATTTTCTGACCACATTTTTCACAAAAAACCGCTCCTTCACTATTTTCTGCACCACAGTTACAACAATACATAGTTAATGTCCTCCCCATTTTTTCTGGTTCTTATTACGATGAATCCACTAAATCCATTATTGCTTCTTATTATCGTTTTTATTATACGTCTTTTAGTATTATTTTACAACGATAATATTTACTATAATTAACGCATAAACTAAGTATGGTGATAAAAATGATAAATGTGCTGGAACGTATAACAGAATTAAGAGAATCACATCATTGGACAGAATATCAGCTTGCAGAGCATTCCGGACTTACACAGTCCACCATTTCTTCCTGGTATCGTAAGCAAATGCTTCCTACGATTCCTTCTCTTGTAAAAATATGTGATGCTTTCGGTATTACAGTTTCACAGTTTTTCCTGGAAAATGACGAGCAGGCGATCCATCTTACAGAAAAGCAATCCGCCTTGTTAGCTGCTTCTTCTAAATTGAATTCCGAACAGTATAATGCACTGCTAACGTTTCTTGAACAGTTATAAAAATGAACCACTTTTTTAATGTATTCTTTAAACATTCTATATTGTTACTACCACATGCACCGTACTGAAAGCCTTCGCCGTCTGCCGCACCATAGCATTGTCCTATAGCTCGTTCTTCAATATAGTCTTTCAAAGAAAAACCCCTCAAGATACTTTTTACAGGGTATGAAAGTATCTGAGGGGTTATGATAGGGATTGGCAAGTTAACAACTTCTTGCTACTATTTTAACTAAGGAATGGGTTTTCACCACACTTATTGTTGTGGCTTGCTCGTTTCTTTTTTTTATCATAAATTCATCCTTTGTGCGACCTATCTGATTCATGTATTTGTTTTATTATCTCATCATAATAGGCCTCCAGTCGCAGAAAGGATGATCCAGTCATAATTCGCTCATTTACATGAGCGAATTATTTAGACTTTTACATACACATTTCCTTTGGTAGTCCGTGTACTCTTTATCATTCCCAAATCACATAAAACTTTTAAATATCTTCTTACCTGTGCTTCTGACTTTCCTGTAATTTCAATACCTTTTGCAGTAGTAACCTCTTCATTGTCTTTTAAGTAATTTACAATTTTTACAATTGGTTCTTTCTTTAATTCGCTCACAATTCGCTCATCAGGAATGATTGAATCGACTTTCTCTTTTCCAGACAACAATGCCAAATACTTATCACAAGCCTTGCACAGCACCATAATTCCGGACTCATTTATCTCATACTCTGGCAACGGACCATCGTACAAGTCACAAGCTTCTTTAATCTTCTCAAATCCTCTTCCCCAAGCTTCAATCATACCGCTTTTAAAGAAGATATTTGCCAATTTTGGATTATATGGCTTAGATGAATGCTTCATAAACAATTTGTCTGTAGAATCAAGATTAGGTGGCATCTCTCCGTCATTCCAAATGTATATTTTATCCTCATAGACACTAATCTGAATAGGATTGCAACTACTATAATCCTTATGCACAATTGCATTCAGCAAAATTTCACGGAAAGCATCCTTATGAAACATAAACTGCTCCACTCTCTGGATTCCCTCATAGGCAATAAGGGCTTTCATGTATTTTGTATAAACCAAATCAACCGTCTTATCCACCTGCTCAATCAATGGACCATGTACTTCATCCTGATATACCAAATCTGAATCTGACTTACCAAAATAACCTATTTTTATATAAGAACCGGTTACCCACCTCTCCGGGTCCTTATAAAATGCCAACATTGCAGCTCTTATCAAATATCCATCTTCATCAATAAGATGTAGGTTATCCATCAGAATAGTATCTTCGACACTTACTTCTTCATTGGTCAGTCTGCCTCTTTTTACTGCCTTTTCCTTAAACAGTTGTATCGCATCCTGCTTCAAATCAGCCACAGACAGCTTCGGTAGCGGAACACCATCCCATGTTCTTCCCTGCGTTTTTAACAATGCTCTCTCTAATTCCTTTCCCGTAATTTCGCGCATGGTACTTCCGGAACGATAATAATATTTTCCACGAAAGCTGATGAGCGATGGATATTTATCCACTACAATCTGCAAATACTCCAATTCGCCTTTGTACAAAAGGTTCACGTCTGCAATGATTCCCATTGTATCCGTGATTTTATTAGGAATTCTCTCTAACAAATCTCTTGCATTATCAATTCCTACAACTTTACCGTTATCGTCAATCCCTATGCATATAGTTCCACCGTAAGCATTTGCATATCCACAAATCCATTTCAAATACTCGTCCTGCCAGGACTCTTTCCACTCTATAGATTGATGTTCCTTTTCCTTCATAAATCTACCAACTTTCTATATTTTATCGGTTCACATTCTCTTCAACTTTTACTGAAACTTTGGCTAATTATTCATTATTTAATCCCAATCAATAATTTTGCAACTATTACAATAGCTACGATACTACATATCCCAATAATAACTTATTCTATCCTCTTTTGCCATGCTCAGTCTCTCCGTTCCATTTCGGTCGGTGCTGAACCAATGTCCCCCGGACACCCCGCACCCTTAAACATATCAATACTCTTTAAAGTCGGAATAGCACCATACTTACCAATCAGATAATTCTTCTCATAACTTTCATCCTTGCGAATACGCACCCCATCCTCGTCTACAAAATCAGCAAGTGAATATAATGTTGAAACACCTCTGTCATCTTTTTCTGTAAACCAGATTTCATCACGACGCAGCAACTGATTTGAAAGTTGCCAGGTATCATGCGTTGTAAATACCAGCTGTGCATGATTAACATTAATATTCGGATTCAAAAATGTAAGCAAAAAGTTTCTTACCAAAAGCGGATGTAATCGTGCATTTAATTCATCAATAAAAAATACACTTCCCTTTTCCAATACTTCCTGCAATTCCGGATAAAGAGCAAACATCTTCAATGTTCCTGCCGACTCTGCACCCAGAGGAATTTCTGCCATCTTGTCAGAGTCAATCATCTTATGAAGTGCATTGATCTTATATTTATCTTCCTTTGACTCGCCATCATTCGGAACCTTCTCTACTCTGAAGTCCTTAATATGTTCATCAAAAGATGCAAAATATTCTACTACTTTCTGCTGAACATTCTTATCCTCGACAAACCCTTTGGGCAGTCTTCGAGATAAAAAATAGTTTGTCATAGGATTTCCAAAATCTGCAAATTCGTTAACAACAAACCAGTCTCTGATCGCCTTACATTTACTGATTTTCAGCTTAGCCCCTAAAGAAGCGATCAACACCTGTTTTTCAAGTGCGATCCTTATATTTTCCCTGCTGTTCTTCGGTAAGCCCGACAAATCTAATTCACTGTCAGAATTCCCACGATAAAATACTGTACTGTACTTTCTGGCAGTCTTAGCCTTGGAGTTCAGCCACTCCTCTGTTACGCCTTCCTTATCAATACAGAATCCATAATTGTATGTTTTTTCATTCTTATCTCCGGGAATGGTAAAATAGACCTCAAAACTGGATTCTGCATCAGCTGACGTGGAATCAAACAAAAACGGAGTAGGTCTGTACTCCTCAAACTTCTCTTCCTCATCTCCGTATTTGAAAGAATCCACTACATACTCAGCCATATACTCAAATGCACTGTATATATTTGACTTACCACTTGCGTTTGCTCCATAAATGGCAGCAACCGGCAGTATCTTTTCACTTCCGATGGTCACAACTCTTTCAGAAAACTCTGTCATCTTAGCAGCAGATAGATCCAACGTTGCTTCTTCTCTAAAAGATTTAAAATTTTTAAAGTTAAACTGTATCAACATAATTGCTACCTCATCTTCTTTTCTATCTTTTATTATATCCATTTCTTTCAATAAATCAACGTCATAATGTGTTTTTTTCTCATTTTAATGTTGATTTAGTAATGAAAATGTGCTTTCAAAGACTTTATTTGAAAGTACCAATGTTCTTCCGTTTTCTACGAAAGAGTATGTTTTTTCGTAGATCGGTGATATAATGCAATTGTAAATAATAGCCGGACAGCTTGTCTGTCACACACTTATGAGGAAAGGTGGTACTTATTATGGCAAATGATTACAACAATCTCCCTCCCGAATACCGCCCCATCAGCATGTGGGGATACTTCGGATACGAGATCCTGTTCTCTATCCCTATCGTAGGCTTCATTCTGTTGCTGGTGTTTTCTTTCGGTGGCACGAAAAATGTAAACCTGCGCAACTTTGCGAGGTCTTATTTCTGCCTCCTGATCCTGGTTGTGATTTTCGCAATCGTGGTTGCCATCATTGGCGGTGCCGCAGCCAGCGCTGTTGCATATTATTAAGGTTTCTATTGAAGCAAAAATAGGACATCCTGCACCGGCAGAATGTCCTATTTTATTTACATCTCAAATTTTATACACCTTGGAAATTCAATAAGCTTCTTCCATTAGTTCTGCAAGTACAAGTCTTCTGTCAACAGCATTTGTTGCAATGCTGTTGTTGGTATTGATGTTCACAGCATACAGTCTGCGAAGTTCCAGATAGCACCATCCTCATAAGTAAGGATGCTGTTGACGGTGATATCGTGCTCTTTTGTAGAAGTATGCCAGACTGCCTCAGGTGCTCGTGGGTCTCTGCCGCAGCAGGTGTCCCCTCCGGCACAGTTACGGTCTGGCTCCCTGTTTCCTGTGCTGCCTGTACAGGGACTGTAGCTACGGCAGGCTCACCGGATGACACTGGAACCGTCTCCGGTTCCTGCGTTGCCATTGCAGGGATTGTGGCTGCGACAGGCTCCTGGACGGACTCTGTCACAGTAGTTTCTTCCCGTGATGCACTCATAGAGGGATCAGAAATACCACAGCTTGTAAGCATGGTAAGTACAAGTCCTACCACAAAGCCGATGGCAAGCCACTTTACAGTGAATATAAATTTCTCTTTTCTTTCAGCTTTTTCTCCATTCCTTCTAATTTGTTCCCTATGTTCATCGTGTACATTAATAAGCTTTCCACGATACCTTCCACGTCTTCTTCTCATACGAATTCTCCTCTCCCGATTAGAGAACTGATTCCCACCCCAAAAGTCAGGCCACCGGCTCCTTTTCTCTCCGGCTATGTAACCGCATGGATCAATTCCTGTAATGTAAGGATGTGCCGTCATATATCATGGAATCCTCCTTGTCCAGCCAGACGCCGAAGCAGAATATTTTACCACTGTATTTTCCAAATTCATCCTGATCAATCGTAAGGATGCTCGAATCCTCATTATTCCAACCCGGCTTTATCATATAAACGTCATCGACGTCACCCATGTAAAAATTACGGGGGGAATCCTGCACCAGTTCATTGCCTTCGGTATAAGGTTCGTTTCCTTCCCACAGCAGACGTATCGTTCCCATGGGAGCGTCAATTCCGGAAAATTCTCCCATCTCCAGCCAGACATAATAATACCTGCCCTGCTGTGACCCGCTGTAAAGGCCGCCGCATCCATCTGCGGTCATTTCATTTGCAGGATCAGCAGGTGCCTCCGGTATGTCACCTTTTGCAGGCTCCGCAACGGGCGGAAGATCTGTTATTTCCCCATGTATCCCTTCTCCGACCCAGAGAGCCGGGCGGACAGCAGGGGGGTGTTTATCTTCGTGATAGACGAACTCCGCAAGAACCCTTCCGGAATCTTCGATAACTGCTGCACGGCATCTTTCACTACCGGGGGATCTCAGCCACCACCAGCATTCCATTCCGGGAGAATAAGCGTCCTGCGCCTTGGCATACGCCGTGGCAGTACAGGCGCCTTCCGAACTTCCATCTCCGGACAGTCCCAGATACTCCTGTGCCTCATAGAGACTTAACAGGAACACATTGTCCTGCGTATCATTTCCACCGATACTTGATTCTACTTCCCTTCCCGCAGACTCCCAAAAAGAGCTGCCGTCCGGGTTCTCATTGGTGGTCTGGACAATCAGGTCCTTCTCTGTATCGTCAAATGCCATATTGTAAAAGTCCGTGTTCAGCCATCTTCTGAGGCTGCAGTTTTCCCAGGTGACATCGACCCTGTCCGTATTGTACCACCTACCGTCCAGACCATATTTCGACAGGAGAAGCGTCCTCCCCTCCTGATGATCCAGCACTATCCATTCTATAGGTTCCAGACCGTTACCCATATCATTATCCTGTTCATAGTTTCCAAAAGTAACAGATTCTCCAATCGCACTATTGGAAATAGCATCTATTCCGCAAATTGATATGGTTACATCGGAAGCAGTGTCTTTCGTTTCTTTCGATTCCTCCGGGGCTGCCACAGCTTCCACCGTGGTCTCGGCTGTAGTCACCGGCACAGCTTCCTCCTGCTTTCCCCGGCCACACCCAGCAAGCATGGGAACCATAATACCAATAGCCATAACTGTTGGCAACACTCTGAAAGTCTTCATTTTACTATTCACACCAGTCGCTATCCCATGCATGATCAATTCGCAGTACATACCATTTCTTTCCTATCTTTGCTACTTCAAAATTCCCTATTGAACCATTAGTTATATGTACGTTCTCGCCAAATTGTATCGTGTCATATTCCGCCCTGGAACACACTCTCACTATATAGGCCTCATCATAGGTCAGTCCATATTCTGCCTGCAATTCTTTATTCGTAAATACAGATCTACTTTCGGAGGGCGGATTTACAATACCCTGCTCAATAGCCTCCTCGACTTCCGTTACCTCCTCGATTTCATACCAATATTTATTATCCATATTCAGGTCCTCGAACCTGAAAAACATGCCTGTAGTATAATATAAAAGGTCTCCACTCCAGCCGCCTCCACTGCTTGCGGTACGATATGCATTGTAAAGCTTTTTTGCGTAAGGTTCCATTTCTTCCGGAAAGCAATAGATCACTCCTTCCACATCCTTATTATATGCGGCTGTAAAGAGCGCATCAATTGCATCCTCATAGGATGAAAAGCCTCTCTTCCCCTTTGATGAGGTACTCATCTTCCCGGCATCTGTGGTCGCTTCACTTGACATTTCGGTCGTGAAGAGCCCTTTTATATTTTTCACTAACGAACTTACCTGCAGGAGCACTGCCACTGCAATCAGAACCAACAGCAGGATTTTCTTTCCGTCTGCTTTCTGAGAAGTAGACTTCTCTTTCGCCTTTTCCGCTACAGGCTCCTTCCCAATCTGCTCACCACATGTTGGACAGAATTTTGTATCCGCCGATATTTCATTACCACATTTTGGACAAAACATTTATTTTTCCTCCCGATTCATTAGTTTCCATAGTAAATTGCTTCATAATAGCTGCGATTATTTTCATAGTAAGGAATCTCGCCTGCATCCAGCTTGTCTAACATTCCACCAGCCCACGATTTGTCAGATTCTTTTTGCTGTTTTTCTCTCTCCAGTCTCTCCTGCTCTTTCGCTGCCTTTTGTTCGTTATACTGATTCAATTCCGCCAGCTGTTCTTCCGGTGTCTTACTTTTATATATACTATCCGCATAATGGGGGTCTGTAAGTGATTGCACCATCTCTCCGGCCATATAAGCAGTGACACCCACAATAAATAAAGATCCCACAATGCCAAGTGCATTTTCCTGTTCTGGACTCAGATCATCCGGTCCCCACACCGACCCCTGCACGGGCCATCCTTTTTCATCCGTTTTCATCTTACAATATTCCAGGATCTCCCCTGTCTCTGCGTCATATTTCACACAGTCCGTCCAATCGGTCAGCTGATCCTGACTATATACTGCCTCATCATAGATCCGGAACGTCGGCTTGTGAAATCCGCTATCATCATAATATTCAAACCAGGAACCGGTGCCGTCACGCATACCGTTTTTCATCTGGCCCGTGTAGGTCATATCCCATGGTCCAAAATAATTCTGCAGATACAGTTCTCCCTCGCCATTAGGCATACCGAATCCCCAGTCACCGGTATAGGAGACAATATTGGTGTCATAGATCGATCCGGAATAGGTTCCCTTTCCGGCAGGACCTGCGCCGATCCAGTCTCCTGTGTAGAATCCGTAGCTGCCATGATATGCATAAGGAATATCTTCCACATAGATGGCCTGCGCCGTACAGAAATGCTGCATCTGCGCACACTTTTGATTTTCCAGGGCCTGGATCGTCTCCTGCGACGTTGTCCAGTCCTGACATGCCGCTATGGTTGCGATATAGGTCTCCAGCGCCGCCTGGCAATCCGGACATTGTGCGACGATCTCATCCAGGGAAAAATTGTCAAACGTCACTGCGTCTGCAGTCGCTTGTTCTTCCGTTTGTTCTCCCGTTTGTTCTTTCGTCTGTCCCTGTTCCTTCCCTGCCTGGGCAATATTCGTATCCTTGTCTGTCCTTGCGCTCCATGGCCACAAGTTAAATACCGATGCCACGATAATGGCTGCCACCAGAATCAGTGAAACGGTAATCATATTGGCATTCTTTGATTTCTTCTTTACCGGGCTGCTTTTCTTTTCCGCAACGGTGCCGCCGGTCAGCGGCTGTCCGCATTTGATGCAGAATCTGGCCTGGTCGTCATTTTTTTCACCGCAGTTCATGCAATACATCTGCTTTCCCCCCTCTTTCTTTTGTATTCAGAATATTGTTTTTTTCAATTATCTGCTGCTTCCTTTTTCCTGCATCTGGAAGCAGTGAACACTGTCAACAGGGCAAAGAGCAGTATCAGAATGCACGCCGGGGACAACGAAAATCCCATTTTAGCCAGTGCCATTCCCGCCAGTTTACCTCCCAGGGAATTGGAATGAAAGATACAATAGTCAAGGTACAGCATTCCTGCAGCGAAAAGGGACAGAATGCTCCCCATGACCATCTGCGCCGTATTCTTTCTTAACAGTGTCATGTCAAAGAGCAGGATCGCAAACAGAACAATTCCGACCAGCATGACATACATGATCGAAAAATAACCGGCAATAGCATCCGAGTACTCGGATAGACCGGAATAGCCACTCAGTATCTCAAATTGTGTCGGAGTAAGCTTTACCCCCAGCTCATCTATGATCCCTTCCGTCAGCTGATACACCAGCGAATCCTCGTTTTTGTTCGATACCACCGGCAGGACAAACAGGGAAACAAGATAAGCGATCAGAGAAATCAATCCACCTACATTAAACTTATGTCCTGTCTGACTGCCCAGTATGCAGAACACGATGGGGAAAACAATAAGGGGCATAATAATCCCCAGAACCGGTATCAGGGATGCTATGATGTAGATTCCCGTTCCGATCAGAACCGATTTTATGATTTTCTTACTATCTGCTTTTGAAGTAGCGATGGCGTACGCCAGAATCCCGGCACTGATAATTTCAAACAGAATTACCAGGATTTGAATATAAGAACCTGCTGCACTCATTGTGCACCTCCCTCAATGTTTATTTTCATGCCCTGAACATATATAAGAATAACGTTATTACTGTCTTAAAAAAAATACCTATGAGGGGAACAAAGGCTACCAGAAGAGCCCCTTTTTCCTTCCTCTTATAAACAGGCAGTACCTCGTTTTCATTTGTATTATCCACCACCGGAACCGGCCTTACTGCCGCCTGCATTTCCGGCCTCACTGATGCTGCCTGCATTTCCGGCATTCCCGCTGCTTTCCTTGCTCCGCAATACGGACAAAAGCCGGCGGTATCATTGATCTCTTTTCCACAGCTGCTGCAATACATGATTTTCCCCCCTTAAGTTTATACGATCCTGGTTCCGCAGGATTCACAGAACATGGCTCCTTCTACAAGCCTTCTGCCACATTTGGGGCATTTCGGTCCCTGATCGGAATTACCGGTCTCCTGTGTATCATTTGCAGCACCCAATATGGATGAATAATCTATCGGTGCGACCGATGCGCCACATCTGTTGCAAAACGCACTATCGGCCGTTATGAAAGCCTTGCAGCTGTCGCACATCCTCTGCCCGTCCAGTTCCAGCCGGTACTGATGCCAGAGATATTCTTCCTTTGTCTTGGTATTGATGACTTCCATTTGCTCTGCGAACTCCGATTCCTTGTTATCCTTGTTCGCCTCAAAATATGCCTTGCCCAATTCATAAAAGGCATCATCAATCGACTTCTTGGCTTTCATCCAGCCATTTTCTGCTTCCCGGATTTTAGAACTGCCATCATTTTGTACTTCTGTTTTGGACATGTTTCTTTTTAAAAAATCCATGCTTTCCCTCCTCGGTATCTATTATTTTGTTGACATTACGCACTCAAATATTTCCAGATACGTTTGGTATCATTATAAATCTCTGCCTTTCTAAAGTCAACTAAATCAATACATAGTACACCTATTCAAAACACACTATATAGTATTATGCACTTGTAGGAGGTTTTTATATGGTTGACTTTGGAAACATACTGAAAACATTACGTTTAAAAGAAGATATGACCCAGGCACAGCTGGCCCACAAATTAGGTCTTACAAAATCCGTGATCAGTGCTTACGAAACGGGCTTACGTCTTCCGTCTTATGACATCCTGATTCATATTGCGAAAATATATGGTGTGAGCACTGATTATTTATTAGGATTAGAGCGTAAACAGGAAATAGATTTATCCGGCCTGTCACAGGAAGAAATAGATGCTCTTTTGAATTTGATCAAAGCCATGAAACGGAATTAAAGAACGGCGGGGAATGTTGTGTGAAAACCTTGCATTGTCCACGCAAAATGAGTATAATATTCACAAAACAGGATTCAAAAAGATGCTATTTTAAAATGTTTCAAATATATACCAAAAGGAGGATTTCCCATGAAATTAACAAAAATTGAACAGGTAAACGAATTTCTTTCTATCGTCGACAGCTGTAAGGGAGAAGTTACTTTGAGGTCTTTAGACGGTGATATCTTTAACTTAAAGAGTAAACTTTCCCAGTATATTGCCATTGCTGCTCTGCTTGGTCAGCATGGAGATGAGCTTGAATTGTTCTGCTCCGACAGCTCCGATGAAAGCAAATTTATGGAATTCTTAATGGAAAATCCTACCGTATAAATATTAGGATAAAAAAGTACCCCGGATTACTTGATAACACACAAGTATCTGGGGTACTTTGTTTATAAAGCTAAATCCTCTACATTCACACTCATGGACGACAATTTTGCGGTCGTTGTCTTAATCTGGTAGTCCAATTCCTCATTTGTAACATTCCCATTTGCTTTTTTAATACGCTGTAGATTTGTATACTGTTCTATCAGAATACTTTTCAGTTCATTATCCGTCATTGGTTCCATCCTCTCCACCGCCTTTCCTATGTTTACTATAGTATAGCGATTTTATTCTTTCTTTACAAGCTGTTTCACAACAACTGCAGTAATCTCCGGTTCCTATGGTAGCAAAAGACCCTGTCCGACAGCATCTCTCCTTCCCCGTATATTGCATTGATATGCTGTATGGAAGCCCTGACCTCTCTGGCGTTGGTGCATGCCACCGGATGGATCATTGCTTCGTGCCTGCTTGGAAATACCACATAATAGTCACCGCCCATTTTTTCTGCAAGGATATCCTTTACTCCGGGGTAGAAAAAAGCGATTGCCCCATTTATTCTCTCTGTCGTGGTCAGGAGATATCCCCTTTTCCCTTCAGCATCATTCCAGACTGCTATTTTGGTAGGACGTCCTCTCTCCTCCGCCAGGAGGACGCCTTCGGAATAGGGAAAAAAGGTCCGTCTGTCATTACCGTGGAACAGTCTCGGCGGCATTTTACGGCAGGTATTCATGAAAGCTTCTGTGATCAGCTGATTTTCTGTCAGTTTCCAGGGCATTACTGTATTACGGGATAACTGGATCGTCAAACTGCTTTTGCTTTTTTCGCAGGTGAGCAGATGAAGCACCAGCGCCATATCCCCAATCTTACGATAGACCGCACTTCCCAGTTCCTGTCTGCATCTGTCGAAGTTTACCGGCCGCATTATCATATGACTTCTACAGACTGCATAACTCAGATTCTCCTCTGTCGGAAACACATCCCGTTCTTCCTCCGGTTCCTCCAGTCCTGCGGATATCTCCGGCAGAATGCTCTGCCAGCCCTCCTGCTTATAGCGTTCGTACAATGGCCGCACCAGCCAATGCTGGATCTGTTCTCTCTTTTCCCGGTTCCATAACGCACACAGCATATCCTCCCTGATCAGCATATTCTCTCTTCCATACATACATCGGTTCATCACATTCATCATATGTACCGTCATAGAGTCCACACAGAACTTTTGCTGTTCCAGCAGACGTATTGTTTTATTCCGTGCCGTTTCCATGTTCTGCACGTTTCGACACAATTCTTTTTTAAATTCTTCGTATGTCATTGTCCCCCCATCCTTTCAGCTCTGTGTTTTTGCAAATCTTTCCTGAATTTGCGTACAAAAATAAAAGGTATTGTTCAAAAAAATTGGGAATGTTGACCGATTGGTCTATTAAGAATTCTTATTTTCAGAAATTAAAGCAATCATGCTCTGAACAGTTACAGCCTATCACAGTGCTCCTGCTTTGTCTATATGCGTTTTTACCAAGAATATGTTTTGTCTATTTTCACCAACAGACCTTATTTCAAAGCAAAAAAAGTCCCCGTTTTCCTTAAAAACAGGGACTTTTTACATGTCAAATATGGAATTTACACCACACGTCTCACAGCAAGGATGGGACGATAATTTGCATTGCTTATCTTGATGCCGGTACGCTGGGTACTGGCATGTACGATCAGTCCTCCACCGATGTACATGGCTACATGGCCGTCATAGCAGATCAGGTCTCCCGGCTGTGCACTGCTGTAGTCCACACCGGTGCCGCAGCTTCTCTGCTCGTAGGAGGTACGGGGAATGCTGTAGCCGAAATCACTGTAAATACGGAAAGTAAATCCGGAGCAGTCCGCACCATTCGTCAAGCTGGTGCCACCTGCCACATACGGATTACCGATGTACTGGCAGGCATATTTTGCCAGACGTTTCCCCATATCACTGCCGGATGCGCCGTCGATCACAGAGGTATAATTGGTCGTAGCATAGGTACCGGTAGCCGCCGCAGTAGTCCCCTTCTGGGACTGGGACTGAAGCTGTTTTAACTGCTTCTGTTCCTGCTGCAGCAGAGCCTTCGCCACGGAGGCTTCCTGTTTTGCTTTTTTGATCTCAGCGTCATAGTTAGCAGATTCCTGCTTCTTCTTCGCCAGCATCACATCCAGCTCGGATTTCTGGCTTTCCAGGTCTGCCTTATCGGCTTCGAGCTGGTCCTTATCGGCCTGCAGCTGTGTCTTCTCTTCTTCCAGCTGATTCCACAGCGCCAGCACCTGTTCCTTGGTCTCTTCGTATTCCTGCAGCTTCTGCCGGTCATACTCGTAGACACTCTCCACAAAGTCCATACGGTTCAGCATACCGCTTAAGCCACCACCCTGCAGCAGGAGATTCACATAATTTTCCGAGGAATCATTCTCATACATCATGCGCATCCGGATGACCATGTCGTCATGCTGTTTTTCTTCCTTCGCCTTGGCTACATTGTACTCTTCCTGTGTCTGATCGATCTGTACCTGTTTGTCGGCAAGTTCCGTTTCCTTTGCTGCGATCTCATCTTCTTTCATGCCGATACTGGTCATGGTGTTGATGATTTCTGCATTCAGGTCATCGATTTTCTCCTGCACCAGATCCTGTTCATCCTGTAAGG
>OQVS01001056.1_pt1 | contig 19041 bp, 13 predicted proteins | sample 1691601 | NCBI WGS metagenome assembly OQVS01 (sample SAMN03418268, study PRJEB22391) | human gut metagenome | biome: human-gut; feature: organic feature; material: feces | host: Homo sapiens | place: Tanzania | collected 2013-01
GGTGTTGCCGGTGATGAGGTTGGAATCCAGCACAGAATTGACACCATTCAGAAAGATGCCAGCACCGGAGCTTCCGCAGCTGTTGTTCTGGATCGTGTTGTTGGTGATCTGGACAACGGTATCCAGGGGGGTGTACTGGCCATTGATGTAATTGTGGATGTAAAGGCCGCCGCCGTACAGCCCAGCAGAGTTGCCTTGGATCGTGCTGTGGTCGATGATGACCTGGGTGCTGCCGGTGGCAGCGATGCTGGCACCGCCGCCCTTTGCTCTTTCTTCGGCCTTATTGCCGTCGATGGTGCTGCCCTGGATGGTAATAGAGCCGTTCTTGAGGTCAGTGTAGATGCCGCCGCCCCAGCCACCGTTGGTGGCGGTGTTGCCGGAAATGGAGGAATCCTGAATGTTCAGCTTGGCATTGTCTTTGGCGTAGATGCCGCCGCCGGAACCGCCGGTGTTGCCATCTACCTTGGACTTCAGCAGATCAAGGGTGGTACCGGTGGTCAGATGAATGCCGCCGCCCTTGCTGGTGGAAATGTTGTTGAGAACATCGGTGTTCTCCAACACAAGATGGGGAGCGGTGGTCTCTTGGCCAACTTTCCAGATCTCGGTAAAGATACCGGCACCCTGGGTGGCTTTGTTCTCGGAGATGGTGACCCTGCCATCTGCGCCGTCGGATTTGAGTGTGACGTTACCCTTCAGGTACACGCCGCCGCCGTTGCCATTCTTGCCGTTGGCGGTGTTGTTCTGGATAATGGTGCCGTTTTTCAGGGTGAGGGAACCGGCACCGTTCTGGTTGCCTTGCAGGAACACGCCGCCGCCCTTGCCATTCTTGCCGTCGGCGGTGTTGTTTTCCACCCGAACATTGTCCAGCGTGATGCTGGCGAGGCTGCCGCAGATGCCGCCGCCTGTGCTGGTGGTCTTGTTGCCTGCTACGATGCAGTCTGTAAGGATCGCAGTGGATTTGGTGGCTACGTATACGCCGCCGCCCTGGCTGCCGGCGCTCTCGTTATCCAGGATCTTGGTATCAGTGATGGTGGCAGTGGTGGGATCGGTTTTGTCAAACCGCTCACCAAAGTGGATGCCGCCGCCGTTGTTGCCTTTGTTTTTCTGGATAGTAGAGCTCGAAACGTTCAGCACATTGCCCTCTTCGGAGGCGATGCCGCCGCCGTTGCCCAGGGCCTCATTGTTGCTGATGGTGGAATCCTTAACGGTGAGCTTGCCGCCCATGGCCTCAATGCCGCCGCCAACGCCGTTGTTGGATCTATTACTGTAGGCTGCGTTGTTGTTGGTTACAGTTACACCGTCCAGGGTAACGTCGGATTTTTTGCCAACGGCGCAGATACCGCCGCCGCCTTTGCCAAAGCCAGAAGTCGAAAGTCTGTCGTTGCTCTTGTACGAGAGAAGGCCGTTGTGACCTTGTGCTTCGTTGCCGCTGATGGTGCTATCGGTGACAGTAAGGGTGCTGTCAAAGCTGTAGATGCCGCCGCCCAGGCCCTTGTTGAGGGTGGGAGAGTCCGACGGGATTTCTGTAGCGATGTTGTTCTTGATTTCGGACTTTTCCTCCACCACTACAGTGGAGTTATCAACATAGATGCCGCCGCCACGGGTGCCAGTGTTGTCCAGAATCTTGGAATCGGTAATGGTGACATGGCTGTTGTCAGAAACGAAAACGCCGCCGCCTGCGCCAACCGACACATCAGCATTGGTCTTGCCCACCTCAGTGGTCTTATTGCCCTGGATGATGCAGTGGTCGATGGTAACATTCTGGCTGTTCTCGATATGAACGCCGCCGCCCTGTTTGCCTTCGTTGTTCTCGATGATCAGGCCGTGCAGCAGAACGTTGGTGTCTTCAGCGTTCTTGATGGTAACGCCGCTGTCCTTGGCACCGGTGATGGTACCATCAACGATCTCCACCTTTTTGTCAACGGTGGTCTCGCCGTCCTGGGTGGTGGCAGCGTCCTTTTTGCCGGACAGGTCCACGTCCACGTTGCCTTCGATCTTGTGCTTATTCAGGTTCAGCTTGATCCACTTGGCAATGGTAATGTTGCCAGTATGGTCCTTTCGCAGGACGACCTCGTCACCAGTCGTGGCATCCTTCAGAGCATCGTCCAGGGTGCCGTAGTTTTTCTCGCCAATGGTGGCTGCATCCTCGCTGACCTCTTTCTCCACGCCGTCCATGGTGTCGATGTCTGCATCCTCCTCAGCAGCGGCAGGGGTAGCGGCAGGGGCAGAAGCCAGAACCACGGGGGGTTCCTCCGCAGGGGCCTTCTTTTCCACTACAGCATTCTCAGCAGGAGCCTCCTCCTCAGAGGCTTCCTCCTCCTCAGGGGTCTCCTCCTCCTCAGCAGGAGCTTCCGGCTCCTGGGCGGGGGCTTCAGGTTCTTCATCAGAAATAGTGACGAGGGGGGGTGTTTTTTTCTCCGGGGCCGCAGCCTCGGGGGCGTCGGCTTCGGTGTCCGTGTCGGCGTGATCAACGGCGGCAGGGACCGGAGCTTCCGCTGCAGTTTCGGGGCTTTCCGCATTGGCTGCCAGAGGGGCCGCCGCCACACAGGCGGTGAGCGCCAGAGCCATAGCGGCCTTTTTGAACTTTTTGTTCGTCATTTTGTGGATCTCCTTTCGTTCCATCATCATGCATATAAATGGCTTTTACATATTTTTGAAGCACTTCCGGTGTCAACTTTTCAAATCCCATAAATTCAATCATCTGATCAACCGGTATGTTTTTCTTCAACAATATTTCTTTCTCATCACCGATTAGATTTTCAACTTCTTGAATACGTTTCTGTAAATTTAGTTTCTCTTTTTCCAGTTGAGTTTTGGTTGAAGCGAACTGATCTCGAGTAATTTCCCCATTTCGATATTCTTCATACCCCTGAAGGTTCTGAGTTTTTATTTGCTCCAATCGCTTTTCACATTCCGCTTTTTCTTTACTATATAAAGAAATGGATTTGTGTTATACTTTATTCAAGAATGCTGATAAGCTATGGGAGGGAAGCGACTATGCAAAATCCAGTTCCTGACGAAAGATATTCTGTGGCAGATGAAGCCATCCTGGGCGCTTTTTTTAAACTAATAAAGAAAAAAACTCCTGACCAGATCACTGTATCCGATATCACAAAAACAGCTGGTATCGCGAGAAGCACTTTTTATAATCATTATCAGGACATCCCCTCTCTTGTATCTGCTGTTGAAGAAAAGACGATCCATGATGTTTTCTCCATAATGGAAAAATTTCATCCTGAAAATGACCGCGATATCTGTCAGTCCTATTTTTTGACGATCTGCCGCTATACAATGGAAAATCCTTTTCTTTCCAGTCTTCTGAGTACACCTCACGGGAATGATCTATTCGAAAAAATGCTGACTATGCTTCATCACTATGTCACCGCTACTACCTCCAGTGCCAGACCCGGCAGACATACAAAAGAGGAAATATCTTACGTGATCACCTGTGCGATCGGCAGTACGATCGGTGTCCTTCACAAATGGACAAGGGATAATTTTGATCTTGCACCAGAAGTAATTGCAGGAATTCTGACTCAGATTTTCCTGTCTGGCATGCTGCCTCTTTTATCCTGAGTGTCCTGCATATAAACAGCATAGCAAAACCCGTCTGAGCAATTCACTCAAACGGGTTTTTATTATGCCTACGGCTCATCAATCAGGACATCCTGCCTCCTGATTTTCTTTGTCGTACTGCGTATAAACGGATTTTTCCGGATCACCAGACCTGTAATACGACGGTAGGTCGGCTGATTTTTATTGTATTCATCCAGAAATTCCTGAAGCTGTGAACGAATCATCTCCGTATCCAGTGCCTTTGCCTCCACAACTGCCTGTTCCGGATAAATTCGGGCTGTAAGACCATTGTCCTCACCTGTTACAATAACTTCACCCACAAGCGGATTCAGTGCAAGCTTGTTCTCGATTTCTTCCGGAGATACATTTTCTCCATTGGATAGAATGATCAGATTTTTCACCCGGCCATTAATAAAGAGATATCCATCTTCATCCATATAACCCTTGTCGCCAGTATGCAGCCAGCCATCTTTCAGTGTTTCAGCTGTCTCGTCCGGCATCTGATAATACCCTTTCATAACACTTGTGCCTTTTACCAGAATCTCACCATTTTCAAATCTTATCTCCACATTCTCAAGTGGTCTTCCAATAGAACCCGGCTTATGATTTTCCGGCGTATTATTACTGATAACAGGAGAACATTCCGACATGCCATATCCTTCCAGAATCTGAACACCATACTCTGCAAAACGATCAATATAGTACGGATCCAGATGTGCGCCACCGGTAAAAATCGTCTGCAGTTTTCCACCGAAAACTTTTTCTGCAAGAACTGCCTTCGGGATTGACGGATCAGCAGCAGCCAGTCTCTTATAAATCGTTTCGATCATCATCGGAACCATGAGCATGATATCGGGTTTAAAAATGCTCATATTTCTGACCATATGAAGCAGAGAGTCATTAATACAGATAGTTGCTCCCTGAGAAAAACCTTTCAGCCAGTCCATGACAAGACAGAATGCATGATGGATTGGAAGTACACTGAGCATGGCAGTTCCGGGTTCTGCTGAAATCTTAACTGCCTCAACATTAGATGCCAGATTATTCTGTGTCAGCATAACCCCTTTGCTCTTTCCTGTCGTTCCGGACGTAAAGATAATCGTCGCAATATCTTCTGCTGACGGGCAGGAAGCATCTGCTGATGCGTTAATTCCTGTGTTTCTCAGCTCATTGATACTGTACACGCCTGAAGGTACATCCTCCTTTGCCGGTGCATCTTCTACCTCTTCCTGAAGCATCCATACCTTCTGAAGCTTCGGGCAGTTCGCAAGAAATGCTTCCAAATATGGTCTGTGTTTCGGACTTAAGAAGAGTGCTTCAGAATCGGATCGGTTTATCAGATCGATCAGTTCTTCACATGGGAGTGCTGCGTCCAGCGGCACCGCTGTAATACATCCTGTAATAATTCCCAGATAGCTTTCGATCCATTCTACAGAACTGGTTCCGATCAATGCAATATGCTTTCCTGCAAAGTCTTCTGCAAGAAGTCCTTTTCTGGTGGAAATCACGTTTCTCAATATTTCGCTGTAACTTCTCTCCAGAACTTCTTTCCTGTTAAGCCATTTTACTGCTTTGACTTCGCCAAATTTCTGTACACTTTCTTCTAATATATCCCTGATCAGCATGTTTTTCTCCTCCTTCACTTTTCTGCGGACAACAGCTTCATTCTTACTGAAGCTCCTCCAGAAGCTTAAGCGCCTCTTCAAGAGTTGTAATTTGGGTCACTTCGGTTTCCTCAAGTTCAATGTCAAAGGTATCCTCAAGCTCTCCCAGAAAAGACATGAAATCCAGAGAAGTGAATCCCAGATCCTCACGGAATCTCATTTTCCCCGTCATCTCCTCCGGTTTCACTTTGCTGTACTGCGCTACAATATTTTTAAATTCCATTTCCTGATTCATTCCATTTCCTCCTCGTATTTTTGATTTCTATACCTGTTCCATAATCTCTCCGATGCTCATATCCGACTCTGCGATCCCCTTAAAAAGAATACGCATCATATAATAATAAAGCAGTTCCATGTCATGCTCTTCCAGATGAGCAGTCTGATAATGATAGGAGAAGTTCATGCCGCCATCCTCAGTATGAGATACGGTCAGATACATTTTTTTGGTTGCGGCACCATTTGCAAACCATTTGGCATGCTGACGAACAGTCCCAAGCATTTCATTCTCCACCTTCACCGGCATTGGCTGATAGGTCAGATAGCAGCTTTCATAGCTGGTATGCTCCGGTGTATGGTATCTCTTTCTCATCTCATCCACGATAAGTGCCGGATCGTAATTGCTGTGCATATAAATTCGATTCTGCATATTCTGGATTTCATAAGCTGCCGAAAGAAAATCTGTCTCCGGTGAGATCACTGTTCTGCACGGAAACATAATGGTTCTGCTTCCCCCTGAAGTCCATTCGTCATGGGTAGAACGTCTGGATATAAAATTCTGGATCGTAATATCTTCCTGTCCGTTATTTACTTTTGACAGATAAGTACGAATACCAAGCAGAAGCAGATTCGTCATGGAAAGTTGATGATTCATACAGAAATCCATCAGGTTCTGTGTCGCATACGTTTCCAGATGATAATCCTTTACTGCAACAAACAGCTCGTTCATTTCAATATCAGAAGCACGAAGCTTTGGATCTCCATGACGTTTTCTTGCTCCCTCCAGTACAGACGGTCCCTGTATATCAGAATATAACGGCTCACCCAGTGCATCCAGCTGGTCATCCCAGAATTTTTTGTCTTTTGCAAAACGCTTTTCATTGCCCGCTTTTGCAAGATCTTTTTTCAGGACCGTCTCAAAATCAACCAGTTCCTGTGGGCAGGCTGTTCCATATCTGTAATGCGTATATAATTGGAACAGGTCTTCAATCATAACTACAAGCCCACAGGAATCGATCAGTCTGTGATCCATATGTAAAAAGAAACCATTGTATCCTTCCGGAAGCTTCAACATAATAAATTCACACATCGGGATATTATCTCCGTCAAATGTTTCATAAGCCCACTGCTGCATCAGCTCATCTGCCTTTGCCAGACTTTCCATTCCCGACAGATCCTTCAGCTCAATATCTCGCGAATCCTGCTTCTCTATATACTGTTTTACATTTCCATCTTTATCCGGCTTTGTAAAACGGACTCTGGTACAGCCTGAACGCTCTGTTTCCATCTGAATACATTTTTTTAATAATCCAAAATCCAGTTCTGCCTGTACAGAAGCCACAACACTTACACCGGATACCTGCTGTGTACCATAATCCATGATCCAGTTATGATGCATCTTCTGAGCTGCCGTCAAAGGATAATAATTTCTCATATAATAGATAACCTCCATTGTCCCGTTTTTCTTCTTTATCCGAGACAGAAAACATTGTATATATGCTTCAGGTGAAAAAATATCATATCTTCTCAGGAAATACCAGTACCCCCAGGACTTAATGAACACTTTACAAAAAAATGACCGGGACTTATCATACATTTAACATAACAGTTCAAAGGTGTATTTCTGCTATGTACTATGTCTGATAAATCCCGGTCAGGATTTTTTATGTCCGTTTAATCGTATTTCTCAAAGAATTCCATCATCTTGCGCTGATACAGTTCCGGATCCACATAGGCACTGCACAGATGCCGTGCTCCCGGTATGATCACCAGTTCCTTCTCTGCCCTGCAGAGCATATAATTCTGAAAAGAGTTATTCGGATACACATAGGTGTCCTTTTCTCCATGGAAAAAGAGAACCGGTCTTGTATTTTTTTTCATAGCTTCGGCAGTATCTGCATCTTTCATATGAAATCCTGCCAGAAGAGAACAGAACCAGTCCAGTTCCATCAGAAGCAGTGGAATATGATGCAAATGGAACCAGTTAGCTGCCATATCACGCATCTGTCCTTCCATAGACTGAAAACCACAGTCCGCGATCAGGCCTTTTACCTCCGCCGGGAGTGTATGTCCTGCTGCCATCAGTACAGCAGCCGCCCCCATGGACTGTCCATACAGATAAATTGGAAGCTTCTCTTTGTTTCGTTCAGATACATAGACTGCCCATTGCTGCACATCCCATTGTTCTTTTGCTCCAAAGGTAATATATTTTCCCTCGCTGTCGCCGCAGCAGCGATGTTCTATAAACAGGACATCACACTGATGTTCATGCAGATATTTTGCCATGAATGACAATGTGCCAAAACGGCTGCCACGATATCCATGGCTTAATATGACAATCCGTTTTGCATATTCTGTCGGCAGGTATAATGCATGCAGTTTTAATCCGTCAATGCTTTTGATATAACAGTTCTGCATCTTCTGTTCAAGGCACCAGGCCTTACTCTCATTATATTCTCTTGCATAACCATTCCTGGGATGATTTTCCCTGATATGAGACAGTTCAAACCATTTCTTTCTTTCCTTTTTGTGCTCTCCTCTTTTGCAGCAGACCACCATATTAAAAAAACGCCATCCCACCTCCAGTGATCCCAGAAAGACAGCCAGCAGTATTGCAAATGGCTTAATTAATTTTTTCTTCATCACGATTTCCCCGCAGTCCACATTTTAGAATAAGAATCCTGGCATTTTTCTTGTTCCCCTTTCCCATTCTGTTACAATTCTGTAGGGAATTTCAAAGTACTCATAAAATTCTTTTCTGTTCATTCCTGTGCTTTCGCGTAATTTTTTTATTTCCATATTTATTCTGCCTCTACATACACACATGGTGTATATATCATAGCATATTTTTCTATAAATACAATATTTTAATCTGGCAGACTACTTTCCAAACAGAGTCGTCCCCACCCCACCTGTGGATTTGGATATTCTGTGATACCCGGCAATGCGCGTGCACCACGGATCAGGTATGCCTTTAATTTTTCTGCATACAGGTACGGATCGCGGTCAGCTACGATCCCCCACTGCATGAGCAGCGCCGCAGCTCCAGTGACAAATGGTGTGGCCATTGAAGTACCCGTGCGGGACGCGTAACCGCCTCCGGGCGCACAGGAGATGATATCCACACCCGGCGCTACGAGATCCGGCTTTATCTGGCGGAGCGCCCTCGTATATCCGCGCCCGGAAAATGCCGCTGGTGCATCCGTAAAGGAGTCATATGCGCCTACTGATATGACACCTGACGCAGTCGATGGGATCGTGAGCGTTGTCTCCGGCGTGGAACGCAAAAAACCAGTTGCCTGACTAATCGATGTCCCTGCCGGCAGCCACAGATCATACGCGCCATCGACGATGCGCTCCGGTGTCAGCCTGATCTTCCAGATGCCTGCATCAATATAACTGCCCTCTGCCGGAAGCAGCTCCACATAAATTTCCTGAAACGGACTGTATGGACTCGGTTCTCCGTAATAAATGAGCAGATCCGTTCCACCGAGCCTGCTGCTCCTGCTGCCGGAGACCGGACGGATCACCTCGCGCAGCACACCATCCGGATGGAACAGCTCGATTGCGAAGCTGTCCGTGTACGACTTCCATAACTGGATATTAAATCCCGTCTCATAATCCGCCACAGCCAGTTCAATGATCTCCGGCTGGCGGTCTAATACGCCGGATGTATGCACACGCTTCGTTGCCTCATTCCCACTGCCTGCCACAATACTGCATTTCCAATAACCGGAAATGTCCGTCAGATAGGTCTCCAACAGCGAATTACCACTGTGGGAACCATAATTATTGCCAAAACTCAAATTTAATGCCAACGGCATCCCACGCTCCCGCGCTGTACGGATACAATAATCGACTGCAGTCATGAGTTCCGTCGTTCGTGGAAATGATCCTCCTCCGGGTATCCCTAATTTTACAATCAGGAGGTCACTCTCATATGCCACGCCACGATTGGCTCCGTCGGAAGCCCTGCCGTTGCCCGCAGCGATTCCCGCAACATGCGTGCCATGACCGGATGTATCTGTGTGCGGCACAATCTGTGCTGCTTCCTGCGCCGTCGCTGCAGCAAGTGCCCCATTGATCACCTCATTCGTATATTCCACGCCCTGATGATAGCCGGCCGGTGGTCGTTCTCCCTCTCTAGGCACAGCAGTCTGATCCCAGATCGCTGCGATCCGGCTCGTACCATCCGCCCTGCAAAAATCCGGATGCCGGTAGTCGATCCCGCTGTCAACGACAGCCACCACAACACCAGCACCTGTCAGATTCGTATCGCTGCCTGCGATGCCCCTGCCAGTCTGCACCGGCAGCATACAAGACGCACGCCGTCCCTGCGCCGCCTCGAAATATAGCTGCTTGGGTTTTTCGATATACTCAATCTGTGGCAGTTCTGCCAACAGATCCAGCGCCTCCTGCGGCACACGTAAAATAGCATACTCGTTTAGCAGCTCCGTGATCTGCCACTGCGGATACTGCTGTGCAAGCGCATCCAGTGAACCATAATATTTAACAATGATCTCCCAAGTCTGATCTGCCTTATCATACCCAACAGACAATTCCGGTGAACGCATCCGCTCACGCTCACCGACATCCAGTGCCAGATTTAACAGGTTCTCGATTTTGGCTGAATTCATAAAAAACTCACATTTTTCACATTTGCTAATATTATATTTATAAGCGTTGAAACGGTTCCGTCTCTTACTGCGCCTATCCCGCTTGCAAATTATTATCTGCTATGCTACAATTTTTAAAGTTAGTTTTGACTAACCACTTTATGTCACTTTTTCACACAACAGGAGGTGTATCATATGGAAGTATTTTACGGTGTACTCATTCCGTTTCTGGGCACATCGCTCGGTGCGGCGTGTGTCTTCTTTTTCAAAGACACCCTCAGCGATCACGTGCAGCGCTCCCTGACCGGTTTTGCTGCAGGTGTGATGGTCGCGGCATCCGTGTGGAGTCTGCTGATCCCGGCACTCGAACAGTCTGCCGACATGGGTCGCTGGTCTTTTATTCCTGCCGCTGTTGGCTTCTGGATCGGCATATTATTTCTGCTCACACTCGATCATGTGATTCCACATCTGCACCGGAACTGCCATCAGGCAGAAGGCCCGAAAAGCCAGCTGAAACGTTCGACCATGATGCTGCTGGCAGTCACCCTGCACAACATCCCAGAGGGAATGGCAGTCGGTGTCGTCTACGCAGGCTACCTGTCAGGTAACGCACAGATCACAGCCGCCGGTGCACTCACACTGTCACTCGGCATCGCGATCCAGAATTTTCCGGAGGGCGCGATCATCTCTATGCCCCTGCATGCGGAGGGATACCGCAAATCACATGCCTTTTTCAGTGGTGTACTCTCCGGTATCGTCGAACCTGTAGGTGCACTGCTCACAATCCTCGCCGCACAGCTTATCATACCTGCCTTGCCGTATCTGCTGAGTTTTGCGGCAGGCGCCATGCTCTATGTGGTTGTCGAGGAACTGATCCCTGAAATGTCGCAGGGTGAACACTCCAATATCGGTACCATATTTTTTGCTTTTGGATTTAGCGTCATGATGGTGCTAGATGTTGCATTAGGATAATTAGGCTCTAAACAGGAAAAGAAGAACAAAAAACGCGCCTGTATCACTCACAGACGCGTTTTTATATTCTTCTTAATTCTGGAATCGGAATTCTTCGTTATTGATCATTGGATAACAAGTGACAACCATACCATCCAGATCGGTTCTGTGCATATCAACTGCCGTGATCTGATGATTGGTATACGTTGTGTAATAGTAGATTCCCCGTTCTGCATTCCAGCACGAGGTATATATCGTGATCTCATAAGCCCCCTCAGACACCTCACAGCAGCCCCGCTGCTGATCGACGGATCCGAGAATGTGGAAAAACTGTCCCACACTGCTCTCCTCATCCTCCGCAGACACTGCATGGAGCTTCGTAAATGCGACTTTTGCAAACCGCGATGCTGAAGATAGGTCACCCGGCAGCCCGAGTGCACCCATACCACGGCTGTAGGTCTGCAGGTTCAACTGATCGGAAAACAGATTTTCCGGTTGTCTCGGTGACAGATGCATATAGTTATTGAGCTGAAACATCTGCGTATCAAACGGCGGATTGTTCGTGAGTACACCGACCGGATTCTCATAAATATGCAGTCCATCCGCCATCGCCTCTACCGTCAGGGCACCACTGGCATCTGCGATGATCCAGTGAAGCTGGGCAGCCGGAAGTTTTTCACTAAACGGTGTACCGACCAGATTCATCTGCGCAAGCAGTCCACGTGCCTGTGCCAGATCCGCACACTGACTGAGTATCCACGGAATGAACTCAAACTGCGCCACATTCCTATGTCCAGATTCCGGCTGGCTATACTGCGCATTTCCCACAAAGTTGAGTCCGGCCATTCCAAGCCCATGTTCATTGACTGCATCATAGTAGAGCGGATATCCACCTGCCACATGAGCCATGCCGATCATCGCATAATGCTTCCCCAAGCTGCCATCATGGCGGAATTCAAGCGGAAAATTGCGTGGCATGACTGTGATCTGCTCCCCATAGGAAAACTCATAGTCGAGCGTCCGCCCCATATAAAAATCTTTTGACTGATAGGTCGCTGCTGTACACATTATTGATTTCCTTTCTCTGGAAATACGACAACAAGTAACATCTTGAATGCTTCCTGTGCAAATACGGAATGCGGCTTGTTCGCCGGCATGACAAGTGTCTCACCGGCACTCACAAAATATTCTACACCATCTACCGTGAACTTTCCTTCGCCTTCGAGCACAGTCACCATCGCATCACCGGTCGAGCCATGTGTACCGATCTCCTCACCCTTATCAAATGCAAATATAGTGATACTGAGTGCATCATTCTGTGCAAGTGTCTTGCTGACAACCTGTCCTTCCTCTGCATTTACAAGTGCAGCCAGTGCTACGACCTCCTCATGAGGGATATTCTTTATATATTTCTGTGACATCTGTTTTTCCTCCTATCGTTTGACACACCGGCAGATTCATGATTACCGGCGCGTAGTTATTTCATAGCCAGTACGGCTTGTATAGTATAACACATCACTTGTGTTTTTCATAGATTTCATATTTTCGTAACTGTTCAGTACCCTCACAGTTACGAGTCAAAATGCATTCCAAATCACCTTCGGTGATGGCATTTTGACTTGTATGCCTCGGGATTTTGGCAAAAAACATGCCAAAAACACCTCGCGGATACTACCTTCTGAACAGTTACATATTTTCTATATATTTTCTTCATTTTGTATGAAACTATTCAACCGTAATGACATCCTTTAGCACATACGAAAACGTCGGTGCCGAGCTGTCCGCATTTTCCTCATATCCGTCATTCAGATCCAGGATATCTGTTTCATCATAGGCATTGACACCCACGTAATCACCCTGAAAGACATGGATCTTGCCCTGCTTGATTGCATCGATCGTCTCCTGGATCTTCTGATCCGTGCCGATCGTGGCTACAACTCGGTTCAGCTCAAGCATTTCGACCCAGCCGGCTTCGAAACCTGCGCCTGTATCCTGTCCATGAACATGTCCATCTACACAGCCCTCAATCTTTTCATCCTTTCGTGCGGCTGCCACTGCTGCACGCACATACGGTGTCCAGTTGATCTTGCACCCGATCAGATAAGTCGTGGGTGCGACATCCGCCATACTCTCATTGTAACCGACATGATAGACGATACGTGAGGCATCCGTCTCCTCACAGGCGACCGCCGGACCTGCGGTATCAGAATGCTGCGAGATCAACACACACCCTTCCTCGATCAGCTCTGCCGCATACTTTTTCTCCAGTGTATAGTCATTCCAGGAATTTGTATATTTCACCGTCATGACAGCATCCGGCACGATGGAGCGCACACCGAGGAAAAATGCCGTATAGCCAGAGATCACCTCCGCGTACGGATAGGCTGCAACATAGCCGATCTTCGCCTGCTGCGGTGTCAACAGCCCCTCCTCGATCAGTTCCTGCAGTTTCAGGCCAGCTGCCACACCGGACACATATCGTCCCTCATAGATCTCGCCCATAAATGTATGGTAGTTTTCCAACACCGGCTCATCATTGGCATTGGAACACGTTGCCTGGCAAAACTGGATATCAGGATATTCCTGTGCGATCCGCTTTGCCGTCTCTCCATAGCCGTAACTCGTCGAAAAGATCAGATCACACCCTGACTCTGCGAGTTCACGGATGACGCCCTCCTCATCACCCTCTGCGACATTGTATCTCACAACGGTCTCAATATTGCCCTCATACTCTTTTTCGACCGTCTTCTGCGCTTTGATAAAATTGTAAGTATATGCCGTGCTTGCATCATCGACATAGACAAAACCGACTTTTATTTTTTTCTCTGTCTCATTCTGAAAAAAGAGCATATTACAGATAACGATCAGGGAAATGGCGATGCATGCGCTGATACAGGTAATGATATAGAGCTTTCTTTTTTCCATCTCTCTCACTGTGCATGCACCTCCGTTTCTTTATCTGCATGGTCTGTATTCGAATGCTCTGTATTGTTATGATGATTGCCAGTGTCATTCTGATTGTCACCGGCGTTCTTCGCCTTTGCGGTTTCCTCGTAGAGCTTTGCCACATCGATCGTCCCATTGTCGATCAGTTTGAGCATGAGATCCACAAGCTTCGGGTCAAACTGCGTGCCCCTGCCTCTTTGCAGCTCAGACAGTACATAGTCCATATCGAGCTTCTTGCGGTACACACGGTTTGCCGTCATCGCATCAAAAGCATCCGCAAGGCCGATAATGCGCGCATTGAGCGGAATCTCCTCCCCTTTTAAGCCATGCACGTAACCACGCCCGTCATAGCGCTCATGATGGTACAGCGCACCCTCCTCCACATGCTCAAGCAGCGTGAAATTCTTCAGGATCTCCCCACCCTTGACTACATGGGATTTCATAATCTCATATTCTTCATCCGTCAATCTGGATGGTTTGTTGAGCACACTGTCCGGTATAGCGATCTTGCCGATGTCATGCAGCAATGCCGTTCTGCGCAATTCATCACAAGCCTGCTCTGAAAACCCCAGCTCTTTTGCGATCAGCACCGCATATTCCGATACGCGGATCGAGTGCTGGCTCGTATTTTCGTCTTTGGCATCAACCGTTTTCGCGATCGTCAAGATCGTCTCATTACCCATCTCCACCTGTTTACGCGCCAACTCCAGCTCACGTTTTTGCATTGTGAGTGTTTTCTGTATCTGTGTGCGGAAGATCAGCCAACTCAGATAGATAATCGTCAGCGCAAATACACCGATCATGTAAGCGATAAACCACCACTGATCGTAGATCTCCTTTTCCTTGATGACCTTATAGGTGTTCTCTGCAGTCGTATTCTTTGCCTTGTTTCCGAGAATTGCCAGATGAAACGTGTAGCTGCCTGCCGGGAGATTCGTATAGGAAATCTCTGCGAGATCACTCTGCAGCATGACTCTCGGATTCTCATCAAACCCTTCCAGCCACACACTCACATACGGATTATTGACCGAGAAATTCACGATCTCCGGCATAAAATCCACACGTGCCGCACCACGCGCGAGCTGGATCGGCTCTCCGTTTTCGATGCTGTAGGTCACGCCATCCACGCGCACGGATTTCATGAGCATACGGTACGAACGCGCTGCCGTATCATAAGAATTTAAATTCAGCGAAACGACACCACAGTCTGTAGACAGATACAGATTGTCATCTGCATCAAGATAATTCCATGAATTCGGAGTCAGCCCATACAACAGACCCTTTTTTTCATTTAACAGCTCATATTCGACCGCCCTGCTGCTGAGCAGATCAGACTTTTCCATGACATAGATGCCTGCCGAACTGAGAATAAACAATGTACCATCGTCCCGCTCCACCATGTCATAGTTATTGTAATAATGAAAGTTGCTGAGCACACGGATGCCGCCCTTTCCGTTCCTGTAGCAGATGCTGTTGCTCGTGACGATAAAGATGCCTGCACCATTCTTTTCATGCACCATCCGCAAAATGACCTCAGAGCCGAGACCATCTGATTTTTTGATCATCCGCTCATACACACCATCCCGGATCACGGCGATACCATCTCCGTCCGTGCCTGCCAAAATGCTGCCATCACTCTGCTCGAGCAGACATAAGATCTTTGGATTTTTCAGTCCATCCTTCACACCGATCGTTGCCACGACTGCATCCTGCCGGATAAATGTCACACCGCTGTCTCCTGCCGCCGCGATCGTCCCATCGGATAATTCAATCACACAGCGGAACTTCTCTCCGAGTGCACCCTGACTGCTGTCATAGACCGTGATATCTCCATCCGTCGTCTGACAGAACACTCCTTTTCCCGACGTGCATACCCACAATCTGGATCTGCGGTCGACCATGAGGCAGCGGATACGCGCGCCCTGCAGCATATCTGCAAGTGGATCTGCATCCTGCCGCTTTATGCCATGTTCTCCGAACACATCCAGCCCGGCATCTGTACCGACATACGTACTGCCGTTCCACTGAACGACACTGTTTACGACATTTTCTTCCCGTCCCGGACCGCTGTATGTGTCCGCGAAGACCGATCTGCACAGCCGCATCAGTCCGAGTCTGGACGATGTAAACCACAGATTGCCCTGATAATCGACCAGCATATGGTCGATCGAGCTGTTAAATGCACCGACATTGATACGTCTGCACTCCTGCTGTGCGTCCAGATACCAGACACCGTTATCCGCACACAAAAAGATCTCACCGTTTTCCAGCACCTGGATCGAATTCACGCTGAGAAGCCCATTGCCGCTGATCTGTCCGATCTGTGTCAATACATGTTCCTTGATCTCATAGACATCCACCTGACCGTTCGCAGTTCCCGCATACAGCATTCCGCTCTGGTCAAACGCACAGCTCTTGTAGCCGTCCTCCGGCAGCAATGTCTGACAGATCTCCCCATCAGACAGCAGATACAGCCCGCCCTCATCGGTGACCACAACGACGTTTCCATAGTCATCTGCCGTGATGCAGCGCGCATATGTAATCTGTGGAATGGTAGCAGCGACACGCAGCCCGCCAGAGATCGATACGACCGCCAGGCTGTCCGTCGTTCCCACATAATAATAGCCGTCTGCCCCCTGAGTGATACAGCGCACCGAATCCGATGGCAGCCCATCGGTCTCATCAAGCGTATTGGAGATGCGTTCATTAATACAGATCGACAGACCGCTGTCATTCGTGCCGATCCAGAGCCGTTCACTCTCATCCGTATATAGACAGTTTGCATTTTTCACACTGTCGAATGTATCCATGAGTTTGAACGACGTACCAGTATACCGGTACAGCCCACTGTAGGTGCCGATCCAGAGCACGCCATCCTTCCCCTGTGCGATATCATTTGCCTTGCCGCCCGGCAGCCCATTCTCATTGTCATACACCGTCTGGAGGTAGCTATTATAATCCTGCTGCTCCTGCAGATCGGCGGCTGCCGCCTGCTGTGGGGACAATAGTGCCAGCGCCGGGATCATAAACAGCATAAATACCGACAGCGTCTGCGTCTCCCTATGCTGACCCGCCCGCCATCTGTGACTGATCTTCACGATCACAAACAATAACATCAGTGTCACGACCTTGTCCACAAATTCAAGATAAAACTCCGCGATCACATGGCTCAAAATCGTGTTGCAGCCGATATGCTCCAGAAAAGCACAGACACCATCAGCCCATATATTATCAAGCGCTCCGTCAAAAAAAACATAGCTGAGTACCGTACCTGCACTCGCAGACATCAGTGTCACAAAAAAACTGACCGACAGCACGCCGAACAAATAATCTAAATATCCTTTTTTTGCACAGATTCCGATGATGATACCGATCGCGATATTGATCAGTCCATAGATCATCTGCGTATAGGAAAACAAAAGTCCATAGGAAATATTTAAAGACACGCCCACAACCGCCCCGCAGACAGGTCCTAACACATATGCTGCCACGACCGTTCCGAACGAATCCATCCACAGAGGAAGCTGGAAATGTTCCACGAGCAGTTTTCCACCCAGGTTTATAAAAATACAGCCAATAACAAACAGGCTGACCATACATTCCTTTTTATACTTTTTCATTCTTTTATCCTTTCGGGCGTATTCAATCAGTATGTTTTTATTATAGCAAACCAGTTGCAAAAAAGGAACCAGATAGACAAAAATGCTCCGAAAATGCCTTCGCATTTCCAGAGCATATGATGTGCCGGATCTTAATATTCGTCCTCGACACCGTCTTCTTTCTCGCTGATATCATTGACGGGTTTTTCCAGCCCTTCGATTGTGATATGATGCTTCTCTGCATAATCCCATAAAGCTGCATGGATCGCCTCCTCAGCCAACAGGGAACAATGTACCTTTACCGGAGGGAGTCCGTCCAACGCCTCCATGACAGCCTTGTTTGTGACCTGCAAAGCCTCCTGAACCGTCTTGCCCTTTACCAGCTCTGTTGCCATGCTGCTCGTCGCTACTGCAGCACCACAGCCAAATGTCTTGAACTTGCAGTCCTGGATGATACCATTGTCATCTATATCCAGATACATACGCATGATATCACCACACTTAGCATTACCGACAGTACCTACACCACTTGCATCTTCAATCTCTCCGACATTTCGCGGATGGTTAAAATGATCCATTACTTTTTCGCTGTACATACTTAATCTATTTCCTCTCTATACTTAACTTATATCTCTTATCTGTGTCATATTACTGTTATTCCGTTACCGGACGCACCTTGTCCCAGTAACATTTTATTTACCCTGCTTCTTCACAAAATCCTCATACAGCGGTGACATTGACCGCAGCTGCTCGATGATCTTCTTCAGTTCGTCCACCGTATAATCGATGTCCTCCATCGTTGTCTCCTGTGAAAGTGTCAGGCGCAGAGAACCATGTGCGATCTCATGCGGCAGTCCGATGGCCAGCAATACGTGTGACGGATCCAGGGAACCGGATGTACACGCACTACCACTGGAAGCACAGATGCCTTTCTGATCCAGCTTGATCAGCATAGACTCACCCTCAATAAAACGGAAACAGAAGTTGGCATTGTTCGGCAGCCGGTTCGTGCGGTCTCCGTTCAGACGGCTATAGGGAATCTCTGCGAGTACGCGCTCAATCAGATGATCCCTGAGCCTGCACTCGTATGCCATGCGCTCCTCCATCTTCTCGTCTGCAATCTGCGCAGCCTTTGCCATTCCGATAATTCCGGGGACATTATGTGTGCCGGCACGACGTCTGCGCTCCTGTGCTCCACCATGGATAAACGAACCACTCTTGATACCCTTGCGGATATACATGACACCGATACCCTTCGGTCCGTTGATCTTGTGTCCGCTGGCTGAGAGCATATCGATATTCATCTCATCGACATTGATCGGAATATGTGCAAATGCCTGTACCGCATCTGTATGGAAAAATACGTTGTGCTTTCTTGCGATCTCTCCGATCTCCTTTAACGGCTGGATCGTACCGATCTCGTTGTTTGCAGCCATCACGGAAATCATGATCGTATCCGGCCGGGTCGCTGCC
>OQVS01001057.1_pt1 | contig 19031 bp, 13 predicted proteins | sample 1691601 | NCBI WGS metagenome assembly OQVS01 (sample SAMN03418268, study PRJEB22391) | human gut metagenome | biome: human-gut; feature: organic feature; material: feces | host: Homo sapiens | place: Tanzania | collected 2013-01
CAGGGCGAGAATGTAGTCCTCCCGCTCCTCCGCCATGGCGCGGCCAATCAGCTTGTCGAACTCCGGGTTCGTCCATGTGCGATCCTGCTGCCCGAAGCGGCGGCGTTCCAGGGCAACGCCCAATGCGCCGTTATCCGGCAGCGTGTATTTTGGGCAGGACATCTTGTCGTGGAAAAAGCGAATGGCGGAAAGGTCGGTTTTGACGGTGCTGGCGGACTTGCCCTGCGCCTGCAAATAGAGAACGTAGCTTACCAGATGCTTACCGCTGATATTCTCCAGCTTTTGCAGATGGTAGCGGGTGGCGAGGTAGGCGCAGAACCGTTTGACCGCCTCATAGTAGCGATCCTTCGTACGGAAGCTGCCCTGTCGGTTGTGCCGCGCCAGCTTGTCCAACTGGGTAACGAGGGTGTTGTAAATGCCTTTTGTGGTCATATAAAGAAATCTCCTTGTAATCGTAGTTGTGTTCAGATGGACGCACTTCACCCGTTGGCAAAGGAAGCCATTTCCGGCGTATCTCCGCAAAACTGATAGACTGCCGCAGGCGGAAAGCCTTGGTATTGCGTGCTTTCCGAGGCCTGCCCATATGTCTGTCTCTCTTTACTTGTGCCAGGTCAGTACGCTGCCACATGGGGCAAATATGCCCTGCTCCGATAGAGCGGTGGCGGACACCAGGCCGCTGAACTCGGCTGCGGAAGGCTCCGCCGGTATCCTGTGATCCGCCCGGCGACGGATCGAGGAATGCGCGATACCCCGTATGACCGGCGCCGCACTCTGACTGCGGCATACAGGACGGGAGCTTGCCTCTCCCTGGACGATTTTCCTGCCGTATCGTCCCAACGGCTTTTTACACAACCTCTTTTTCCTGATCTGCGCCGAATTGATTTCGGTGCTCTTTCTTTTCCTGCGGTATCGCGGCGGTGGCAAGTGCCGCGACAAAAATAGTAAGCAAAAACGCAGGAAGAATCTTCCCGCCATTTCGGCTTCATACGATCCTTCCTGCGTTTGCAGTATTGTTCAATTTTGATGGCCGCCCGTTTTCCGGGAGGCACATTTTGACATACTTCGGGTTCTTAGTCAGAGCGAAAAGCTGTTGATAGCCTTCCACCCGTGCCTGCTCTGCTCCGACCTAAATGCTTGATGCCTTAAGTACACGTTCAGTGTAGTACGGCGACAGAGAAATGTACAGGTGGAAAATGCCGCGAGAGAAAACTTCTCGCAGCATAGTCGTTGAAATACGAGGGCGCAATGACCCTAATCTCAGACGGGAGCATGGTGCTCCTCAAGTACAAACTTAACAACGTGTGCGATGCAGATAATAGGCCTGCAAATGGTGCACAAAGAACAATGATAATTCTCATATGCCACAATATGTTGTAGTTGTCAATGCTAAGCATCTAAATATAGTGCAAAAAGAGAACGTAGCCAAAAACGTAATACGCATTATCTCCGTATTAAAAGCGTATTACGGAACTAATGCGTATTGCGTGCGTATTAAAAGCGCATTAGGCAAAACTTTTACCCTGATAGTTTTCCGTGTGTTGCTGAGCTATGAAACTGACAACATAAACAGTTTCAGGATGTGACACAAAAGGAAACGCCATAGGTACACAATATGACCCTATGGTAAGCGATGCGGTAAGAAAAAATGCTTACCCCGACGCGGGTTCGTAGGACTACAACACATGCTGGCAAAGTGAATAAAAAGACATGAGAGATATATCTATCGACCTACAGAAAGCCATCGCTTGATTTTGCACTTACATAAAATCAAGCGATGGCAGATATCACTCTGTCCCCAAAATGGCAAGCTACTCAGCGAAGATTATCTGAGAACAGAGCATTTCCTCAATAAAATGGAAAAGGTCTGTTTCGGAGAAATCACCGGGGGTATCTCTATAAATATCATAGACAAAATGAGCAAGATCTTTTGCGTTTTTAGCAAGATGGCAGTGAGATACTATGCTCTCTGTAACATCATTGATCTCGAAAACATCTCCATCATCAATGTTGACAAGGAATGTGGCATTATCTCGTTTTAATATTTGGTAAGAAGTATTTAAATACATTATGTCCTCCATATAAGTGCGCTGGGAGCCTAAACAGGCTCCCAGCGAGGGCGATTTACCTACCCGATCCATTGCAGCAGGTGCAAGAAGCTTTTGTGGAACCCTTCACGACATTCTTCACCTTAACCAAAACAGGTCGTTTCATAAAGATCCTCCTTTCCAGAAACAACAATTATACTATCCAACACTGTGGGTCTTTCGACATATAATCTCCGGTCAGCGCAAAAGCAATACAGCGCGCTCCCCCGCATTTGTCGAGGTGCGTACAATATCCGCATGTGTCAATTTTTTCTCTATTTCGAATGTTCTCCAGGACTTCGTTTGTGTACCAAACCTTAAAAAAATTGTCTTCCTTAATGTTCCCAAGAGGGATTGGCAACCTTCTGCATGGAAGAATCGTACCGTCTTCCAATATCGTAATAGTCTGGTAGGCTACAGGGCATTTTCCTTCATGCCCAACCAAACACCATAAGGGGCGCGTGGTTCCAAACGACAACCCCATAGGTTCATATTTCTGACGCATATTTTCGATCAAAGTAAATGTGTCATGCGTCTCTGCGCTACTCATCATATCGGCAACACCAGCGTTGCCAAATGGTACAATCCTAGAAAAGGCTATCTGTGATATTCCCTTTTCAAGGAGAGTGGGAAAAAGTTCCTCTTGAATCGGTGTTGTATTTTTTGATAAGACATAATGCGCAGATACGCTCACTCCAGAGTCCGCTAGCCGCTTGGCATTGTCTAGTGTCCGCTGATAATTTCCTGCGCCACGGATGAAATCGTGTCCATCGGGAGTAGCTCCATCAATACTGACTTGCACATAACAATTATTAGCCTTAGCGATATCCACAAACTGCTGATCTATGTGAACTCCATTTGTCAAAATTGAAATGTCGTGAACATCCCCACGTGAATGGAGATATTCAACCATATCGTAAAATCTCGGGTGCATAGTTGGTTCTCCGCCAATGAGGGAGATTTCACCTAATACATTCCATTTGTGGAAGCAAGACCATAGCTTTTCGATGGCCGCGATAAATTCTGCGTAATCCCATTCTATTCGCTTAGAAGGCTGCCCCTCATAGCAATGCTTGCAGCGAAGGTTGCATTGATTTGTGATATGGAATTGGACATGAAAGCGATAACCATCATCTAATAACATACTCAAACTACCTTTACTTCTTCAAATTCAAACAGACCGGCAGCATTCTTGATAATGTGGTAAATCTGATCATCAGTGATAGATAAGTAATCAAGATTTTCATAAGGACGAATTTGACAGTGAGAAAATGGATTCAAGATATTTCCGGTATATGCTGCTGTCTCACCGCAGCAGCCTGCTGTGCAAATGTATTTAAACTCGCAGTCCTTGCATTTCGTAACATCGTTGGCGGTTAAGGCTCTAAAAGCGTTGTATGCACAACTGTGCCAAATGCTATCAAAAGAGTCAATCTTTAAATTCCCAAGAACATATTTCCTGTTTCTCAAAAAACCGCAGGGGGTGACATCGCCGTTGACCATAATGGATATCCAGTGTAGTTGGCAAAGATGATAGCAGTAAAACGGCTGCTTAGCGCGTTGAGATTTTGCAAACTCGGTAAGCTTATCTAACGGTAGGCGAAGCATTTCCCAATTTTCTACGGCACGGCCAACACTGGCAGGGCGATTCAGAATGTATCGGAATCCCAAAGAATTGGCAAGAGCGATAAAGGCATTGATGTCATCAAAGGTAAGTGCATTTACTGAGAATAGAAGGCGGATTTGCTCTCTATATTTGCTCTCGGATAGCTGCTTTAAATTCTCAATAACTTTATCATATGCGGTAGCGGAGGCATTGGAAAAAGCGCAGAATTTTTCTCTGTTTACCCCATATATCGATATCTGGATCTCAAATCCCTTGCTTAACGCAAATAGAGCATCACTAATATTAAAAGAACCATTGGACACTATGGAATGCTGAGTTACAGGCAAGATTCGCCCGTCTACTATTTCGATGATGCTGCGAATATTTTTGTTCAGGAATGGTTCTCCGCCCGTGATTCGAATATCACAAGGGCCTAAAGACCGAATTTGGTCGATGTAATACGCGACATCATCTTTACTCATGTATGAGTCTGCAAGCCTTTGTACGTTTGCGTAGCAGTGCATACAATGGTAGTTGCATACGTCAGTGACCTCAAGATATGCGAGCTTACATTTCTCAAATGAATATTTGTCATCGAAAAGGTTGTAATCAAATACAAAAGGTGAGTGTTCTTGCTCGGTGCGCCTTGTAGTCAGAATGTCCTTGAGCTTCAGCTTTTCAACTAAAGTATGCGGCAGCGGACTACCCTGAACTAAGGCATCACCGCTCTTGTGGTTTATCAAATAAACTTCTTTTGTATTAAAATTATATATAGCCGTATTCGAATAGCCTCGCTGCAATTTGCAATTTTGGGCCAAATAGCATTCCATGAGAGAATCACCCCCTAAAAATGATAGCATATTCTGGCGATTGAGTCAACGGGCTATACGAATCCATGCGTTCAATGTGTGTCGAAATAAAATCTACTATTACCGACTGCCGACACACCATCAATGACAGCATCCGTTGAAAGCTGCACACGAAACTATAGAATACTACGTTCTCCGCTGCCGTGATGTCCTTTAAAATTAGCCGTGGGTCATTATAAATTTGAGGAGGAATTTGTGTATGAACAACTCGACGACCTACGGCTATATCCGTGTATCATCTAAGGATCAGAACGAGGCCCGGCAGCTTGCGGCGTTGGCGGAGCTTAACATTTTGCCGAAAAACATTTACATGGACAAGCAGTCCGGAAAAGACTTTGACCGTCCCCGATACAAGCGTCTCGTAAAAAAGCTGCACCCCGGCGATCTACTGGTCATTCAGAGTATTGACCGGCTGGGCCGCAACTATGGGGAGATTCTGGAGCAGTGGCGAGTCATCACCAAGGAAAAGCGGGTGGACATCGTTGTTCTGGACATGCCTCTGCTGGATACGCGGGCCCAGGACCAAGACCTGACGGGTACCTTCATCGCCGACTTGGTGCTGCAAATTCTATCCTATGTGGCGCAGACAGAGCGGGAGATGATCCGCAAGCGGCAGGCAGAGGGAATTGCAGCGGCCAAGGCCCGGGGCGTACAGTTCGGGCGGAGACCGCTGCCCTTGCCGGAGTCATATGAAGATGTGCGTCAAAAATGGAAAAGCGGCCAGCTCTCAGCCAGAGCCGCCGCTATCGCATTGGGGGTGTCACATAGTACATTCTTAAAATGGACACGAAATAAGTAGGGATTGGATGGAAAAGTACACTTTGAAGGCCATCTAAGCTCTTGTTTATAAAGCGCACGTGTGTTATACTCGTGCAGAGAAATGTGGCAATAATAGGATATTTCCGGAGAACAAACGTACGGAAATGAAAGTGTCCCTTTGCACGCAACCGACAAAGGTATCAGGAATGGAGAAAGAGAATATGACTGAACAGAATCTGACCGGCTACCCGTCCATCGACAGACCTTGGCTGAAGTATTACTCCGAGGAGGCATTGAACGCACCGCTGCCGGAGGGGTCGATGTACGACTACATGACCGCCTGCAATGCCGGGCGTATGGACGAGACGGCGCTGAACTATTTCGGGCGAAAGATCACCCACCGGCAGCTGCAAACCGAGATCGACCGCTGCGCCCGGGCGCTGATCGCCAGCGGTGTAAAGCCGGGCGACGTAGTGAGCCTGTGCATGTTGGCTATACCGGAGATGATTTACCTGCTCTATGCCATTAACAAAATCGGCGCTGTTGCCAATTTTGTGGTACTCAATGCTACGCCCGAGGAACTGCGTGAGCAGATTTCAGCGGCTAAGAGCAAATTGGTCTTTACGGTGGGAGTTGTTGAAAGACAAATCCTTGAAGTAGTAAAAAATTCCCCAGTGGAACAGGTTATTTCTGTTTCACTGGCGCAATCCATGACGCCACTTATGGCAGCCCTTTTCAAAATGAAGAAAAAGCCATCTTGTAAAAGCTTTGTGTCGTGGAGCAGATTTATTGAAACTGGCAATCAAACCAGCGTGGCATATTCTGTTGTTACAAGGGGGAATGCAGCTATAATCGAATACACGGGCGGTACCACAGGCAAAGCAAAGGGCGTACTACTATCGAATCTGTCTATCAATGCGGTGGCATTTGATTATCGTCATGCAGAAAATTTGTTTGACTTTAAATCTGGAGAACGATTCCTTTGCTGTGTGCCGCCGTTTCTCGCTGTGGGTTTGTCGGTTTGCTATCATATGCCGCTTTGCCTCGGATTTGAACTAATCCTATCGCCGGATCCATCACCAGCCGCAGTCCCCCAATACATCAGAAAATATCACCCAAATCACGTTTTAACAGGTGCTTTGCACATTGACCAAATCATTTCGGATAAAGCATTGCAGAAAGCAGACTTATCGTTTCTATATACAGTTGCATGCGGCGGCGATAAGAAAGACGCATTATGGGAAGAAACAGCTACGCATTTTCTATCAAAACACCATGCCAAGCACGGTCTAATCAATGGTTATGGTCTCTCAGAAACGGCAGGAAGCTTCTGCACAACGATGCATCATTCAAATCAGATGCTGCCATTTGTACGCAATAATATCATGATTGTTGATCCTGATACAAATAAGGAGCTCCCCTACGACAGCGAAGGAGAGGTGTTAGTGTCTGGCCCAAGTCTAATGATTGGATATTGGAATAGCGATCTTTGTCCCGATAAAGATGTTTTTTTCATTAGAAATGGTGTGAAATGGCTTCGAACAGGAGATTTAGGGAAAATTTCTTCAGATGGGCATTTTTATATTACTGGCCGACTTAAAAGAATCTTGTGGGCGACCGGTGAGGATCAGATTGTCAATAAAATATACCCAATGCAGATCGAAGAAGTTATTTTGCATGAACCTGCGGTAAAACGTTGCGCAGTCGTGGGACGGCCGGATGAAAAGCGGGGCTTTTTACCCATAGCGTTCATCGAACTTGCTGATAAAATGGCAGATAAAGATGCCGTTTCTGTGCGAATTTCTCGAATCTGTAAAAAAGGCTTAAAAGAAAATGCACAACCCAAAGAGCTGATTTTCATTGAAGCAATTCCATACACGAGAACGGGCAAAGTCGATTACCGCGCCCTGGAACAGATGGCGGCAAAGTCGAATTGTGCGGAAAAGCAGAATTTAATATCCAACGCTTGATGCAGTAAATAGCACGTCTGAATTGCAATAATCTGAGGGAAAATTGCTAAATTTCATATTTACAAAAAAGAATATTGTGATGTTTCGCGCGGCCATTATTCTCTACCTTTGCACGCAACTGGCAAAGGTATCAGGAATGGAGAAAGAGAATATGACTGAACGGAACTTGACCGGCTTCCCGTCCATCGACAGACCTTGGCTGAAGTATTACTCCGAGGAGGCATTGAACGCACCGCTGCCGGAGGGATCGATGTATGATTACATGACTGCCTGCAACGTTGGACGCATGGACGAGACGGCGCTGAACTATTTCGGCAGGAAAATATCCCACAGGCAGCTGCAAACCGAGATTGACCGCTGTGCCCGGGCGCTGGTCGCCAGCGGCGTAAATCCGGGCGACGTGGTGAGCCTGTGCATGTTGGCTATACCGGAGATGATTTACCTGCTCTATGCCATTAACAAAATCGGCGCTGTCAGCAATATGGTAGTGCTGAACACCTCCGAACAGGAAATGGCACAGCAGCTTTCCAACGGTGGAAAACTGGTCATCACAGTAGATGTGGCAGCGAAAGCTGTAGCAGCTGCGGCAAAAGAAGCCGGGGTAGATCGAATCGTGGTGATTCCGGTACATACGTCTATGCCGTTTTTCGTGCGCACGGCAGCCAGCCTGAAAGCCCCCGCCGCCCCGTCTGGTGTGACCTCATGGGCTAATTTTATCCGACAGGGGCAAGAGAATCCTCTGGCGGTATGCCCCGGAAACACAAAGGCCCCGGCGGTCATCGAATACACCGGTGGTACTACGGGGGAAACCAAGGGTGCAGTAATATCAAACAGAGCCGCTAATGCGGTTGTGTTTCAATATAAAACAGCAACAACAATACTGCATTTTGCGGCGGGACAACGATTCCTCGATGTTCTCCCACCTTTCATCGCATTTGGCGTTTTTTTGGGGGCCCATATGCCGCTTTGCGTAGGCTTTGAAAATGTTGTTGTGCCTGACCCTACACCAGAGTCGTTTCTCCATTCCTATATCAAATTCAGACCGAATCACTTTAGCGCCAGCCCACTACATATTGAAGCGTTGGTTAAGAGTAAAACTGTGCAGAAAATGGACATGTCACCCACAATTACCGTGTCTTATGGTGGGGACAAGGCCGGTATTGAGTGGGAAGATAGGATCAACGCATTTCTCAAGGCCCATGGTGTGCCGTACCCCTTGTCCAAAGGGTACGGACTAACGGAAGTGGCATCCGCATTTTGCGTAAGCAGTCACGAATTGGCAGAAATGATTCCCTTTGCCAGAAACAATATCCGAATTTTGGATGTGGACACTGGAACAGACCTCGGCTATGGGCAGGAGGGCGAAATCTGCATTTCTGGGCCATCTCTCATGGATGGGTACTTCCGTAACGAGGAAGCTACCAGCGAAAAGATATGGGAGGAAAATGGTGTGCGGTGGCTGCATACCGGTGACCTGGGCTTAATAACAGAAGACGGCTTCTTTACTGTTACAGGTAGGCTGAAACGTGTATTTTGGCGTCTTGGGCCGGATAACCAGGTTCTTCGGATTTATCCCATGTCAGTGGAGCAGGTTTTGGACAAGTACCCCGGCGTAGAGCATTCTGCCGTGATCGGCTTGCAAAATAGCATTGACGGCTACCACCCTATTGCCTACATCATTCCGATTGCTGGAACCGATACGATAACAGAGGATGAGCTGCTATCTTTCTGCCACCAACAGTTACCGCCCGCAGCTGTTCCCTGCGAAGTCAGATTCATTGAGAAATTCCCACTGACACGCTCGGGCAAAGTCGATTACCGCGCCTTGGAGCGAATGGCAGCAGAACCAGATTGTACAAGAAAGCAGAATTTAATATCCAACGCTTAATGCTATAAATGCCCGATCAAAAGGGCGATATCTCGAGAAAAAACGTCAAATTTCGCTTCTTTGGGAAGAAATAATCTAATATTTCATTTGGTCATTATTCTCTACCTTTGCGCGCAACTGGCAAAGGTATCAGGAATGGAGAAAGAGAATATGGCTGAACGGAACTTGACCGGCTTCCCGTCCATCGACAGACCTTGGCTGAAGTATTACTCCGAGGAGGCATTGAACGCACCGCTGCCGGAGGGGTCGATGTACGACTACATGACCGCCTGCAATGCCGGGCGTATGGACGAGACGGCGCTGAACTATTTCGGGCGAAAGATCACCCACCGGCAGCTGCAAACCGAGATCGACCGCTGCGCCCGGGCGCTGATCGCCAGCGGCGTAAAGGCGGGAGACGTGGTGAGCCTGTGCATGCTGGCTATGCCGGAGATGATTTACCTGCTCTATGCCATCAACAAAATCGGCGCGATAGCAAACTTCTTGGTGATGAGCGCCACGCAGCAGGAACTGCGGGGACAATTGGCTGTCACAGGGAGCAAGCTGGTCATCGCCTTAGATATGGCAATGCCGCAAATCAAAGAGGCTGCCGGTGACAGCACCCGGGTCATATCTGTTTCTCTTGCGCAGTCGATGCCTTTGCCAGCGGCCATAGTGTACCGGCTGAAAGCGAAGCAGTCTCGCGCGGAGGCCGTTGCTTGGCGGGAATTTCTTGCATCGGGCGATCAGGTATCGCTACCCTCCTGTGTGACGGGAAAAGAGACTCCCGCGGTCATTGAATACACGGGCGGCACCACTGGCAAGGCGAAGGGCGTGTTGGTGTCCAACGGCGCGGCAAATGCCATTGCGTTTCAATACCGTGTATCCAATAATATTCTTGATTTTGAACCAGGCCAAAGGTTTCTGAACATCCTTCCTCCGTTCCTGGCCTATGGTATTTTTTTGGGGGGGCATATGGCACTATGTACGGGGCTGGAGGAGGTACTCTGTCCCGACCCTACTCCTGCGCATTTCCCTGCACAGTTCATGCGCTACCGGCCCAATCATTTCAGCGGCGGGCCGCTACACATTGAAGCACTGATGAAAAGCAAAAAGGCGCGGCAAATGAACTTGTCCTTTCTGCGGGTGGCGGCCTATGGCGGCGATGCGATGAGTCAGGAGTGGGAGCAAGCAGCAACCCAATTCCTGATAGCGCACCATTCCCCTTACGGTTTGCTGAAGGGTTACGGCATGACGGAAACCGCCGCAACACTCTGCTTCAGCACGAATCGCGTGCCGGAGATGATCCCGCTGCCCCGAAACAACATCAAGGTGCTGGATATCGACACGGGGAAGGAACTGGGCTATGACCAGGATGGAGAAATCTGTGTTACCAGCCCCACATTGATGATCGGCTACTACAAAAACGAGGACGCTACCAAGGAAATCATTTTTGAGGAAAATGGCGTCCGCTGGCTGCGGACGGGAGACCTGGGACATATCACCCCGGAAGGATACTTCCATCTTACCGGGCGGATCAAGCGGATATTCTGGGGGATAGGTCCGGATAACACGCCGTATCGCATATACCCCATGGAGATTGAGCGCGTTCTGTGTACCTGCCCCGAGGTAGAAAACTGCGCCGTTATCGGAAAACCCAATGGTGAGCGTGGGTATTTGCCCATCGCATATGTCGTTTCAACTCCATCGGCAGATCAAATCCGTCTTGAGGGACAACTGAGACGGCTCTGTGAAAAGGAACTGCACGGAAACGCGGTGCCTTACGCGTACCATTTTATGGACAAGCTGCCGGCCACTCCGTCGGGCAAAGTCGATTACCGCACCCTGGAACAGATGGCGGCAAAGTAAGCGTATTTGCGCAGCCAAATCCACATAACAGGAGAACGTATGCAAAAACAAAAGTTTAGCGCAAAAATCAAGGCCCTGCGCTTTGCCGGGCTGAAAAATGCCATTCATCCCTTACTGCTGAAGGTGCTGACCTTCAAGACCACCGGGGAACTGCGGGTGGACGGGAAATTCCCGGACAGCGGCAATTACCTGATCGTTGCAAATCACTGCTGCATTGAGGACATTCCCACCCTGGGCGAGGCGGTGCAGAAGCACTTTTTCCTGCTGGTAAGCGACGAGGATAAGCCGACCATTGATGGCATATTCCTGTCCATGAATGGCGTGGAGTGGGTACACCGAATGAGCAAAGACAGCCGCCGCCATGCCGCCGCTCACGCTGTAGAGATTCTAAAAAACGGCCATAATTTTGCCATGTACCCGGAATCTACCTGGAACCTGTCGCCCACTGCACTGGTCATGCCCATGAACTACGGTTGCATCAAGATCGCACTGGAGGCCGGAGTGCCTATTATTCCGGTGGTCTCCTCGTTTTTTGATACATACCGCCATACCATCATTGGGGAAAAGTTTTATCCAACGGAGGATCTGGAGCAGTCGATCAGTGAGCTTCGGGATATTATGTCCGGTTATGTGTACTGTCAGATCCAAGAGCACTACCGCACCGCCCCACAAGACGCTTCTATTATGCAGACGCAGCTTGAGAGTGGAACGGAATACTACGAAACACGCCGGGATATATCGGATGGTTATTGGGAGCAGTGTGTTCAAAAGCTCTATGGCGCATATGCACGGGCCAGAAAGGACAGGGACGGCGTAAGAAAATTCGAGTCCCGCTTTATCTTTACGCCCAAGACAGACGCGCATCAGTATTTTCAGATATTCAACAGCCACATTGATTTTGCGGACGGTGTGCCGATGGTGCGGCGTATTACATCGGAACCTGGCGGCAAGAGTGCCGCATTACGGCGGACCTTCTTTGAATACGGCTGCAATGAGACTGCGCTGGATACGTTTTTGATGGGATAGACATGAGGGAAATCACTGTGCGATACAGAGAAAATCGAGAAAGCCGGAAAACACAAAAAATAGTTGCATCTCTTAACAGAAACATACAGGGCATTGAAGATGTGACAGGCGGAACCCCCCCAGTAAGCTGTTTTACCTGTGGGGCAGGCAAATTGGTAAGTTGATGGGTGAAGCTTGGCGGCCAACCCGTATGAGCATACGCATTCGCCGGATAATTCATCCACTGTTCACACTACTGGGCAAGAGAATACTTACCAATCCACAAGTAATTGAAAATCGAATTCACTTAAAGAGCCAAGCCATGGTCAAATTAGACAAGGAAATTATTTTATCAAACGAACCGGTAATTTTCTGTGTCAACCATCGATTTACAGATGATGCCTTGGGGTCTGTCTGTGCTGTGCCACGCCATGCGTATATCCTGTTTGGAAGCCTGCCGATGTTTTTCAACACAGTTGACGGCATCAGTGCATGGCTAAACGGCGTTATATTATGCAACAGAAAAGTCGCGGCCAGCCGAAGGACTGCCGCCGAGAACGCTGTGCGGCTTCTGCAAATGGGAGGAAATCTGTTGATATTTCCCGAAGGGGTGTGGAATAAAACTCCGTCACGTCTCATGCTGGATTATTGGCCCGGAGTTTATCGGATCGCAAAGGCAACCGGCGCAAAGGTCGTCCCCGTTGTTCATTACATTCGTAATACGGATGATCCTTCACCGGAAAATGTCCTCTATACAGTCGTGGATGAGCCCCTTCGGTTGGACGATTTGTCAGAGAAGGATGCCTTATCACTTCTACGGGACACGATGGCGACTTGGTACTATCTGATGATGGAGCGCTATGGGCAGAGTACCCGACAGGAACTACTGGAAGGATTTAGCAGTTCCGATGAGGCTTGGGAAAGCTACTTGGCCATGCATACCGGCAAGATATCATACTACGATAAAGAGATCGAGACGACAGCGGACTACCGTCCAAAGAGCACTGTCCTTGCCCAGAATGTATATGGCCCCATTGCGGACATTCAAACCATAACGCCAGAGAATGCCTGTGCTGTTGCGGACGCGATACGAATCGTTGGACAAGCTTGCAGGCTGGATTTTCAACAGAGATTTTGAACACAGCAGACAATTACGAAAATACATCAAGGCGCAAAGTGTTCTCCAAGAACGGGGAAAACGGCTTTTTAATGAGGAAACTTGAAGGAGAAATATAGCCATGAGAAATATAGGACTGATGCGCTGTACAACAGCCAGTGCGGAGAGCTTCACGACAGAAGCCGGTATCAAGCTGCGACGCACCGCAAGCCCGATACTGCGTAAGGTTCTGCGGCTTGCGGTCAAGCGCAAAATTGTTGTGGAGCAATATCCGGTGCTAAAACAGGGACAACCCTATATTTTTGCGTCTACACACTTTTTTGATGAAGATATCATTGCCAATCTTGCCGTTATTGACCGGAATACATGGGTACTTATTGGAACAACAGATCAACTAGAGCATAATCCCCAGATGTATGCCGCGTGGCTGAACGGACTGGTGTATGTTGACCGCCTAAGTAACAACAGCCGAAAAGAATCAGTGAAAAAGATGCTACGCGTCCTGAACGCAGGCTCAAGTGTTCTGATTTTTCCGGAGGGTGGGTGGAACAACTCTGAAAATCTCCTGGTAAATCCCTTGTTTTCCGGCCCTTGGCTGCTGGCAAAGCATACAGGTGTACCTTGTGTTCCGGTCGCTGTGTTTTGCGAGCATAATTCGGATGTAATCTATATGCGTTATGGAGAACCAATGGACATCGACCATCTGGAAAAGGATGAAGCGTTGGGCTTGCTGCGTGACCAGATGGCTTCGATGATGTACGAGATGATCGCTCAGCATGCGACGCCGCTATCCCGGAACTCACTTACAGGGGATCATCATTTTCGGCACATGGAGGAGCGTTGTCAGGAATATTTGCGGGTCAATTGGACTCGTGATACATGGGATGAGGAATTGACCGTCCACCGACCGCAGGGTATCGTAACAGAGCAGGATGTATACGCCTTTGCTGACCGCGTAAAACTTACGTCGGAAAATGCACGAATCATACTCCCTGCTGTGGAGCGCTGTGAGGTATATCGCGGATATGACTTCAAAGCCTACATGCATAATAACTGGAACAGATGCAGCCAGACTTAGATTTGAGCTATATGTTAGTACTTGTGCATCGACTGAAGTAACTCGCTTTCCAACAACTCTTCCAACAAACACACTAAATCCACGCAAAACACCCCAATATCTACTAAAACGCACTAACACAAGAAGAACCTCCAATCCCTTGTAGCACAAGGGATTGAAGGTTTTCCCTCGGTATGAATGGGTACAACGCAAAAGCATCTACGGCTTTTTGGTAAGGATGAGGTCGGCGGTTCGAATCCGCCCAGCAGCTCCAAAAAGCATCGAAAACTTCGGTTTTCGGTGCTTTTTTGTTGTAAAAACGCACTTTTAGGTGTGGGACAAAATGTAGGGCAACCGCCTGACCCACACCGTGACCCACACGCGGAAATGCTCGGAAAGGTTGAAAGAGGAGCGGACGGATATTCCGTCCGCTCCTCTTTTTTTAGATTGACTCACATCACCTGTGCCATAAAGCTACCCATGGTCTGGGCGGCTTCGTCCTGCTTCTGCCTGGTTGCGTGGGTGTAGGTGCGGAGAGTGAAGCCCGCATCGTAGTGGCCCAGCATACTGCTGACGGTTTTCACGTCCACGCCGTTTTGTAGGGCTAACGTGGCGAAGGTGTGTCTGAGGTCGTGAAATCTGATGTGCGGCAGACCTGCGTCCTTTAGAATTTTCTTGTGCAGATTCACAATGGAATCTGGGTAGTACATCTCCCCTGTGACGGGCGACGGGAACATATACGGATTATTGGGGTGTTTTTTATGTTCGGCAACCAGCAGGTCAACCGCTTCTTGGGGGACGCTGACCTTTCTGACCGAAGTCTCCGTTTTGGGGCGGGAGAGCGTTAGTTCGCCATTGGGGTTCTTAACATATTGTTTGCTGACGGAGATGGTTTTGTTTTGGATGTCGAGGTCGCTCCACAGGAGGGCAGTCAGCTCGCCTTTGCGCAGTCCGCTGACCAGTTCCAGATAGAACATGGGCAGCAGACCCCTCTTATCTGCGGCGTCGAGGTAGTTCTTGATATGCTCCGGCTGGAGAATCTGCATCTCGAATTTCTGCACCTTCGGCGCGATGCAGTCCTCGGTGGGGTTGCGGAGGATCAGGCGTTCTTTTACGGCGCGGTTCAGGGCATTGTGGAGCATCAGGTGCAGGCTGCGGACGGTGGTGCTGCTGAGTCCCGGATTGCCGTGACCGCTTTTACCTCTGGTGCGGCCGCTCTCCATCAGCTCCTTGTAGAGCTTTTGCAGGTCGTGGGCGGTCAGCTTGGTGAGCTTGATGCTGCCGATACGGGGGATGGCGTACTGCTCGATCATCAGGCGGTAGCGATCTGCCGTGGCGACACGGACATTTGGCTTGGCATAGATGTCGTACCAGCTCCGCAGCCACGTGGCCACGGTGTATTCGTCGGCGCGGCTGACGTCGACGCCCTTTGTGGCCTCCATAGCAGCGGCCAGCTTCGCCTTGCACTCCGCCTGCGTCTTGCCGAGAACGTTTTTGATGATGCGCTTACCGGTTTCTGCGTTGTATCCTGCGGTGTAGCGGCCCTCCCATCGGCCATCTGACCGCTTGCGGATATTGCCCTCGCCGTTGGCGCGTTTCTTGGCCATTGAATCAGCTTCTTTCTTGGCAGCAAACACAAATACCACAACTTTGCGCGGAAAGCTACTGTTTTTTACGGACTTTTCACTGATCGGCGACGCGGAATATTGTGGGCAAGAAAAAGGCCGCGTCACACAAGCGGCACCGCAGTATTCCTTGTTGCCGTGGCTGAGAGGGTGTGGTATTCTGTCTTTAAAAGGGGTGATCCCATGCCGGAACATAGCAGCAGCAAACTCAAAGAATATTTTGGACTTATACCTATTAACCCAACGAAAAACTTTTATGAACATCCCTGCGCAGGAACGCTCGCAGATATACCCAAAGCAGTTCAGACAGAGGAGATGGTACTTCTCGCGCTTGAAAGTGAGGAACAGTATTCTTCTCCTGTCCTGAGATATACCTCTAAGAAACTAAAGACTGACGAAATCTGCGACAAGGCCGTTGCAGTCAATGTGCTGAACTTCCTCTATACACCGCAGGAATACAGAACTGCTGAACGGTGCCTCCGTGCGGTAAGCCGTGATACCTGCGAATTCACGGGTGAACACGCTATTCTCTCCGCTGTTCCGGAGGACGTGCTGAAAGGCTCGCTCGGGAACGAGATATGCAAGGCCGCTGTGGCCGCAAACTGGGAATCTATTCGATATGTTCCAAAGGAATATATCACAGCGTATATGCTTATGGGTGCTGCAGAAGCGATCCCTGCTGGGGATTCGCTCTATGATGTCTCTTACTACTTCCCGCGCAAAAAGCTCACCAAAACGCTCTGTGTGGCGATTATGAAGCGAGCCGGCAAAGGATTTGCTTCCTTACCTCCACGTTTCAAGAAGGATAAGGACGTGATTGACGCTGCCATATCCAGCTATCCGGATGCTGTGATGGAACTGGCAGATGAACAACTCACAGAGGGACGGCTTCACCGGGCACTGGAACAGGACAACACTCTGCTTCACCGGCTGCCGGATGAGATTTTGGATCGTTTCGGGATTGAACACCCTGCGAATGTGACTCAGGCAAAGGACGCGGCTTCTTCCCTGCCGGAAATCCGTGCCGTCGAGTCGGAACTGCCGGAGGTACCCGGAACTGCCATGGCGACGACCGCCTCGGCGCTTCCCGCTCTCTATGACCTCACCGCCGGTGACAACATTCCGAACACCGGAAAGTTCTTCTACATCACCGACCTGCACCTCGAATCACAACTTGGTTTGACCGGTATGACTGTTGATGAAATCAAGGGTAATGTGGCGCAAAAGGTAGATGAGATGCTGGGCGGCCTCAGCAAAGAGGATATGGCGGATGGCGTCCTGCTTATTGGCGGCGATGTAGCGGACAGCGAGGGGGTCTCAAGGATTTTCTATGACGCGGTTTCTTCTCGTTTCTCTGGCCCTATTGTTTTTGTTCTCGGCAACCACGAACTGTGGGATGGCTGCACCTATGCGCATGGTGAAATCCATCAGAGGCGAACAATAGACGAAGTCGCAGCGGCCTACAAGCAATTTAACAAGCGCACGTCTGGTTTTGACCTGAAGATGTATTGTCTCGAAAACGAGGTGCTGGTTTGCTACAAGAACTCTATGTATCAAAACTCTGTGGAGTTCGGCATCGGATATAGGAACGCAGGAATGCCTCACGGCGGCCTCTGTGTCCTCACGGAAGATATGCTTCTGGATGCCGACACCAACGACTTGCGGGAGTTCTTCGATGAATGCTCCATGATTGTTCTCGGCGGACTTGGTTTCTGTGGACTTAATCCGCGCTATAACGCCGACACCGGCCTGTTCCGAGATAGAGTATCCCGCGAGGAAGATATCGAACGTTCCAAGCGATTCAGGGCTGTGTACGACAAAGTTCTCTCCTGTGCCAACGATAAACGTGTGGTTATCCTCACCCACACACAGATGGAGGACTGGACTGCCGACGCTCCACATCTGGGCTGGGTCTACGTGAGTGGCCACACACATCAAAATGGAATGATAAAAACAGCAGACGGCGTGGCCGTTCTCTATGACAATCAGGTGGGGTACACGCCAAAAAGGTGGCATCTTAACCAGTTTTCGCTGGAGCAGTATTACGATCCATTCGGAGCATGGACGGATGGCATCTATCAGGTAACACCACAGCAGTATATGGATTTCAATGCCGGTCGTGGCATCCAAATGGAATACTTCCGGCAGCAGGGAGACATTTACGCACTGAAGCAAAAGGGCATCTATATGTTCATGCTGCAATATGGCCTTGGTCTATATTTGCTGCGTGGCGGCCAGAAACTCAACGTATTTCATGGGCTGGAATACTACGCTGCCAACTTGGAAAAGTATGTTGAAAAGATTCAGATGGCATTCAGGCCGTACCGCAATGCACTTGATAAGATTGCTGCAGAGGTGAAGCGGTTTGGCGGTTCCGGATATGTGCATGGAAGTATTGTAGATATAGACTTCTACAACCATATCTATCTCGATCCGTTTGATGGATACCTCATACCATACTTTGCCTTCGATGTGGCAGGTCGCAGAGAATTTCGTTCTGTACAGGAACTGCTGGAGGCGTCCCCGCTTCCTGCGCTGGGCAGTGATGGAAAGCCGTTGTTGTCGGCCTACACAAAGCTGCTGGACGCTGGCGGCGTGTCCATCCTTGCGCCGACTGTCAAAGAGGATGCCTTGGCAGTGGTGCCAGCGGAGGTTCTGGACGAGAAGGACATCTATTCACCTTCCCGTGTTATGAAGTCTATCCAGTATTTGTTGGACAAGGGTGTTGTACGCGTCTGGAACGATGCGTTTCTTACCATGCCTGACAGGGATGCGCTGCCGGGGTCTCAACTTGAGCTGTCAGAAATGCCAACATGACAAAAATCCAGACGACGCCTGGATTTTTGTCATGTTGGCTTCTCTTATCTCTTTTACCCGCTGTGGAGGCCCTTTGGCAAAAGTTTACTTGTCATATTATATACTCTAAAATATATTTCTCTATCCATTCTTCAGAAGCCACTTGTACTTGCTGTATAAAAGCATACATCGTCCAGGAAATTGTAACAGCTTCGTTTCCACTTTTCTTTGGTTACTGTGACGCAAGTTTTGCGCTGCTTACAAGCCCATACCGCCCATGCCGTGGCTCTGCTCGTTCTCGTGGTCGTTCCATTTATGGCCCATGGCCATCTTCTTTTCCCGCAGGCGTTGTAGGCGTTTGTGGTCGATCTGGATGCCCGCGGGAACGGCGGGCATGAAACGCATGG
>OQVS01001058.1_pt1 | contig 19024 bp, 22 predicted proteins | sample 1691601 | NCBI WGS metagenome assembly OQVS01 (sample SAMN03418268, study PRJEB22391) | human gut metagenome | biome: human-gut; feature: organic feature; material: feces | host: Homo sapiens | place: Tanzania | collected 2013-01
CGGCAGCTCCATTGCCAGAGAGTCCGATTATGTGCTCTACACCTGGGCAGGACCGGAGATCGCCGTCGCCACGACAAAGGCCTACAGCACACAGCTTGTGCTGTTGGATATGCTTGGGGTTTGGCTTGCAAACAGGCTCGGCAGCATAAAGCCCTCCGACAGCGCGCTCATCGTCGAGGAGCTGCTTGCCCTGCCGGAGAAGATGGAAAGCGTGCTTTCGAGCACGGAGGAGATAAAGTATCTCGCCTCGCGCTATTTTAACCACAATTCCGTATTCTATATAGGCCGCAACCTCGGTCTTGAGGGCAGCCTCAAGCTCAAGGAGATATCCTATATCCACTCCGAGGCATACGCTGCGGGTGAGCTCAAGCACGGGACGATTTCGCTCATTGAGGATGGCACTCTTGTAGTTGCGCTTTGCAGCTACGCGCCGCTGTTTGAAAAGGCGGTGTCGAACATCGTCGAGGTGCAGGCAAGGGGCGCGGACGTCATTGCGCTGACAACGGAGAGCCTGCGCAGGCAGCTCGGAAAGACGGTCGAGAATATACTGACCGTGCCGGACACGCATCTCATCCTTCAGCCCTCGCTCGGCGTTATCCCGCTCCAGCTTTTCGCCTACTATGTCGCGCTCCAGCGCGGCTGCGACATTGATAAGCCCCGCAACCTTGCCAAATCCGTCACCGTGGAATAAAAGAATAAAAAGGAAGCTCCGGCAGCCGCCGGAGCTTCCCTTTTTGCGGGGAAAATGCCCCACAACACTTACACTATATCATTTCGCGGTTTACCGTGTCAACACAAAACTGCGCGAAAGCGAAAAGTTCAGAGCCCTGCACAGTTTTCTCCCTGCCTTTTTCGTGCGTTCGGCGGCTTGTGCGGGGCGCGGAGATGTGCTATAGTAAAAGCACCTCAAGGTATTTTTTTATTTTTGAGCGGACATTTAATTTTTCCGCGTAGTCCGCCAACAAAGACAAATCTTTTTCGGCATATCCGGCGTAGCTTTTCACGGCGTTTAAAAAAGTTTCCTCATCGACACGCCGACGGTCTTTTATCATATCGCACAGAGTCCGTTCGACGTTATAACAGGCGACCGTGTTCCCGAACGTTGTTTTCCGTTCAATCCGTCCCAATGTGTGCAATTCCGGTTTGACATAGTAGCAAACGCATTGAGAACGCACCGTCGCCGACAAACTGGCGTTTTTCGGAATGGAAACTGAATGAACAAAAGGCGTTCTGTTCGCCAGACCGTTTAAAAACAAAGCCGTGTCATGTGAAAAAACGATTTTCGGATTATTCAGAGCCAACAAAAACATATCGTCCCGCGCCCGATCGGGCAAAGCGTAAATGCCGCGTCCGACACGTTCCAGCACACTCGCTTTGACATACAGGGAAAGCGTCATTCGGGAAAAGCCCAAAGCCTCAACCTGTGCGGTCGTAATAACGCCGTTTTCTTTCTTGATCGCGTTTAAAATTTCAGCGTTCAGCTTCATCGGTCACTCTTTACATTCATATTGATATTTTATTTATTATCGATATGTTTGTAAAGGGTTTTGTCCTATGATTTATTCTTATCCGGTAAGCCGTATTTCGGGCATACGGCAAAATCACCTCCGCTTTCCGTTGTCGTAATTTATTCAATTCACTGTTTCAACGATTTGACGTATCCCAAAACCGCCGTCACCGCTGCGGGGGTGACGCCCGAAATCCGCGACGCCGCGCCCAATGTTTCGGGACGGACTTTGTTCAGGCGCATGACGACTTCGTTCGACAGACCGCCGATCTTTTTATAGTCGATATCTGCGGGGATTTTCATCGCCTCGTCCTTTCTGAACGCCGCGATGTCGGATTCCTGACGCTGCAGATAGCCGCGGTATTTCGCTTCGATTTCCAGCTGTTCGACGACATCCTTGCGCGTGCCGTTCAGCTGCGGCCACACATTCGCCAAACGATTCCAGTCGATTTCCCCGTACGCCAGCAAATCAAATCCGTTTCTGCGCGATCCGTCCTTGTTGACATCAAACCCCAACTTTTCCAATTCCTTGGGCGTGCCGCCGATTTCGTTCAGTTTCTGCCGCGCTTCGGTCAAAGCGGCGACCTTTTCGTTAAAGCAACGCCGCCGTTTTTCCCCGACGCACCCGATATCAATCCCCTTTTGCGTCAGGCGCATATCGGCATTGTCCGAACGCAGCAACAGCCGGTATTCGGCGCGCGAAGTGAACATGCGGTAAGGTTCGTCCACTCCTTTGGTCGTCAGATCGTCGATCATCACGCCCAGATAGGCGTCAGCGCGATCAAGCGTGAATTCCCTGTCCGATCCCGACGCTTTCAATGCCGCGTTCACCCCCGCCAGCAATCCCAGCGCGGCGGCTTCCTCGTATCCCGTCGTGCCGTTCAGCTGACCCGCGACGAACAATCCAGAAACCTTTTTCGTTTCAAGGGTTGTACGCATTTCCAGCGGGTCGATGTAATCGTATTCGATCGCGTAGCCGGGACGAATGATGCGGACGTTTTCCAACCCTTTGATCGAATGAATCATCGCGTCCTGCACGTCGGCGGGTAAAGACGTTGAAATCCCGTTCGGATAAACCGTATCGTCGTCCAATCCCTCGGGTTCCAAAAAGACATGGTGCGAATCCCTGTCGGCGAATTTGACCAGTTTGTCTTCGATACTGGGGCAATAGCGAGGACCGACGCCTTTGATCTGACCGGAAAACAGCGGCGCGCGGTGCATATTGGCGCGAATGATGTCGTGCGTCGTTTTGTTCGTCGCGGTGATGTAACACGCGATTTGCGGCGTCGTGATCTTGTCGTCCAAAAACGAAAACGGTTCGGGGTTTTCGTCGCCTTCCTGCCGTTGCAGAATATCGTAATTGATTGTTTTACCGTCCAGACGCGCCGGCGTTCCCGTTTTCAGCCGCCCGACGCGCAACCCCAAACGAATCAAAAAGTCCGACAGGTGTTCGCAGGAAATGTCCCCGACGCGCCCGCCGACCGTTTTCGTTTCGCCGACGTGCATCAGCCCGTGCAGAAAAGTTCCCGCCGTCAAAACGACCGCCCCCGCCGTGAACGCCCCGCCGTCCGCCGTCGTCACGCCCGTGACGGAAACGGGGTTTTCACGGTAAAGCAGACCTTCGACCGCGCCTTCCCTGACCGTCAGGTTTTCGTAATTCAGCAATTCCGCCTGCATCGCCTGACGGTAAAGCTTTCTGTCAGCCTGCGTGCGCAGTCCCTGCACCGCTGGACCTTTGGAGCTGTTCAGCAAGCGGAATTGAATCCCCGCTTTGTCCGCAACGCGTCCCATCACGCCGTCCAGAGCGTCGATTTCGCGCACCAGATGACCTTTGCCCAACCCGCCGATCGCCGGATTGCACGACATTTCGCCGATTGTCGCGATTTTATGCGTCAACAGCAGGGTTTTCGCCCCCATGCGCGCCGCCGCCGCCGCCGCTTCGCACCCCGCGTGACCGCCGCCGACAACTATTACGTCAAAATTGTCCGTCATTTATTTTCCTATGCAAAAATCTTTGAAAATCAAATCCAGCAGCTCTTCAACCTGCACCCGACCCGTGATTTTGCCCAGCGACCGCATCGCCATACGCAGATCCTCCGCCGCCAATTCCTGTTCCGGCGCGTTCAGGGACGAACGCAAATCGGCGACACATTCCCGCAACGCATCGCGATGGCGCAAACGCGTCAGGGACGGTTCTTCGCGCAATCCCATGCGTTCATCGACAAAGCCCGCGATTTTTTCGATCAAAGCGTCAACGCCCTGTCCCGTTTTGGCTGAAATCCAGATATCACCGTCCTCTTTGGCGTCCGTCTTGTCCGCCTTGTTCATCACGGAAACGATTTTGTCGGCGTCGATCCCTTGCGCTTCGGCCGGATTTTTCACCCCCGTCGCGTCTGTCAGCCACAAAACCAGATCGGCTTCGGCGGCGCGGACTTTGGCGCGGCGGACGCCTTCGGCTTCGATTTCCTCGTCCGTGTCGCGCAATCCCGCCGTGTCCGCCACAATAACGGGATAGCCGTTGATATCCAACCGGACTTCGATAATGTCGCGCGTCGTTCCCGCCGCGGACGATACGATCGCCACGTCGCGCTGCGCCAGCCGGTTCATCAGGCTGGATTTGCCCGCGTTCGGCGCGCCGATGATTGCGATTTGAAACCCGTCGCGCAATTTTTCCCCGCGCCGGCCGTCGTCCAGATGCGCCTGTATTTCATTGATCAAGCCCGTGATTTTGCCGCGCACGTCGTCGGAAACGCTTTCGGGGATTTCCTCTTCGGGAAAGTCGATGTACGCCTCCATCCACGCCAGCAGGTGCTTTAAACGGTCGTGCCAATCTTCATACTTTTTTGCCAGCGCGCCGCCCATCTGGCGCAAAGCCTGTTTGCGCTGCTGTTCCGTTTCGGCGTCCACCAGATCCGCCAATCCTTCCGCCGCGGTCAGATCCATTTTGCCGTTTTCGACGGCGCGGCGACTGAATTCCCCGCGTTCAGCCGGACGAAACCCCTTGATTTTCGACAGATTTTCCAACATTGCCGCCGCGATCGCCCGACCGCCGTGGGTTTGAAATTCGACCACGTCCTCGCCCGTAAAGCTGTGCGGACAGGGGAAATAAAGCACAAGCGCGTTGTCGATCGGCGTTCCGTCCAAAGCATGGATTTCAGTGAACATCGCCTGACGCGGACGCGGATTTTCAATCGCCGTCATCTGCCGGACGGCGTCAAGCGCGTTCGCGCCGGATACGCGCACGATCGCCACCCCCGCCCTGCCCGAAGCCGTCGCCGTCGCAAAAATCGTTCCGTCCATTTCCGTCGTCCTTTAAATAATTGCGCTTTGTCTTATCACGAACGGTGGCGTTTTAAAAGGATATAAAAGGCTCCTTCGCCGCCGTCCTTTGGCTTTGCCTGACAATAAGACAAAATCAGACTGCGGATTTCCGGCGCGTTCATCCAGTTCGGCACTTCCGCTCTGATAACGCCCCTGCCCAGAAAACCGCCCTTTCCCGTAATCAGCAATAAGCAACGGGCGCCGCGTTTTTCCTGCGCGTAGACGAATTTGACCAAAGCGTCAAACCCGCTTTCCAGCGTGTAACCGTGCAGATCCAAAACGGCTTCAATCGGCATTTCGCCGTTTCTGAAACGCTGCCCCGTCTTTTTATCCATCGCGTGAATGTCGCCCTCGGTCAGCTTTTCCGTGACGGAATAGTCGAAATCGGGCGTGTGTCGAACGGGTTTGACATCAACGGTCAATTTTTTACGCAAGGAAACGTGCGCCGCCTTTTTCGCGGGCGTTTTTGACGACAACGGTTTGACCGTGTCGGTTACGGCGCGCCACAATTCCAAATCGTCATTTTCCGTTGTCTGCGTCATCTTTTTTTTCTGCCGTGTCTTGCGGAATCAAATCCGAAAAATAAGTTTCGACGAACGATCGCCAATCCCCGACGGGAGCTTGGCAAAAATAACGCGGATCAGCCGCCAAAACAATGGATATTCCACCGTATCGCCAAGCGATCAAAAACTTTTCAATGCGCGGAACGATGCGCTTGACGACGCGGTTTTTCATAAACGGTTCCAGAAAAAAAGGCAATAAAACGGCATTTGCCAGACAAACCAGCATCAACATCACCGTTCCCACAATCAGATTGTCGGAAACCATCAGCGTCAACGAAAACAACAACCCGACCAACAACGGCAACACGTTTTCCCACGGATTGAAAAACGGCGATTTAAATCTGTTCAGCCGTTTGAAATTGATTTTGATAAACGCCTTTTGTTCGACCAAAGCGCGCTGCAACCCCTGAAAAATCATCAAATCCTGCCGCGTCGGCGGTAAAATGGGCATTTTTGTCATTGTCGTCCGTCCGTATCGTTCGCAGGCAGTAAAACAAAATAAGTTCCCTCGCTTTTCATTCTGCCCGCCTGTTTCAAGGCTTGATCACCCCTTCCCCAGAAAAAATCACCGCGGATTGCGCCTTTGATCGCGCTTCCCGTATCCTGCGCCGTCATCAGACGATTTAGCGCGGATCCGTCGGGCGCGGTCGTTTCCAGCCATAAAAACGATCCCAAAGGCATAAAGGCGGGATCCACCGCCAGACTTCTTCCCGCCGTCAACCGGACGCCAGCCGCCCCGACCGCGCCGGGCGTTTTCAGCAATTTAAAGAAAATATAGCGACGATTTTCGTGCATCAGACTTTGCGCTTTTGTCGGATTGTCGATCAGCCATTGTTTGATTTCCGCCATGGTTGAAACGCCTTTTTTCAACAATCCGCGCTTTGCCATGACCGCGCCGATGCCCGTGAAAGCGCGTCCGTTATTGCCCGCATATCCGATGCCGATTCTTTTTCCGTCGGGCAAACGCAAAACGCCCGACCCTTGAATTTGCAAAACGAACAGATCGGCGGGTTCTTTGACCCAGGCAATCGCCTTTGCCGGAATTTTGACAGCGCCCGTTTCAATTTCGCGGCGCGTCGAATACGGCTTGATTTCCGCGCCGTCCTTTTTTCCGAACAGAACTTCGCCCCGATATTTGGGATTGAATTTTCCCAAATCGATTTTAACGATATCGTCGGGCAAGGCGTACACGGGAACGTCATAGCCTGTTTTTTTAATCAAAGAACCGTCGATTTCCGGTTCGTAATACCCCGTGAACAATCCTTTTTTTCCTTTGTTCACCGCATAGGGACGCATATTTTTCATGATAAAAGCGCGCAATTTTTTGCCGTCAGCGCCGATTCCGACCATTTTGGCGCAAAAATCCTTCCACAACGACGGATTTTTCGCGCTTAAAACGCCGCAGGACGATTTCAAAGCGGGAAAAGCGTCAACGAAATCGTCCGCGGCAAATCCCGTCAATCCGTCAAATCCGACGGGCGTCAATGTCACGTCCGGCGGAAAAGAGTCCGAAAAGACGGCGTCCGAATTCGAAGACACCGTTTTTTCGGTTTTTTTTTCGGCATAATTTAACAACCCCGTGATGAAAACGACGACCGCCGCAATCGCGATCCATGCCCGAAAATTCATTTGTCAGCCGATTTGCCGTGCGTCGCCGTTAAAATCCAAGCGGGACTTTTCGACAGCATGTTTTTGCGCAACGTCCAAACGTCCGTCACCGTTTCGATATAAGTCGGATCGCCGACGACGACTTTTCCCTGCGCGTTTTTGACGATATTCGTTTGTTCCGTTTCAAATTCGACAGTCAGTTCGACATCGTTTCCGAACATTTCGGCTTTTGTCAAATGAATGGATTTAAATCCGATCAAACTGAATTCCGCCGTTTCGTCATGTTCAACGCGTTGATCGATCGCGCGGGCGAAATTGTTGTAAATTTCGACGGAAAGCAAAGGTTTTAAATCGTCTTTGTTTCCTTTGGCAAAGGCGACGGCGATGTATTCAAACGCGCGCGGCGCCTTTTGCATGAAATCGGCTAAATCGAAAGAGGGGAATTTTTCCTTGATTTCTTTTAAATTTTTAACGACTTCGGCGTCCTGTTCGAAACCGTCGGACGCGTCGGGGTCGTGTTCCAGTTTCACCGCGCCGTCGGCGCTTTCAATCGAACGGTAGTCGTCAATATCGACAACCGTCGAAGACCGTTCCGCCTTGTCGCCGCCGCGGTTGTTGTCGGGACGCGTTCCCAAAACACTGCGCAGTCTGTTAAACAGCAACAAAACAACAATTGCCAAAAAAACGATATCCGTGAATTGAAACTGCTGTGACATATTTTAACCTTCTTTCTTTTCTTGCCCGCCCGAATGGGATAGAGTATAGCAGATTTTTCTGACAGGAGAATGATTATGAATGAAAACAACACCGAAAACAACACCCAACAGCCTGCGGCGATTGCGATCAACGCCCAGTTTGTCAAGGACATTTCTTTTGAAGCGCCTCATGTTCCGCAGATTTTCACGGAATTGAAATCGAATCCCGAAATCAATGTTTCCGTCGACGTTCAGGCGGCGCGAATGCAGGAATCGATGTATCAGGTCAGTTTAAAGATCAAAGCCGAAGCGCAAATCAAGGAAACCGTTGCTTTTCTGTGCGAAGTGGAATACGGCTGCATTGCGACGGTTCAGGTTCCCGCCGAACATGTCGAACCGATTTTGCTGATTGAAATTCCGCGTCTGCTGTTTCCGTTTGTACGCAACATTATCGCCGATTTGACGCGCGAAAGCGGATTCCCGCCCCTGATGATCAACCCGATCGATTTTGTCGGTCTGTATCACCAGCGGCTGGAAGAAATGAAAAAACAGCAGGAAAAACAGACCGTCAACTGAGCCATATCGGATTTTTCAGCTCTTTTAAAAAAGCCTCGTGATTTTCCGCTTCACCCGCCAAAAAAACAGGCGGACGCGGTTCTCTGCGGGGTTTTTTTTCGTCTTGGCGCGAACGGGCTTTGATTTCCAGCGCGCTTTCTTTTTTCTTTTCGCCCAAAACGAATCCGGGTTCGCGCCCGCCCAGCAATTCCAGATAAACTTCGGATAACAGTTCGGAATCCAGCAAAGCCCCGTGCTTGGTTCGTTTGGTGTTGTCAATGCCGAAACGACGGCACAGTTCGTCCAGATTGACGCGGGATCCGGGGAATTTGCGTTTGGCGATCAGCAGCGTGTCGATCGCCCTGTCCATCGGAATAACGGGACGTTTGATCCACGTCAGTTCCGCGTTTAAAAACTTCATATCAAATTCGGCGTTGTGAATCACCAAAGGCGAATCGCCGATAAAAGCCAGAAATTCGTCGGCGATGTCGCGAAAAGGCGGTTCCTTGTCCAAAATTTCATTGGTCAAACCGTGAATCTTTGCAGCGTCCTCCGGCACGTCGCGTTCGGGATTGATCAGCCGGTAATACGTTTTTCCCGTCGGCATGTGGTTTTCCAGTTCCACGCACCCGATGGACACCAGCTTGTGTCCCGAATAGGGATCCAGACCTGTTGTTTCCGTATCTAAAACGACTTCGCGCATTTGATTTCTTCCAATATTTCAGCCAATTTTTCCCTGACGGGTTCCTTTCCGAACCGCGTGTCGACGACATAGTCGGCTTTTGCCCGCTTTTGTTCGTCGGACAACTGCCTGTCCGTCAGCGCGTCATATTTTTCTTTCGTCATATTTTGACGGTCGAAAACGCGTTTTTTTAAAACGTCCGCAGGCGCGGTGACAACGATAATCTTGTCGCAAAACTTGTCCCAACCCGCCTCGAACAACAGCGGAACGTCCAAAACGACGACGGGTTCATAACGATGGCGCGCGAAAAAATCCCGAAGCTCCGATTCCAAAAACGGGTAGATCATTTGTTCCAGCTCGCGCACGTCCAGTTTTTTTTCATCAATCAAAGCCGACAAAACGCCGCGATCGATTTCGCCGTGAATGACGCTTTGCGAATAGCGGCGCGCGAACAAAGCAATCATGTCCCGATTTTCGCGCATCAGGCGATGCACGGCGTCGTCGCAATCAAACACGGGAACGATCATTTGTTTTATCATTCGAACGGCGGTCGATTTTCCCGCGCCCATGCACCCCGTCAGCCCGATAACAATACTTTTCGTCATTGCGAAACCAGTTCCCTTAATTCCTCCGTAATTTCGGGCTTGACGCCAAACCACGCGTTGAACGCCGGACACGCTTGACGTAACAGCATACCCGCCCCGTCAGCCGTCGCATAACCTTTCTTTTTCGCCTGTTTCAGCAGTTTTGTTTCCAAAGGCGCATATACCAAATCGGCGACGACCGCGTTTTGCGGCAAATTGTCAAGATTAATATCCAGCGCTTCAAACCCGTTCATGCCCAGCGTTGTCGCGTTTGCCAGCACTCCCGCGCCCGCCAAGACGGATTCCCTGTCCGACCAGTCGACCGGTTTGAAATTTCCGCCGACGGATCGCGCCAAACGATCGGCTTTGTCTTGCGACCTGCCGACCAAACGGATTTCCGGAACGCCCGCCAAAATCATCGCCGCGCAAATTCCCCGCGCCGCGCCGCCCGTTCCCAAAACGACGGCGGGGGCTTTTTTGATGTCGAATCCCGCTTTGCCGTCCGCCAGATTTTCCAAAAACCCGACACCGTCCGTATTGTCCCCGAACAATGTTTTATCCGATCGAACGACGACGGTGTTGACCGCCCCCGCTTTTTTTGCGGCTTCGGACACCTCGTCCAACAAATCCATCACGGCGACCTTGTGCGGAACGGTGACGTTAAATCCGGCAAGCCCCTTTTCCGCCGCCGATTTGACAAACGCCGGCAAATCGTCCGGCAGAACGTCGAACGCGTCGTATCGCGCCGCGACGCCGTATTTTTTCAGCCAGTAATTATGAATCAAAGGCGATTTGGAATGACCGATCGGGTGCCCGACAACGCCCGCGCGCATCATTTTTTCAATTCTCCGCAGGTGCGCAGACAATCCAGCAAAGGCAACAAAGGCAACCCCAAAACGGAAAAATAATCCCCTTCGTAAGACGCCACCAGCTGCGCCCCCAGATCTTCCATATAATAGGCGCCGACGGAATTGCAGACGTCGTCGCCCGCTTCCGCAAGATAATCGTCAAGAAAATTGTCGGAAAAGTCGCGCATCGTGACTTTGACGACGGAATTGTCGAACCAGACCAGCCGTCCGTTTTTGACGACCGCCGTTCCATTGACCAGCAGATGCGATTTATTACGAAGTTTTTTCAAATGCTTGTGCGCGATATTCAAATCAGCCGGTTTGGAAAACCATTCGCCGTTCAAATCCAAAATCTGATCGGCGCCGATGACGAAAGCGTTCGGATATTTTTCGGAAACGACCATCGCTTTTTGCGTCGCCAACCGCAAGCTTGTCTGTCGGCTGTCCTGTCCCCGTTCGCGCATGTCGCGTTTAACGGCGTCTTCGTCGATTCCGGCGGAAACGCTTTTAAATTCGACCCCCGCCGCGTCCAAAAGATCTTGTCTGCTTTTGCTTTTGGAAGCCAATATCAACATTTTTCGAAACTCCTGTGCATAAGTCTGATAACCGTATCGCTTTTACGGTTTTATCCTTTTTGTTCCGTTTTGTCCCGCTTTTTATGCAGATGTGCGTAAAATTTTTCGAATGGCGGATCGGAACGGGGACTTTTTTTTCAAACCGTTTTCAACGCGTGCGGCGACTCGTTTTAACGGGACGAGTCGCACTTTTTTGAAAAACACTCGAAAGTTATTGAAAACATGTTTGATTTTCTGTGCATAAGCTGTGAATAAAATTGCGTCAGACTTATCCACAAAGCCCAACAAACATCAAAAACCTTTTTAATTATATATTTATGAAGAAAATTTTTTCCGCTTGACCCGTTTGTGCGAAACGGATAAAAAGAAGCTCTCTTCTCCGGGCGGTTCAGCCCGTTTTCCCTTTTTTAAACTTAACAGAGCTTTCATGCATTTAAAAGAACTGAAAAAGAAATCGCCCGCCGAATTGCTGAGTATGGCGGAGGAATTGGGCGTCGAAAACGCGTCCATGTTACGCACGCAGGATTTGACGTTTGCCATTTTAAAGCAACTGTCCACGAACGACGAAGTGTTGGTCGACGAAGGCGTTATCGAAGTTTTGCAGGACGGATTCGGATTTCTGCGTTCGCCCGAATCCAATTATCTGGCGGGACCGGACGACATTTATGTTTCTCCGTCGCAGGTGCGTAAATTCGGGTTGAGAACGGGCGACACGGTTGAAGGCGAATTGCGCGCGCCAAAGGACGGCGAAAGGTATTTCGCGCTGTCCAAAGTGCTGAAAATCAATTTTACCGATCCGGAAAACGTGCGGTACAGAATCAATTTCGACAATCTGACACCGTTGCATCCGACGGAAAAAATCAAAATGGAAAACGATCTGGACAATAAAAACATGACGTCCAGAATCATTGATTTGATTTGTCCGCAGGGTAAAGGTCAACGCGGCATGATTGTCGCTCCGCCCCGCACGGGCAAGACGGTGATGCTGCAAAACATCGCCCACGCGATTACGCGGAACAACCCCGAAATTTATCTGATCGTTCTGTTGATTGACGAACGCCCCGAAGAAGTCACGGAAATGAGCCGCACAATCAAAGGCGAAGTTGTCAGTTCCACTTTTGACGAACCCGCGGCGCGTCACGTTCAGGTCGCCGAAATGGTCATAGAAAAGGCGAAGCGTCTGGTTGAACATAAACGCGACGTCGTCATTCTGCTGGATTCGATCACCCGTTTGGCGCGCGCGTACAATACGGTCGTTCCCAGTTCCGGCAAGGTTTTAACGGGCGGTGTCGACGCGAACGCCTTGCAAAAACCCAAACGCTTTTTCGGCGCGGCGCGCAATATCGAAGAAGGCGGTTCCCTGACCATCATCGCCACCGCTTTGATCGACACGGGATCGCGTATGGACGAAGTTATCTTTGAAGAATTTAAAGGCACGGGCAATTCTGAAATCATTTTGGATCGCAAGGTGTCCGACAAACGCATTTTCCCCGCGATCGACATCACAAAGTCCGGTACCCGCAAAGAAGAATTGCTGGTTGGCAAGGATATGCTGTCGAAAATGTGGGTGTTGCGCCGCGTGCTGATGCCGATGGGACCCGCCGACGCGATGGAGTTCCTGATGGAAAAGCTGAAACAGTCGAAAAACAATCACGACTTTTTCGAAGCGATGAATTCGTAACGCTTTGACGGAAAAATCCCTTCGATTTCAATCGAAGGGATTTTTTTTATCGTTTTCTTTCCAAAAAATCACGCCAGTTTTCCGGTTTGACGACTTTGACGTGCTTTCCCCAAGTGTACAGATGCCAATCCATTTCCAGCCGTCCGCCCGCGCGGAATTTGACGGTCAGCGATCCGTCCGGATTTCTGCGCAATGTTTGTTTCGGGTGGAAAACATATTGTTCCGCTTCGTCCGCGACGGCTGAATCGAACAGCCATTCGACGTCAAACGGTTTTTCGAAACGCGTCAGAACATGTTGTGTTCGTTCAGCCACAACAACGCCTGCAATCGGTTGGTGATGTTCAAACGCATGTAAATACGGTTCAGGTGGACTTTGACGGTTGATGTGCTGATGCCCATTTTGTAGGCGATCATTTTGTTCGGCATGCCTTGCGCCAGACAGCGCATGACTTCTATTTGTTTCGGGGTCAGATGATGCGTCATGTTTTGTTCCTTTCTGTCATGCGCCCTGAAATATAATACTTTTGGTTGAATGCTTTTTTATCGTAAAAGTTAGGGCGACGTCGAAAGTGTTCAATACGATGCGTGAATTTTACAATAAATAATGAATCTTTTAGGATTCGATTGACAACAGCCTTGGATTGAAACACCATACGATAATGGTATTGTACATAAATGTGTTTGAAAAGAACCTGATTTTATATAGGGGGTATATAATCAATGGCGACATTTAAAACGAATTTGTCTTTTCTCAAGGAACTTCTGGCGTTGAAAGAAGTGATTGACGCGGGACAGATTCAAGGGGCGGCGCGCCGCAACGGTATCAAGCAGTCGAATTTGTCGAAAATCGTTTCCGATTTGGAAGCGGAGCTTAACACTCTTTTGCTGAACCGTTCTCCCAAAGGTGTCGAACCTACAAACACCGCGCGTTTGCTGTACGCCGACATCGACAATATCGCCAAAAGTCTGGATAGGATATCCGCCGCTTTTGTTTGCGATCAGGATTTGGCGGGGTGCGTCACCGTTTTTGTCAACGACGGTGTTTTGGGAACAAGACTGTTAAAGGAATTGTCGCTTTTTTACGCTTTGCATTTGAAAATCAGACTGGATATTTTAACAAACAGAAATATCAAGCCTTCCAATTATGATTTGGCGATTGTGACTGACGTTCCGTCAACGGTCAAAGGACGAATTTTGTTTAAAATGCAAAGCGGAATGCATCTTTACACGTCGCAATCTTATTTGGATCGCTATGGAACGCCTGAAAATATGGCTGATTTATTGGAAAATTTCGATTTGTGCGTGCATCAGTCTTTGTTGAACACCGACACAAAAGGGCTTGTTTTGAAAAAAGCAAAGCATTTAAACACGACATCGGATTCCGAAGCCGTCATTTCCAAGCTGGTTCAATCCGGCGACGGCATTTCCGTGTTGCATGACTGGCTGGCGCGCGAAGTGCCGAAGCTGGTTCGTTTGAATTGCGGTGATTTTGAAATGACGCGGACTTTTTTCGGCATAGCCAGCCCCGCCGCCGAAAAAACGCGGAAAATCCAAGCGTTGATCAGTCACTTGCGTAACCTGTCGGAATCGGACTTTGTCGAAGAATTGGAATTTTTTTGATTTAAACGTGATTAAATCCGTTTAACGGATTTGTTTCTGTCAGATATCGCATGACAACGGCGCATATTTAGTCGGTGCTGTATGACAATCAATCAGTTTGAATGCGCCAACGCCAAAGAAATATCGATTTGTTTGGCGATCAAAGTCAGCGTCTTTTCATCGCAATCGCGCAGACGGTCGATAATATGAATAAGCGGCAGATTCAATGCCTTGTCATATTCGCGTTCCGCCGTCAAATCCGCAAACGAAATATCCAGTACGTCCATAATCGCCAACAACGTGGACAGCCGCGGATCGGCGATACCGCGTTCAATGTTTGAAATCGTATTGATCATCTTGCCCGATTCGGACGCCAGATCAAACTGGTTCAACCCTTTCAGCTTTCTGAACAGGGCGATTTTTCGACCGATTGATTTTAAAGTTTCCTGTTTGTTCATAGGTGCAGTTTCCTATTTTAATGTGGATTCAAACACCCCGTTAAAATGTGTTTTTCACACTTTAACTAATAGAAAATACATATTATACGGTGTTCAGTTTGATGTTTTTAGGAGGGTGAGGCTATGACAAAACATTTTGAACGGCGGGCGGATATTCCCACTCCGACAAACGCTATCATTACCGAAGACGTTGAAGCGGACGGAAAAGCACCCAATCATTACGCCGCGCAGGCGAAATAAGGGCGTCTTTTAATCTAAGGAATTGTTTACGCAAAGCGTTCGGTTATCTGGCCGTTTAAAGTAAAAACCTGTATCTTTACAAAAGAAAGAGAGGGCAAATGGAACCTTTGAAAAACATCGCGAAAGCGCGCGTTTTGACGCTGAAAGACCAAGTGGACTATCAAGCGGGACAGATTGTCAGCAAAACGTTGGTGCAGAATAGCGCCGTCAGCATTACTTTGTTCGCTTTTGATGCGGGCGAAGAAATCAGCACGCACCAATCCGACGGCGACGCGTTTGTGACGTGTCTGGACGGCGTCGGCATCTTAACCATTGACGGCAAAGATTTCGAGCTGAACGCAGGCGAAAGCATTGTCATGCCCGCGCATCATCCCCATGCCGTCAAAGGCAAAAAATGCTTTAAAATGATGCTGACGGTCGTGTTTTAGGCGATTATTTGTGATTTAAACACAACGGCGGGGAAATTTTTCCCCGCTGTTTTTTTGGTGTTATGTCGGTTGGGAGCTTAGCTGACGCCCTTTTTCGTCATAAACATAAATCCATGCTCCTTTTTTTACAGAAAAGGATGAGCCAGTATATCCCATCAATTCTCCACTAATTGAAGTTAACTGATGTCCTTTTTCATCATAAACATAAACCCATGCACCTTTTTGAACTGCACTTCCGATAGCCATTTTTCCGCTCCATTTGATTAAAATCAGGACGAAATTATCCTAATTTGGGATATTCTAAAACGGGATTTTATCCTTGTCAAGCAGACAAGGATAAAACATGACCAAATCCGTTTTTACAGACCGCTACAAACTGTTTTTGAATTTGCTGATTCAAGAACGGAAAAACAAAGGAATCACACAGGTTTTATTGGCAAAAAAGCTGAACAAACCGCAATCGTATGTGTCAAAGTACGAAAACGGGGAAAGACGGCTGGATGTGATTGAATTTTTGGACATTGCCGCCTGTTTGGAATTGGATGCGGAGGCGTTTATTCGAAAATTGATTTAAAAATTCAAAGGCGGGAGATTTTCCCGCCTTTTCAAATTCTTACAATCCGTTAATCCAATCGGCGATTTTGGCGTCGACAGCCGCGTCGTATTCCTTGCCCATATTGTTAAATGACGCGTCGGGCAGGATTTGCGCGTTTTTCGTCAAAGCGGCGACATCTTGCAAAAACGTGCCGCGATTGCTGCCTTGCGTTGAAAAGAACGCGACTTTCGCCCCTTGAAAATCCGCTTGTTCCAAAAACGACAGAACGGGCGTCGCCGCCGTGTACCACCAGACGGGCGCGCCGACAAAAACGACGTCGTATCCCGTCAAATCGGGCAGCTGCTTCAAAGCGGGATATTTTTTCGTTTTCAGCTGGTCTTTGACCGTTAAATGCAGTTTAGCCCCCGTCGGCAAGGGTTTCGCTGTTTCCAATCCGAAAATGTCCGCATTCGTCATCGTTTGGATTTTATCGGCGATTTCCTTGGTGTGTCCCGTCAGCGAGTAGTACACGACCAAAACTTTGCCCAAATCTTTTTTGATTTCGGCGGATTTTCCCGCGTATTGCGCCATTTCACGCTTGTTTGCCGCGGATACGCGGTACAGGTGCCGCAATCCCGCCGCTCCCGCGACAACGACAGCCAAAAGCAAAACGTACAAAGCGATTTTCATTACAAAGCCCCTTTTGTCGAGGGCAAAAGATGTTTTGCCCTTTCATCAAATTCGACCGCGTGGCGCAAAGCGCGCGCAAACGCCTTGAAACACGATTCTATGATATGGTGCGAATTCCCGCCATACAGATTTTCGACATGCACCGCGGCGCGCAAATTATCGGCGACGGCGGTGAAAAATTCCTTGAACACTTCGGTATCGATGTCGCCGACTTTTTCGGTCGGAAAAGCGACGTTCCAAACGCATACGCCCCGCCCGCTCAGATCCAAAACGCAGCGGCTCAAGGCTTCATCCATCGGAATGCACGCCGCGCCGTAGCGGTTGATGCCTTTTTTGTCGCCCAAAGCGCGCGCGAACGCCTGCCCCAAAACGATGCCGACGTCTTCGATCAAGTGGTGCGCGTCGACATGCAGGTCGCCGGTCGCTTTGACGGTCAGATCAATCAGACTGTGGCGCGACAGTTGTTCCAGCATGTGGTCGAAAAATCCGCACCCCGTCGACACGTTATATTGCCCCGCGCCGTCCAGATTGACATAAACTTTGATTTGCGTTTCCGCAGTATTCCGTTCCGTTTCCGCTGTACGCATTTGATTTTTCCTTTCTTTCGGGGATAATCTGTTTTAAATCACTTTAACGCAGAATTTTACGCAAAGCAAAGGAGATGTCATGGATAATCAAACGCCGTCTTTACGCGGAACGACGATTTTATGCGTCCGCAAAAACGATACCGTTGTCATTGCCGGCGACGGGCAGGTGACTTTCGGCAACACGGTGCTGAAAAGCAACGCCCGCAAGCTTCGCCGGTTGGGCGGCGGAAACATTATTGCGGGATTCGCGGGCGCGACCGCCGACGCTTTCACGCTGTTTGAACGGCTTGAAGAAAAAATAGAAAGGCATTCGGGACAACTGACCCGCGCTTGCGTCGAACTTGCCAAAGACTGGCGCACCGACCGCTATCTGAGAAAATTGGAAGCCATGATGATCGTCGCGGACAGAAATGTCACGTTGGTTTTGACCGGAAACGGCGACGTTTTGGAACCGCAAAACGGCGTGATCGGCATCGGGTCGGGCGGCGCGTTCGCCCAAGCGGCGGCGCTGGCTTTGATGGACGGCGACAAATCCGCCGAACAAATTGTTGAAAAAGCGATGAATATCGCCGCCGATATTTGCATTTACACTAATCACAACATCATTACGGAAAGCTTATGAGCATGTTTTTTTCACCCCGCGAAATCGTTTCCGAACTTGATCGCCATATCATCGGGCAGGACGAAGCCAAGCGCGCCGTCGCCGTGGCTTTGCGCAACCGTTGGCGCAGACAGCAAATCCCCGCCCTTTTACGCGAAGAGGTTGTTCCAAAAAATATTCTGATGATCGGACCGACAGGCGTCGGCAAAACGGAAATCGCCCGCCGTCTGGCAAAGTTGGCGCAAGCTCCCTTTATTAAAACCGAAGCGACAAAATTCACGGAAATCGGCTATGTCGGACGCGATGTCGAAAGCATCATTCGCGATCTGGTCGAAAACGCGATTGTCATGACGCGCGATAAAATGCGCAAAGACGTTCATATCAAGGCGGACGCCGCCGCCGAAAAACGCGTGATTGACGCTTTGGTCGGTGAAAACGCGTCCGACGAAACCCGTCAAAAATTCAAAAAGATGTTGCGCGACGGCGCGCTGGACGATCGGGAAATCGAAATAGAGGTGCGGGAAACCCCGAACAATTCCGTACCGACTTTTGATATTCCGGGAATGCCCGGCGCGCAGATGGGCATGATTTCTTTGGGCGATCTGCTGGGCGGAAAGGGAATGAACATTCGCAAGAAAAAAATGACGGTCAAGGATTCGTACCGTGTTTTGATTGACGAAGAAAGCGACAAGATGATTGAACAGGACAAAGTCGTTTCAGCCGCCGTCGCCGCGGTTGAAAACAACGGCATTGTTTTTATCGACGAATTTGACAAGATTTGCGGCAGAAGCGAAGGAAAAAATCCCGATGTTTCGCGCGAGGGCGTTCAGCGCGACCTGTTGCCGCTGATCGAGGGAACAACCGTTCCGACCAAGCACGGATTGGTTAAAACCGATCATATTCTGTTTATCGCATCGGGTGCTTTTCATGTGGCTAAACCGTCCGATTTATTGCCGGAATTACAAGGAAGACTGCCGATTCGCGTTGAATTAAAGCCGTTGACGCGACAGGATTTTTACAGGATTTTGACCGAACCGGAGGCAAATCTGATTCTGCAATACAAGGAATTGATGAAAACGGAAAATTTCGCATTGGAATTTGAAGACGACGCCATTCGGGAAATCGCCGCTTTGGCAGCCGAAGTGAACGAAAGTGTCGAAAACATCGGAGCGCGTCGTTTGCACACGATTTTAGAAAAGCTGTTGGAGGACGTTTCGTTCAGTGCGGACAGTACGGCGGCGTCGCTTTCGTCGGTTTCGGTCTTGCT